>JAEEGH010012474.1_pt1 | contig 19057 bp, 16 predicted proteins | sample 9134181 | NCBI WGS metagenome assembly JAEEGH01 (sample SAMN16246544, study PRJNA631951) | gut metagenome | biome: gut microbiome; feature: rumen; material: DP-attached | host: Bos | place: Iran: Karaj | collected 2018-10 | reverse complement strand
GACAGATACTATGGGACGTATGCACTCAGATGCTCAGTTCGCAGGTTCTTCTTCAGTTCCTGCTCACGTTGAGATGATGGGTCTTATCGGCGCAGGTAACAACCCTATGGTTGGTATGACTGTTTCTACAGCCGTTTCAATCGAAGAGGCTGCTAAGGCTGGTAAGTTTTAATTAGCAGATTTTTCTATTCCTATATTTTTTCTTTCAGGTTTTCAAAGGACTTGGGTCAATATGATCCAGGTCCTTTTTTATTAGCCGGGAAAAATACGACAACTTTTCCGAATAATATTGCTTTATGGCCTGGAAGGAATGTTTGTGTGCCACGGGGACGGTTCTTTTGGCAGGTTTTGTGCCACGGGGACGGTTCTTTTGTGTGCCATGGGGACGGTTCTTTTGGCAGGTTTTATGTCGGCCGTTGCGGATGAGGCCTTGTCTGTTCACATCTTTGTTGCTGATTTTGGGCAGTAGTTGTGAATGGCTTTTTCGGTTTCATCACAAGTACCTGAAATCAGGGCGAAAGGTGTGAATTTTAGAATTCCAGAATTTTGGTGCTTTTACAAAAATCATCACAGTAGCCTTATACACGGCCTAAATGTGAGAACAAATTGCTCCTGGGGACATAAATAAATGCTCCCTTAGGTATTTGACCATCTGAGAATTCACATCAGTAGGGCCCTTTTTGAATAGTTGTGATGACTTGAAAAAACGAGTTCTTACACATGTACATAATTTTGGCATTAATGTGTGACTTTACGCTTTTTTATTTACTTTTATACCTTATGTTATAATAGATAATGACTATTTATTACATAAAAAGGAGGTCCAAACTATGAAAACCAATATGACAATTCGCCTTTTTTTATCACTACTAATTACCTGCAGCCTGATAGGCGTTCTTCTGGTTGGTTGTGGATCTTCAAACAATGCAATGGGGCTTACTGGAGATGGAAGTGTTACGCTTGATTTTTCCATTCCGGTAAGTGCTTCAATAAGTGATTTTGACTGGTTCTTTGTGTCATCGAGTTATGACAAAAGCGGCGAAGTGGCGTTTACTCCCGCAAATAACGATATGAATTACAACGGAGCTATAGCAATTTCCAGAAAAATAAACTAAGGCGCACTGACATAAATTGTGAAAAAAGTCTCTTGACTAAATAGAGGATGAAAATATGGCGAATGACAGCCGCAAGGGATTGAGCCCGCTACAGCTGATATTAATTATTCTAAATATCTTACTACTTATCATTATCATTGTGTCATGGGCAAAGAGGGATAAGTCTGTTTCTACGGAGCCTGGGACTGAGACAGCTCTTTTGAATGACTCAGTGCCTATTTATGAGATGACGCCACAACTTCCGGATATTGATGAGTCTTTGTTTGCAGAAAGAGAGTTCGAAGATGATGAATCCTTTGAGGAAGATCAAAACGAAGATGAAGAGATTATTGAGAATACAAACCAGAAGACCTCTAGATCCTATGATGAAGTGAAAAAAGATGCTGAAGGCAGAAGGCCTGACTTTTATGACTTCGATTGGTATATCAGCGATGTAAGTGTGAATGGAGTTCCGGAAAATGCGGTACAGATTACTGAGCTTGGTGATATTCTCGGCGATTGGAAAGCATATAATCACTATGATCCCAATAATACTACAGGAAATACCTGTGAAATGCTATTTAATTTGGAACTATCGGTGGAAGAAGCTGGGGTGAAGGCGTTATTTGACTGGTATTACACGAAGTATGCCAAGAATGAAGAGGCTGAATATGAGAATTCAACTACAACGTATATTGGAAATTGGAATAATGGCTCGCTTCATGCAGAAAGCAAAGGCTCAATAGATATCTCTGAGTTTTATGAACTTGACGGGAAACAATATGCAGTGGGAACAATGCTTGATCGTAATGGCGTTCCTGCTGTTGTGGCACTGGTTAGGGAAAAGGAGTAAGCTATGGCAAAGTTTTGCAAAAATTGTGGAAAGCCAATTATTGAGGGCGACAGATTCTGTGAGAGCTGTGGTGCGCAGATCGGTGGCACCAGCCCATCGGCTTCAGATAACACAGTAAAAAAGATATTAGCTCCTTCAAATAGTAATGGCAAAAAGTCAAGTAAAACCAGTCTGTTTAGTGTCGTTTTGGCAGTGACTCTTTTAATAGAGGCTGTAGTTGCGGCTTTTTGGTATCCCGGATTTTTGAAAACAGATACGACAGGTGGAGGCTCACAGGAGGAAAACATTGTAAATAATGTGGTGGTCGCGGATGACAGGGGATTATCAGATGAGATACCTGAGATCACGGAGCCTGTCTATCACAGCGATCCTGTAGATATTACGCCAATGGAAGGACTGCATGTTACTGCAGAAGCCAATGTTCTCTATGAGGATACAAAACTCACAGTTACTCCGATAACTGAGATGAGTGATTACATTGCTGAACTGGATGAAACCCTTCAGGAGGAGGGCAAGTATCTTTTCTCAATGTGGGAAGTAGATGCTGGGCTAGAGGAGGGACAGGTACTTCCGGGAGAGTATAAGGTTTCACTGGATCTTGAAAAGATGGGCGTTCCTGAATCTCTTTATGATTATGTGTGTTTTATCCGTGTTGATGATAACGGAAATATGACGGAGTTGGTTTCTCAAGTGGAGGGTAAGACAGCTTTCTATTACAGTGATAATAATAGTATTATTATCGCGTGTGTTAAGATTGCTGCTGTGGGAATTGTTGGAGCAGCTGCTTTTGCAGTTGGTCTTTATTTGAATGAGAGAAGTGCAAAGTATAGCTACTACGGCTATGCTTCAAGGGGGTATCTCGAAGGAAATACTGAATGGGGAGATTACAGCGTAGTCTGGAGTGCCTATGAGATGGATCCTGACCTTAGTGACAAGAAAGATCGTCTTATTCAGGAAGAAGAGCGGCTAAAGCAGAAAGCGCAGGAGGAATACAATAAGGAAGAAAAACTAAAAAAAGATACTTATGGTAGTTTATACTGGCTTTTTCATAAAAATCTTTCTGTCGCAGAACGACTTAAGGAACTTAAGGAAACAGATGCCCAATATCAGGAGATTGTAAACCAGATAAAGCTTCCCGACAGTATAGTTGAAGTCGCTAACCGAATAGAAATAGCATTTGAGTACCTGGCAACGCAGGCAATATTCAAAATGCCAAAGCATCGGGTTGAATTCTTTGTCAAAAAGAAGGATAAAAAGGATAAGGATAACCTTGGTGGAGCACAGAATGGAATACTCATCAAGACTTATGTGGATATTATGATTCCCCATTATTATTTGATGCTTGATGATGATTATGAGTCCGTTGAGTTTAGAGATAACCTGCTGCTTACAATTACACATGAGCTGGGACACGTGTGCCAGGATAGATATCACATAGGAATAATGACAGATGACAACCGTTTTGATGAGATGGTCATACTGGTGTTGGAGTCAGATGCTAAAAAATACTACAAAGAAGAAGGAATCATTACAACTGACCCTAAGCTTACACCATGTACCAATTGGGCAACGATGATATGCCCTATAGATCAGTATGTTAGTGGCCATAATTGGAGCCTGAATTTATTAGATAATAAACACAAATTTATGCAAAATCAGGGATATCTCCTGTCTACCTTCGTACAGTTCCTGAGGGGGAAGAGTATAGTGGAGGTGGAGCCTCGGGTGTTGATGAGAAACCGGGCATATGCATCAAAACCTGATATACAGAAGGTGCTTATGAGCTCTTTTAAACTGTCTGAAAAAGACTTCGACAAATATTTTCGGGAATGGTGCGTAAGTGATCGTATGACCTTTAGATCCAGTGCCACTGGAGATACTGGTGAGGTATACGCTGGGGCCAGATATGATCCAATGGAGATTAAGTATAACACCGGTGAGCATTTTGCTCTAAAACCGAAAGGACATTTTTCTGCACCCGTTAGAACATTTTTTCCCGGAGAAGAATCTGCTGCAGTTCTTCTAGTTTATGACAAGGATTTAGAAAAAAAGCATCCTGAGGCCAATATAGTATTCTGCGAAAATTATAAAAAGACAACGAATGGTGCATATATTCCTGCTGTGCTCAAGCCAAATGGGAAACCTCTTTTTTCAAGTTACAATGTTATTGAAGTGTATGGCGAGTATGGCAAATCTACAACTTTTGATGGAATAGGATATACTGTCTATGCAATTACTCAGCCTGCCCAACCGACTGTCACACAGGATGACATCAAGCTCACAATCAAGCTTCCAAAGCCTGTTGGTGCTGCTGCGGACGGAGCTATTGATGGAATACAGGTCAACATAACTAATGACGAAAAAAAGACTTCAGTCATTACAGTGGAGAAGGATAAATTGGGAACAGAGTTTTCTGTTTATCTAAGTGATGTTATGCCAAAAGGAAAAAACACCGGTAAGCTCACGGTAACTTTACAGGAATTTGTACTGGATTCCGAGCATAATAGACTATTTATGCCTGCTTCAGATCCTGTGGAGATAAATGTCGGATCTACAGATATCATTGCATCAGGACTTGTTCTCGAAAGAGATTCACTTAGCGGACTTGGTGGAAGCATTCTGGATTTGGTAAACAGCCATGATGATATCTCGAATGCTGATCCAATGCCAAGTGATAATACACTACACATTGAAGGCGACACAATGACCCTGAAGCTTTGTGGTTATAATTGGAAGGCCAGTGGTCATGATGTTGAGGATAAGAAAGTGTGTGGAAACGCTTCCTTTAATAGAAGTGAAATCGAATTAAAAGGAGAGGTGGTTAAAAGGGATGAAGAGGATATCCGCTGTGTTTTGACGGAGAGTCCTGGAGAAGTATCATCATCTATGCTATACCATGGTACTGAGCGGGAGAAAAAAGGTGATAACATAAGGTACTATGATGCTGATTTGGATGAACGGCATACATTGCGAAATATCGAAACCAATCAAAATATAAGAAAAAGTGATTATGGTTCCTATGTAGATATACATCTTGAAAAAGGAAATGTGACAGAGGTTTATGTTCATTTGTATGGGACTCACGCCTATAACATAACAGCCAGCGAAGATGGTCAGTCAGGGAGTGACTCTGGAGAAGAGGAAGAGTCTTTTGCAATCAAACTGAAGAAGGAATAATCTTAAAAAAAGAAGTATAATTGCCATTTGATAGTACAATTTACTGTTAAATGGCAATTTTTCTGTTATATTAGAAATATGCTTTTTGTTGGAGAAAATATCCGGAAAAGACCGTGATTATTTTTGATACAAGAGATAAGGCTGCTAAATGGATTATAGAAATGTCCAAGTAGGGAAAAGGAATAAATGGAAATCAAGCGAATTACAGAAGATGACAGAACAGGTGAATTTATAAATGTAGAGTTCTCGGATTATGCTACAGATTGCGAAGTGGAACTTAACTATGAAGAATTCTGTTTTGCAGCAGAAGAGGATGGAAAGATTGCAGGAGTAATAACAGGGCGTGCGTACTACAACGAGGTCCATATAGGAGATTTGATCGTAGGAAAAGAATACAGAAAATCTGGAGTTGGAAGTAAGCTTGTTGCTGCTGTGGAAGACGCATATAAAGGAAAAGGCTATGAGAAAATAGCACTTACCACCTTTGGATTTCAGGCCCCAGAGTTTTATAAAAAGCTTGGATATGAATTAGAATATGTTCGTGAAGATAAAGATCCAAAGCTTAGCAAATATTTTTATTTGAAGAGGTTACGGTAAGATGGCATAAAGTAAAGAGTATTTGGATTTTATTTTGGAGCAGCTTTCTTTGGATGGATATTAAAGAAGCGATAGAAGGGTTTTTACAATTGCCCAAAGAAGATATAATAGATTTAAAAAGAATTTTGGACAGAGCAGTAGGTCAAATGTGGCCGGAAAAACCATAAATATTGAATTACTGATGAAAGGAGCCATCGGCTATGTGGAATATAATCATCATTCCGTTCCTGGGTACAGCGCTGGGCGCTGCCAGTGTATTTCTGTTTAAAAAAGAGATGGACCAGAAGATGCAGCGGGCCCTGACAGGGTTTGCATCAGGAGTGATGGTGTCTGCATCTTTTTTTAGCCTTTTGCTTCCTGCACTAGATCAGACAGCAGATATGGGAAAACTTGGGTTCCTTCCTGTATCTGTTGGATTCGGGATAGGAATGCTATTCCTTCTGATAATGGATATGGTTACGCCACACATGCATCTGGATAAAAATGAGGAAGGTCCTAGGAGCGGCCTAAAGAGAACAACAAAGCTTGTCCTGGCGGTCACTCTCCATAATCTTCCTGAGGGAATGGCAGTAGGAATAGTATGCGCAGGATGGCTTTACGGGAACAGCACGATCTCTTTTACAGGAGCACTTGCCTTGTCAATCGGTATTGCCATACAGAACTTTCCGGAGGGAGCAATTGTTTCTATGCCGCTTTTAGGGGAAGGTGTACCAAAAGGAAAGACGTTCCTTTATGGTGTTCTGTCCGGAATTGTTGAACCTATAGGTGCACTTTTAGTCATTGCTGCATCGGGATTGTTTATTCCGCTGATGCCATATCTCTTGAGTTTTGCAGCAGGGGCCATGATATATGTTGTAGTAGAAGAACTTATCCCGGAGATGTCCGAGGGTGAGCATTCAAATATCGGAACAGTTTCTTTTGCCCTGGGATTCATCCTCATGATGGCTCTGGATGTAGGATTAGGCTAATAGAGGAATAAAAAGAAAAAAATAACAGGTTTTTAGTTAACAGAAAGGAGAAAACAAATGGCAAAGTATGATGTGATCTTTATCGGAAGTGGGCATTCATGTAATCATGGTGGAATCATGCTTGCAATGTCCGGCAAGAAGGTGGCTTTTGTGGAAGCGGATAAGATAGGCGGAACTTGTACTAACTATGGCTGTGATGCCAAAATTTTGCTGGATGGACCGTTTGAATATCTGGACGGCCTTAAGAGATATGAAGATCTTTGTGTAAAAAGCAGTGTTACCATTGACTGGCCAAAGCTCATGGCTTATAAAAAGCAGACACTTGGCGCATTTGATCCTATTCTGGAAAAACTGTTTAAGGATATGGGAATAGATGTGATACGTGGAAGGGGCCGGATCACCGGTGAACATACCGTGGAGGTAGATGGTACTTCCTATGAGACAGATTATATAGTAATCGGCACAGGACAGAGGAACGCACAGCTTTCAATCCCCGGAAAAGAGCTTACACATGGAAGCAGTCATTTCCTTGATCTTGACGAGATTCCTGACAGCATCATATTTATCGGGGCAGGTATCATTTCCATGGAATTTGCATCTATGGCGTTATCTCTTGGAAAGAAAGTTGAATTCTTTGAGTTTGCTCCCAGGGCTCTTATGGCCTATCCTGAAGAGTATGTAGCAAAACTCGTTGCTAAGATGGAAGGACAGGGAGCAGTATTCCATTTCAATGAAGCGGTGGCCTCAGTCGAGGAAGAGAATGGCAAATATAAAGTAACCTCTAAGAACGGAGTATCAGCAATCGCCGATTATGTTTTAGATGCCACGGGACGTATTGCAAATGTTGAGGATCTCGGTCTGGAAGAGCTTGGGATCAAAGCTTCCAGGAAAGGAATAGAAGTGGATGATCATATGCGCACGGCAGTTCCAAATATATTCGCCAGTGGTGATGTTGTTGAAAAGGCCATTCCAAAGCTGACCCCAACAGCAGAATTTGAGTCCAATTATATCGCAGCCCAGATACTGGGAATCTCCGATGCGCCAATCGCTTATCCTGTGATACCTAACCTTGTGTTTACACTGCCTAGAATCGGGCAGGTAGGGGTGACCTTGGATGAGGCAAAAGCAGCATCAGGCAAGTATAAGGTTGTCAATATTCCTTGGGGAATCCAAAATGACTGGGTTAATAACCATGAAACTGAAGCTGATGTAAACCTGATTTTTGATAGTGAAGGTTATCTTGCCGGTGCAGCAATATACGGCAGTGAGGCTGGTACGTGGTTGGATTACCTTACACTGGTGATTGAAAAGAAAATGACAGCATCAGACTTAAAGGGAATGATCATGTCCTTCCCGACACAAACATATATGCTGTGGTCTGCTCTTTTGCCACATTTGAAGATGATGTAGATGAGTTTTCGCTGTTTGATGCGACGCATGTCCATCATCAGTATTTGGCATCTCATACTCTGCGATGATGAGCCTGTCGGAAGTGTTTCCTATACAAAAGAGGAGATAACAAAAGAACAATATCTATGAAAAAGCATGGGTTCCCGGAAGAAAGGAATTCTACGATTTGTTTGTAACACATGATTAAAGGGGGCTGTTTGCAGCCCCCTCTTTTTATCGTCTCTTTTCAGGATACTTCTCGTAGAAAAGATCCTTGTCCTTATACATTGCCTCATCCGCATATCTCATTGCGAGTCTTAGTTGTCCGCTGGTCTCGTCGTGGTAGTAGCCGATTGCAAAGTATAGCCAGTCTGGATCACTTGCTTTTTCTCTGAGTGTTTCGATCTTTTTCTCAAATACAGGCTTGCCATCAAAGGAGATGATAACGAATTCATCGCCGCCGGATCTGTAAATCTTATCGTCCTTAAAAATCTCTTTTAACACCTGGGCAGCATATACAAGGAGCTTATCGCCCTGGTCATGGCCACCGTTGTCGTTGATGGACTTAAGACCGTTAAGGTCACAGAAAGCAACGTTGAAGGCTCTTGGATTAAACTCAAGCTTGAGTGCAAGCTCATCTACATTCACATTCATGCAGTTTCTGTTGTAAACGCCGGTGAGCATATCCACGTTGCTAAGGTATTCAAGCCTTTGCAGGAAGAAGTGGTTAGCTATTTCTGAAGTAAGGAAGAATGCAATAAGCTCTATAGTCTCTTTTATCCTTACTATATGTGTTATATCGAAATTGGTTATATAGAGATAACCTAGTATTTCTCCATTATGAACGAAGGGAACAAGGCAGAGTACCTCGACATTGTTTTCCCTGAGGGTTCTGACCCACTCAGGAGCCTTTGTTTCAATAAAGGCCATATCATGCTCGTCCTTGATGATGATGATATTGGTCTCGGAAAGGACTTTTTCCCAGCTCTCGATTATCTCATATGGGAAGTGGGAAAAGACCTCTTTGATATCGAGCACATCATCTCTGACATTTCCACTTATTACTTCAAATGTACGGAAATCCTTATCGATAGTAACTATACTTGCGGCAAAACTGTCAGTATATTCTCGTATGTCTCTGGTCACAGTCTCCATACTGGTATCGAAATCGTTATCATTTCGAAGCTCAATGCAGGACTTGATTACAAAGCTTGCAATATCAGGAGATACTGTGGAAAACTTACCGCTGTCCATCTCTTTGTTGAGAGTGTAAGAGAACTGGCAGAAGCGTATATTGGGGTCATCTGTTGTTCCTGAAATGGGGCTTAAGATATCCTGTGTCCAGAAACCATACAATTTCGTGGTATCTACATAGGTGTTAATAAACTCATTATTCCAGGCGCTTTTGAAACAAATATCCTCAAAATTGGGTTCTTTTGGAAGATGAGCAGTGTAGAGCTGGCCTTCTATGTTTTTTTCATAGCCTTCGTAAGGAGGCTTTTCGCCTGCTTCATTTGCAGCAAAGAGGTCGTAATAGCTCTTTTTAAAAACCTCATTTATGGCATAGAATCGAATCTCTCCGCAGCTGCCATCGGGATTCTTTTGGACAGACATGATAACGGAGGGGATAGGACACAGATCCAATACACTTTTTGATTGCTCGTAAGTTAGTTTTTTCATATCATTTCACCATATCAGGGTTGTTATAGAAGAAGTCGTCACGGAATTCTCTTTCATATTCGTTAGCGTAGTGCATAGCGCTGTGGAGCTTACCTTCTGAAGTGTCGGTGTAGTAGCCGACAGTGAAGTATACCCATTCGGGATCACTGGCTACTTCTTTAAGTTTTTCAACCTTGGCAATGAATTCTTCTTCGGTACTGCCTGTTGAAATAACGGCAAATTCATCTCCTGAGGAGCGATATACATAGTCGCCGCGGAAGATTTCTTTTAATATCTTACCTGCGTCTTTAAGAAGGTTATTGCCCGCATCGTGGCCATCTCTGGTGTTTATGGTCTTTAACGTATTCAGATAACAGAAGGCAACGGAGAATGGCTTAGGATCATAGCGAAGCTGTACTGCCAGTTCGTCAACCTTGGTATTCATTGCGTTTCTGTTAAGAACTCCGGTTCTTACGTCAACATTGCTAAGGCTCTTTAGCTTATCGATAAAGAGATGGTGAGCTGCCTCGGATGAAAGGAAGAAGGAGACAAGCTCAATGGTGTCCTTGAATCTTGAAATTTTCTCTGCATTGAAATTGGATATATAAAGGTATCCAATGATTGTGTTCTGGTGGATGAAGGGCACAAGGCAAAGGTTGGTAACATGGGTGTCCCGAAGGGTCTTTACCCAGGCAGGAGACTTACCCTCAAGGAGATTTAAATCCTCTTCATTCCTGATCATGATGCAGTCTGTGTCTGAGACGAGCTCCTCCCAGGACTCAACCACATCGTAGGGAACATCAGCAAACACATCCATAATGCTAAGGACGTTGTTGCGAACGGAACCTGCAACCACCTCAAATCTGTCAATTTCTCTTGAGATAGTAAGGATACCGGTGGCAAAAGAGTCTGTGAACTCTCTTATATCTCTGGCTACAACTTCCATACTGGAGTAGAAATCCTCTTCCTTGCGGAGGTTAAGACAGGTTCTTATAACAAAGGTTGCAATATCCGGAGGAATAATTGAATATCTTCCGGAGTCCATTTCTTTGGTGAGATTATAGATGAACTGGCAATAGCCAACATTAGTGCTCTCATCGTGAGTGAGAGGAATAATAATGTTCTCGGTCCAATAGCCGTAGAGCCTGGTGGTGTCAAGGTAAGAATGATAGGGCGTGCCTTTCCAGGCTGCATTATAAACAACATCCTCGAATTTAGGATCCTTGGGAAGTTTCTGGGTATATAATTGTCCTTCGACGTCTTCATGAGTCATGCTGAAGGAATCGTTTGCTGCAACAGTACGGATCTCGCCCACGGTTCCATCTTCATTTTTCTCAACTGACATAACAGCACAGGGCATATTACATAGATTAACCATGGACTTAAAAAATGAGTATTTGTAATCTGACATAAAGACCTCCGTGTTACGACATGACGATAATAATTATACTATTATATATTATCATAAATGTTCTTTTGGCGTCAGAATTTGGTATACATTATTTATGAAAACTCTATTAAATATTCTGACACTTCCGTGACAGGAAATAATGAAGTATAATTATTTTAACTGTTGGGGAAAGGAGGAAGGTGTATGGAAATTTCAATGGCAGTATTCTGGCTGATCGCCACAGTAGTTCTTTCTGTGATCGAGATTTTCACCATGGGACTTGTTACTATCTGGTTTGCTGCGGGAGCAGCAGTAGCTCTTTTGTTGGCTGTAATTGATGTGCCGGTGGCAGTTCAGGTTGCGGTTTTTATCATAGTTTCCATAGTTGTGCTTGTTCTGGTGAGACCTATTGCTACAAAGCATTTTAACAACAAGCTGAACAAGACCAATATTGACGCCATAATTGGCAGGAAACTCATCGCCAAGACTGATATTGATAATCTTCATGGAACAGGTAAAGTTGATATGGACGGCTCGACCTGGCTTGCGGTTTCAACCGTGGACAACATCGTCATTCCCGCGGGAGAGGAAGTCAGAGTCGTTGAAGTAAGAGGAGCGAAATTAATTGTTGAAAGGGAGGGCCTATAAATGGCAGGAGTAGTAATTGCAGTATTTATTGTATTAATCATCATTCTTTTAGCTACAAACATCAGGATCGTACCACAGGCTCATTCATTTGTAATTGAGCGTCTTGGTGCATATAAGGAGACCTGGGATGTTGGTCTTCATTTCAAGATGCCTTTCATAGACAGAGTTGCAAGGCAGGTGGATTTAAAGGAGCAGTACTGCGACTTCCCGCCTCAGCCCGTTATCACACAGGATAACGTTACAATGCAGATCGATTCCATCGTATTCTTCAGGATTTCAGATCCCAAGGCATACGCATACGGTGTAAGGAATCCTATCGGAGCTATTGAGAACCTCACAGCTACAACACTTCGTAACGTAATCGGTTCACTTACACTTGATGAGACCCTTACTTCCAGAGATCAGATCAATGCCCAGATGCAGGACGCTCTTGACATTGCAACAGATCCATGGGGAATCAAGATAACAAGAGTAGAGCTTAAGAACATCAATCCTCCAGAGCAGATCAGAGACGCCATGGAGAAGCAGATGAAGGCTGAGCGTGAAAAGAGAGAGAAGATCCTCTTTGCAGAAGGTGAGAAGCAGAGTCAGATCACAGTCGCAGAAGGTGAGAAGCAGAGTAAGATCCTTCAGGCCGAGGCTGATAAGCAGGCTACTATCCTCAGGGCTGAGGCTGAGAGGGAAAAGAGAATCCGCGAGGCTGAAGGTCAGGCAGAAGCTATAAGAAGCATTCAGAAGGCTAACGCTGATGGTATCACAATGCTCAAGGATGCAGGCGCTGATGATTCTGTTCTTACACTTAAGAGCCTTGAGGCATTTGAAAAGGCAGCAGACGGACAGGCTACCAAGATCATCGTTCCTTCAAATATTCAGGGAGTTGCTGGACTTGCGCAGTCCCTCAAAGAGATAGTTAAGTAATGACAAACGATTTTGCAGTATTTAGTGACATACACGGGAATCATACAGCTTTTCAGGCGTGTATTGATTACGCAATGGGTAAGGGGATTACGAACTTTGTCCTTCTTGGAGACTACGTTACGGATTGCCCCAATCCCCAGAAGACAATGGAGCTTATATATGTTCTGAAACAGTACTTCAATACATATATAATCCGTGGCAATAGGGAAGAATATCTTTTAAACTACAGGAAAACTGGAGAGGGCAATTGGAGAAAGGGGTCCGCAAGCGGATCTCTTCTCTATACCTACGAGAATCTCACCGGCAAGGACTTTGAATTCTTTGAATCCCTGCCCAATTATGGGATATATCAGCCCAAAGGATTTCCGGGCTTCGAGTTTTGTCATGGGTCACCCACTGTGACCAGCGAGCTTCTTTTCAAGGATAAGAGGAATACCAAGAAGGTACTTTCTCACCTTAAGACAGGAGTTCTTTTACATGGGCACAACCACATTCAGGAGTCCTATGTTTATAGAGGAAAAAAAGGTGTTAATCCCGGATCCATCGGGATTCCCTGGTACTATGACGGCAAGACACAGTTTTGTATTATTCATGGAAGCAGCAAGGGCTGGGAAGAGGAATATATCCAGCTTGATTACAATAGAAAAGAGATCCTTAGGGAATTCAAGAATTCCGAGTTGTCCTCCATGGCGCCTGCCTGGGCTGCAGTTACAATGCATACCATAAGGACAGGTGTTGACCTTAATCAGACGGTTCTGCTTCGGGCCATGAGGCTTTGCGAGCAGGAGAGAGGAACGGTCAAGTGGCCCAATATACCTGAGAAGTACTGGGCAATTGCTCTTAAAGAGAATAATATAGACCTTCATGGAAAAGATATTCCATTAAAAGAGGAGTCCTGAGCGGGTGCTTAGGACTCCTTTTGTGTTATGTGATTTTTAATTGTCTTGGGCCTGTTTAGATTGTTGTATCTAGGCCTATGGATGCATCTGCAGCTGTTGTCTTGTTGGCATCTTTGTCGTACTGCTTCAGCTGATCATCAAGCCAGGAGGATTTATACTGCTGATATTTATCCGTGGATGATGCATAAGTAACTGTAGTAGTCGTTGAGCCATCCTTGTTGGTTGTTGTTACGGGATCAGAAGGAGTATCTGTTGAGGTACTCTTGGTGTCCTTTGTTCCAAGAACATCATCAAGATGGGAGTCTAAAAAGCTCTTCTTGGTGGATGAACTCTCGGAGGATGAGGATGACTTTCCAATGCTGCTTAAGTGACTGTCAAGGAAATTTGATTTTGAGGCATAGCTCTTTTTACTGGTACTGGTCGTTGTAGTTGCGGAATCAGTACCGGTTGTGGTAGATCCTGTCTCCTGATATGCCTTAAGAGCTGACTTGTTGCCAACCTTATTTACGTAGGATTTCATAAGAGAGCCATAGGCGCCGCTCTTTATCTGTGAGTAATCGCCATAGAGGCTGCTCATGCTGCTGTTAAGGTCGAACTGGCCGTTTAAGCTGCTAAAGAAGTTTGTGCTCACGCTTTATCACCTCCTTGATAGGATGTTTGCCGCATGTAAGTGGCAAACGCCGCGACATCCATGTGGCGGCAAAAACACATAATTTCTTACGATTATTATGGACTTTGGGGGCAGGATATGCAATTTACTAAAGATTAAAAAAGTATTAAATATAAATATACTTGAATGAGTATAAAAAAGGTGATAATATATGTTCTTGGAGGTTAGCACTCAACTATTGCGAGTGCTAACAAATCAAAAAAGTACATAATTATCATAATATAAAGGAGGCATTTACAATGAAGTTAGTACCACTTGCAGACAGAGTTGTGCTTAAGCAGCTTGAAGCAGAAGAGACTACCAAGTCAGGAATCGTTCTTCCCGGCGCTGAGAAGGAGAAGCCACAGCAGGCTGAGGTTATTGCTGTAGGTCCTGGAACAGTTGTAGACGGCAAGGAAGTTAAGATGGAAGTAAAGAAGGGTGACAATGTCATCTATTCAAAGTATTCAGGAACAGAAGTTAAGCTTGATGACGAAACATATATCATCGTTAAGCAGAGCGATATCTTAGCTATTATCAAATAATTTTTGAGAGAAATCGGAGGCGATACATATGGCAAAGACAATTAAGTACGGCGCTGATGCCCGCACATCTATGGTAGAAGGTGTTAACAAGCTTGCTGACACAGTAAGAGTGACACTTGGACCTAAAGGAAGAAACGTAGTTCTTGATAAATCCTACGGTGCACCTACAATCACAAACGATGGTGTAACAATTGCAAAAGAGATCGAGCTTGAGGATTCCTATGAGAACATGGGTGCTCAGCTTGTTAAGGAAGTTGCTACAAAGACTAATGATGTTGCCGGTGACGGAACAACAACAGCTACAGTTCTTGCTCAGGCAATGATCAACGAGGGTGTTAAGAACCTGGCAGCAGGCGCTAACCCAATCGTACTCAGAAAGGGTATGAAGAAGGCTACAGACGCAGCTGTAGAAGCTATCGGCAAGATGGCTACAAAGGTTAAAGGCAAAGAGCAGATCATGAGAGTAGCAGCTGTTTCATCAGGAGATGATGAAGTTGGACAGATGATCGCTGATGCAATGGAGAAGGTTTCCAACGATGGTGTTATCACTATCGAGGAGTCCAAGACAATGCAGACTGAGCTTGACCTTGTAGAAGGTATGCAGTTCGACAGAGGATACATCTCAGCTTACATGGCAACAGATATGGACAAGATGGAAGCTAACCTTGAAGATCCACTCGTCCTTATCACAGACAAGAAGATTTCTAATATCCAGGATATCCTTCCTCTTCTTGAGCAGATCGTTAAGACAGGAGCTAAGCTCCTTATAATCGCTGAGGATGTTGAAGGTGAGGCTCTTACAACACTTATCGTTAACAAGCTTCGTGGAACTTTCAACGTAGTTGCTGTTAAGGCTCCAGGATACGGTGACAGAAGAAAAGCTATGCTTGAGGACATCGCAATCCTTACAGGCGGCAAGGTTATTTCTGCAGACCTTGGTCTTGAGCTTAAGGATACAACAATGGATGACCTTGGAAGAGCTAAGAGCATCAAGGTTGAGAAGGAAAAGACAACAATTGTTGACGGCCTTGGAAACAAGAAAGAGATCCAGGCAAGAATTTCTCAGATCAAGAAGCAGATCGAGGATACAACATCTGACTTTGACAAAGAGAAACTCCAGGAGAGACTTGCTAAGCTCGCTGGCGGTGTTGCAGTAATCAGAGTTGGTGCTGCTACAGAGACAGAGATGAAAGAAGCTAAGTATAGAATGGAAGATGCTCTCAACGCAACAAGAGCTGCTGTAGAAGAGGGTATCATCTTCGGCGGTGGATCAGCTTACATCCATGCTGCTAAGCAGGTTGAGAAGCTTGCTTCTTCACTTGAGGGAGACGAGAAGACAGGTGCTAACGTAGTTCTTAAGGCGCTTGAGGCACCTCTTTTCCACATCGCAGCAAATGCAGGTCTTGACGGATCAGTTATTGTTAACAAGGTTAAAGAGTCTAAGGCTGGTGTTGGCTTTAACGCATACACAGAGCAGTATGTAGACATGGTTAAGGACGGTATCATCGATCCTGCCAAGGTTACACGTTCAGCTCTTCAGAACGCTACATCAGTAGCTTCAAGCTTCCTTACAACTGAGGCAGCTGTAGCTACAATCAAGGAGCCCGTTCCTCCTATGCCAGCAGGTGGCGCCGGAATGGGTGGGATGATGTAAGCGATAACGAGCCAAGCATCCTACAAGAATATGAATAAGAACCACGCATGTGGTTTCAAAGCGGAAGACACATGGTCTCAAGTTTACTTGAAAGACCATGTGTCTTTTTTTGCTGAATCTGTTTTCAAAAGTACGATATAATGATAATGGAGGTGTATTATGGAGATAATTGCTGAGTACATTAAAAGTGCTATTAAGCAGCTTATTGGTAATAAGACACGTACATTGATGACCATGCTCGGAATAGTTATCGGTATTGCGTCAGTAATTATCGTTATAGCACTAGGCAACGGAATGAGTGATTATATAACTACTCAGCTTAATAATACATTGACCAGCTCCGGCAATATAGCCATAGATCCCTTGAAGACAACTGAAAGAATAACACAGGAAGATATGGATAATGTTAAAGAAAGGATATCTGAACTGAATGGAATCAGTCCGGTGTATTCAGAGTCTGAACGAACTGTTAAGATAACCACCTCAAGGGGGACATTTCTTTCAACATTGATTGCCAGATCTGAAGGCGGTCTTTATGCCAAGGGAAGAGAAATGGCAACCGGAACATATTTTTCCAGGCAACAGGTTGACACACTTGAAAGAGTTTGTGTAATGATGGACACGGATGCTGATAAAATATTTGGCACAAGAAATTGTATCGGTATGCCGATTGAATTGTTGGTCGGAAGTAAAAGCGCAGAATATACTGTTATTGGCCTTAGGCAAAGTGACCACTCATTTTTGGATATGTTCAATGACACTAACAGGGATTTCTATGCGTCTATAGAGATACCGTATACTTCTTATGGAAACGATTTTGATGTTAACGTTGATTCCATGACTTTGGTGGAAGTATATGCCGATGGACAGGTATTGAATGATGTGACCAAAAAAGCATATCAAATAATAGCCAGAAATCATGATCTGGCAGGGAGTAACGCAATATCTTCAAGGATTACCGAAGGTCTTGCAGATATGTTTGGTAGTATTATCAGAAATGCCAGATATTTTATGATACTTGTTGCGATTGTATCTCTTGTAGTCGGCGGCATCGGTATTATGAACATTATGCTGGTCTCGGTTACGGAAAGGACCAGAGAAATCGGTATCCGCAAATCTATCGGAGCCAGAACCACAGCAGTTATGGCCCAGTTTTTGGCGGAATCTGCTTTTCTTTCTTTTATTGGCGGCGTTTTAGGAATTATTATTGGAATTATCATTTCCGCAATCGGTTGCCGGATTCTCTCATTTGAACTTAGACTATCGCCTGCGGAAGTATTGCTTGCAGGATTTTTCTCTATCATTTTAGGCCTTTTTTTTGGACTTTATCCAGCCAGAAAAGCTGCCGGAATGAAACCTATTGATGCGCTTAGGAACATTCTGACAGATAGGAAAAATACAAGAGTCAGAAATATTCTTACAATGTTGGGCATTATCATAGGAATAATGTCAGTTCTTTTAATCCTTGTCATTAGCGATGGGTATGAGGAGCAAATGAAGCTTGATCTTAATAAAAAAGCTTCTTCCATCATAATAAAAGTTGATCCCACGAAAACTGAAAAGTTTATTACAAGAAATTTGCTGTCTCGTCTTTCAGAACACTACAACGGTCAAATATACGGAATAGATCTTGTTGATACAATTTCTGCGGATGGTCAGTCTGTAAGTTATAGGGGACAAGAGGTGACTGTTAATCTTTTTGGCGACGGCAATGCCATATTGCAGGAAAATGCCATGACTTTGCTAAAGGGGAGATTTTATGATTTTGATGAATTGATAAATGGCGATTATGTTTGTGTAATACCTGAAAATGTTGCAACTAAAATCTTTGGGTATAGCGATATTTTGGGAAAGCAGCTTACTATATCGGTGAAAAATAAAAGCCATGATTTTACCGTAATAGGTATTATTGCTACCTCTGATTGGGATATTTCGCAGGAAAACAAAAATATATACGAATGTTATATTCCTTTTATAACTGCCTGTGACGTGCTGGAGATAGAACCTGACGAAAAACTGACAGATGTTAAGCTTATTGTAGATCATGATCATGTGGAGAGTGCTCTTAGAGGACTTGCATCTTTAGTTGAAAACATGCTTGATATTAGAGGCCTGGGAGCTGTAAGAGTAAGTAGAGAAGATACTATGAGCGGATATGATCGCATAATGAGCATGATTAAATATGTCGGAGCTATAATAGCAGCTATTTCTATTATTGTAGGTGGTATCGGCATAATGAATATCATGACTGTAACTGTGGAAGAGAGGACAAGAGAAATTGGAATCAGGAAATCTATTGGAGCAAGGACGAGCTATATAATGCTTCAGTTTCTGGCTGAAACTGCAAAGCTTACTATGGCGGGAGGATTTATCGGCGTTGTTTTGGGGCTTGCATTATCCTTTAGTATATGCAGATTTATTGGTTTTCCGTTTGTGGTTAATCCACTGGCAGTAGTACTTGTGGCAGGACTGTCTGTGCTTGTAGGAGTATTTTTTGGAATTGCGCCTGCTTACAAAGCTTCTAAACTAAAGCCTATAGATGCCCTTAGAGCAGAATAGTGTAATGCATATTATTAAAAAATGATTAAAAAAAGTAAAAATATTGACTATAAAAAAT
>JAEEGH010012472.1_pt1 | contig 19060 bp, 19 predicted proteins | sample 9134181 | NCBI WGS metagenome assembly JAEEGH01 (sample SAMN16246544, study PRJNA631951) | gut metagenome | biome: gut microbiome; feature: rumen; material: DP-attached | host: Bos | place: Iran: Karaj | collected 2018-10 | reverse complement strand
TATCATCAACCATGTACAGGCCCGTGACGGAGAGGCTATTGATAACGTTCAGCAGGCTCTTGAGCGTGCAATTGATAACGGTGTTCAGAACCTTGTAGTACAGCCCACACACCTTATGCATGGTGCTGAGTATGATGAGCTTGTCGCAATCCTTGATGAGTACAAGAATCAGTTTAATACAGTATCTATTGCCGAGCCCCTTCTTGGTGAGGTTGGCGCAGATGCAACTGTAATCAACTCAGATAAGGAAGACGTAGCAGAGATCGTTGTAGCTGAGGCAGTTAAGGTTGCAGGATATGATGACCTAGAGGCTGCAGCAGCAGACGGTGTTGCATTTGTATTCATGGGACATGGTACATCACATACAGCAAAGGTTTCATACAGCCAGATGCAGACAGTAATGAACGAGCTTGGATATGACAACGTATTCATCGGTACTGTAGAGGGTGAGCCTGAGGAGACAGCATGTGAGGAAGTTATCGAGGCAGTTAAGGCAGCAGGATATACAAAGGTTATCCTCCGTCCTCTCATGGTAGTTGCAGGTGATCACGCCAATAACGATATGGCAGGTGATGACGACGATTCATGGAAGAGCATGTTTACTGCTTCAGGATACTTTGAGAGTATTGACTGCCAGATTATGGGTATCGGTGAGATTCCTGAGATTCAGCAGATCTACGTAAATCATGTATCAGGTGCAATCGGTGACTAATTATTTGGAGTAACTGATGAAGACTAAAAAAATATTATTTGCATTATTACTGGTTTTGTCCGTAGCTTTATTCGGGTGTAATGGGGGAGAATCGGTATCGGATAATCAGGTGGCAGATGCCACCGGTTATCCGACATTAGCCGACGGAACCTACACCGTAAAGTTTACGACAGACAACTCAATGTTTCATGTTAATGAAGTATGTGAAGGCAAGGCTACCCTGACTGTTTCAGGTGGAGCCATGAGTGTACATCTCGTTATGCCTTCCAAGAATGTGGTTAATCTTTACTACGGTCTGGCTGAGGATGCTGCAAAAGAGGGGGCTGAGTTAATTAATCCCTCTACTGAGAGCGTGACATATTCAGACGGTATGACTGAGGAAGTATATGCATACGACGTACCTGTACCTTACCTTGATGAAGAGTTCGATCTTGCTCTCATAGGTAAAAAGGGTACATGGTATGACCACAAGGTCGTTGTATCATCACCTATAGAAGATGAAGACGAAGCATCTTCTGATGATGCAGAGTCTGATGAACTGATTAACGACGGCCGGGTGTCAGGCACCTACACATGTGAGTTTGATTTCGAGGGTGGCAGCGGCAGAGCATATATCGAGTCACCGGCAACTATAAATGTTGACGAAAATGGCGCGACTGCAACCATTACATGGAGCAGTGAGAATTACGACTACATGATAGTCGACGGAGAGAAATATCTCCCCATTAATACAGAAGGCAACTCGGTATTTGAGATTCCCGTCAGTGCCTTTGATACACCGATTAATGTAATCGGTGATACTGTGGCGATGAGCAAACCGTATGAGATAGAATATGTCATCACATTCCATGCGGATACATTGCAGATTGCAGAATAGGAATAACAATGATCAGGAAATCAAAAATAGTATTGATTAGTATATTTTTGATGGGACTGCTATGGCTTACAGGCTGTAGCAGTCCTTATTCTGATTTTAAGGATACGAATGATTCTGTCAGCAGTCAGCTCGTATATGACCACAGCATGGAGCTCTCATATGCGGAAAACTTCACTGTTGACTATTACGAGGGAGGATATAAACTCCTTAAGACTAAAGACGGAACAGAGATACTCACTGTTCCTGAAGGATGCGACATTCCCGGGGGACTTGATGGAAACGAGATAATCCTTCAGTGCCCCGTTAACAATATTTATCTTGTATCATCGTCTGTCATGGATATATTCAGCAAACTTGATGCAATGGATACCATCAGGCTCTCTGGACAGAAAGAAGAGAACTGGTATATTCAAGACGCTAAAGATGCCATGGCTGCAGGGGACATACTCTATGCAGGCAAATATAACCAGCCTGACTATGAACTGATTACAAGTGAGAACTGTTCCCTCGCCATAGAGAACATGATGATATCCCACGCTCCTGAAGTAAAGGAGATGCTGGAGAGTTTTGATATTCCCGTTTTAATAGAATACTCAAGCTATGAATCCCACCCACTTGGAAGAGTTGAGTGGGTTAAGTTCTTCGGAGCCTTAACTGACAGGGAGGACAAGGCAGAGGAGATATTTAATGCACAGCTTGAGATACTTAATACCGTTTCGGATTCATATAATACAGGAAAGACCGTTGCGTTTTTCTATATTACATCAAACGGTCTTGTCCAGGTAAGACAGAGTACCGATTATATTCCAAAGATGATTGAGCTTGCAGGTGGCAGATATATTTTTGACACATTGTCGGAACCTGAAAACAACAGGTCTACCATGAACATGCAGGTGGAGGAATTCTATGACGGGGCAAAGGACGCAGATTATCTGATATACAACTCCACCATAGACGGAGAGATAAGCTCTGTCGATGACCTTCTTGATAAGTGCCCTGTCCTTGATGATTTCAAGGCAGTTCAGAATGGCGATGTCTGGTGTACTACAAACGATATGTACCAGCAGTCCATGTCCATCGGACTCATGATAGGTGATTTTAACAGTCTTCTCACAGGTGGTGATGAAGACGATATGACATATTTATTTAAGCTGGAGTAATTAAATGGCTTATAAGAATTCAGGTAATAAAAAAAGATATTTATTCAGCTTTATACTGCTGGCTGTATTACTTCTGCTTGGAGTGACTCTTAATCTCTGTATCGGATCGGTAAGCATACCCATGGCAGATATCATTGATTCCATAAAAGGTATTCCGGTTGAGAACGACAGGATACTCTGGGATATCAGAATGCCAAGGACCCTGGCTGCCATGATACTCGGTGGGAGCCTTGCCCTCTCGGGATATCTGCTCCAGACATTTTTCCATAATCCCATAGCCGGACCTTTTGTCCTCGGCATATCATCGGGAGCCAAGATGACTGTTGCCGTAGTAATGGTATTTCTGATGGACAACGCCATAGGTATATCATCAGGTACTCTTATAATCGCTGCATTTATCGGGTCTCTTATTTCACTTGGTTTCGTACTCCTTATGTCAGGCAGGGTGAGGAGCATGTCCATGCTTGTGGTCGGTGGAGTGATGATTGGTTACATATGCAGTGCCATTACTGAACTCATAATAAATTTCGCGAACGATGCCCAGATTGTTAACCTTCACAACTGGTCAAGGGGAAGCTTCTCCGGGACTACATGGGATAACGTATATGTGATGACTGTTATAGTCGTCATTGCTTTTGTATGGACATTCTTTTTATCAAAGCCCATGAGTGCATACCAGCTTGGTGAGGGATATGCGTCTAACCTTGGAGTAAATGTAAAAATGCTCCGGGTACTTATTGTATTTTTATCAAGTGTTTTATCAGCATGTATAGTGGCATTTGCCGGTCCCGTATCATTCGTTGGCGTGGCAGTGCCCCATATTGTCAAAAATATACTTGGCACGAACAAGCCGATTCTCATGATACCTGCATCATTTATGGGCGGCGGATTCTTTGTACTGATTTGCGATTTGATTGCAAGATCCATGTTTGCACCAACTGAGCTTAGCGTTAGTACGGTTACCGCAATATTCGGTGCTCCCGTTGTATTATTCATCATGCTCAGGCGAGCAAAAGAGGACGTAAGATAATGGTTTATTATTTTAAAACTGAAAAACTTGCTGTCGGATATGATGGAAAGCCCATCATGGAAGACGTGAATATAGAACTTGAGAAGGGCAGTATCCTGACTTTAATCGGACCTAACGGCGCAGGCAAGTCAACAATACTAAAATCAATTGCAAGACAGATATCCCTGATAGCAGGTACTGTATATCTTGATAATAAAGATTTAATGGCGATGAGCCCCGCCGATGTATCAAAGACAATGGCCCTCGTAATGACGGAGAAGCTCTCATCAGAGATGATGACATGCCGTGATGTTGTGGCTACAGGCAGGTATCCGTATACAGGCAGGTTTGGAATATTGTCACCTGCCGATGAGGAGAAGGTTGATGAGGCCATGAACCTCGTTAATGTCACAGAGATAGCAGGCCAGGACTTTAAGAAGATAAGCGACGGTCAGCGTCAGCGCATCATGCTTGCAAGAGCACTCTGTCAGGAACCTGAGATAATCATTCTTGATGAGCCTACATCATTTCTTGATATCAGATACAAGCTTGAGTTTTTAAGTCTCTTACAGAAATTAAAGAACATGAAGGGGCTTACGGTAATTATGTCGCTCCATGAACTTGATTTGGCTGAAAAGATGTCTGACATGATTCTCTGTATTGGAGAAAACGGACCTGAGAAGTTTGGCGCTCCGGCAGTGATTTTTAAAGGCGATTATATTTCAAAGCTTTTTAACATTAATGATGAGCTCCTCGCATTCGCGAAGGATAAAGAGATAGGTGTTTTAAATACATAAGGACATAACATGGCAAAAGTAATAATGGTCCAGGGTACCATGTCAGGTGTTGGTAAAAGCCTGCTGGCAGCCGGGCTCTGCAGAATATTTAAACAGGACGGATACAGGGTGGCACCCTTTAAATCCCAGAACATGGCCCTTAATTCCTTTATCACAAAAGAAGGTCTTGAGATGGGACGGGCCCAGGTCATGCAGGCGGAATGTGCAGGAATCGAACCTCTCGTATGCATGAATCCCATATTATTAAAGCCCACCAGTCATACGGGCTCCCAGGTCATCGTAAACGGCCGGGTTATCGGCAATATGTCTGCAAGAGAATATTTCGCATATAAAAAACAACTTATACCTGATATCGAGTCAGCTTTTAAGAAACTGTCAGAATATGCGGACATAATAGTTATTGAGGGCGCAGGTTCTCCTGCTGAGATTAATCTTAAAGAAAACGACATCGTAAACATGGGTATGGCAGCCATGGCTGATGCCCCCGTACTCCTTGCAGGAGATATAGACAGAGGTGGTGTATTTGCCCAGCTCCTCGGTACCCTCATGCTGCTTGAACCTGATGAGAGAGATAGGGTGAAAGGCCTCGTTATCAATAAATTCAGAGGCGACGCTTCCATTCTCGATTCCGGTATAAAGATGCTTGAGGAGAAAGGCGGTGTAAAGGTTGCAGGCCTTGTACCGTACATGGACATATCCGTCGACGATGAGGACAGCTTGTCGGGAAGACTTGTTAATAAAGACAGAGCCCTGATTGATATTGCAGTCATTAAATATCCGAGGATATCAAACTTTACGGATTTTAATGTATTTGATGAATATGATGAGGTATCCGTGAGATATGTTACGTCAGTGAGTGAACTTGGAACCCCTGATCTTGTTATCCTCCCCGGTAGCAAAAATACGATGGGAGATTTAAAGTGGCTTAGGTCAGGTGGACTGGAAGCGGCGATTATTAAGATGTCAGATAAAACTCCGGTCATCGGAATATGCGGCGGATACCAGATACTCGGAATGAGCATCAGTGATCCTGACAGCGTTGAGGAGGGCGGCTCCCTTAAGGGTATGGGACTGCTCCCTGTATATACCGTTCTTAAAAATAAAAAGACAAGGATGCAGGTGTCAGGCATCGCTAATATTGTTTCCGGTATATTTGAAAATCTCTCAGGCAAATTATATGAAGGATACGAGATTCATATGGGAGAGACTTCATATGATGAAAGTGGTGATAATCCTGTTAATGAAAATATTATCTGCGACAATAATATTTATGGCACATATATCCACGGTATATTTGACGGCGCCAGTATCTCGTCAGCAATCATGGAAGCAATCGCGAAAAAGAAAAACATAGATTTAAAAGATTTTAAGGGTATTGATTACAAAACATTTAAGGAGTCCCAGTACGACAAACTGGCTGACATGCTGAGACTCCACATGGATATGGAGTACATATATGGAATCCTTCGGGAATCACGAATATAAGATTTATTCGTACGAAGAACTGAATAATATAAAGCCTGAAATTCCTGATGAAAACATCGGAAAACTCGTTAAGGCTAAGTGGGATAAAGTTGCAAAGCCACTGGACAGCCTGGGTGTATTTGAAGACCTGATTGGAAGAATAGGCATGATATCGGGCAACACTGATATTGATATCAGCAAAAAGGCTGTTATCATCATGTGCGCTGACAACGGTATCGTGGACGAAGGCGTGAGTCAGTGTGGCAGGGAAGTCACTCTTGCCGTGGCTAAATCCATGGGGAAGAATAAATCGTCTGTAGGTAAGATGGCAGCGTATGTTCACGCTGATACGATGCCTGTTGATATAGGGATTAACTCAGATGAAGTAATAGACGGTGTCCTCTCTATGAAAGTGAGAAAGGGTACGAGGAATTTCAGCATAGAGCCTGCCATGACGCCTGAGGAAACTCTTAAGGCGATTTCAGTTGGTATAGAACTTGTCAGGGAGTGCAAAGAAAAAGGATACGGTCTCGTGGCAACAGGAGAGATGGGTATAGGCAATACGACAACCAGTGCTGCCGTGACAGCTGCACTTCTTAATATCAACCCTGATGGTGTAACAGGCAGAGGTGCAGGCCTCGATGACGACGGTTTATCAAGAAAACGATGGGTAATTAAGAAAGCACTGGAGAAGTACAAACTCAACAATAAATCAGCGTTTGACATACTCTGTATTGTTGGAGGCTTTGATATAGCAGGTCTTGCCGGAGTATGTATCGGCGGAGCCATTTATCATATACCTGTTGTCCTTGATGGTGTTATCAGCATGGTATCGGCTCTCGCAGCGGAGAGACTGGTGCCGGGAGTAAAGGAGTATCTCATACCATCCCACAGGGGCAAAGAGCCTGCAGTAAATATTCTGGCCGGGGAGCTTGGACTTAAGCCTGTTATCGACGGAAGTATGGCCCTTGGTGAAGGGACGGGAGCAGTCATGATGTACAGCCTTCTCGATATGGCCATGTGTATCTATAATGACAGGACGTCATTTGATGACATTGAGATAGAGGAATATAAGAGGTTTTAATTTTGCTTACGATCATCACAGGCGGCAGCGGCAGCGGAAAATCAGCCTACGGGGAAGATTATATCTGCAGCTTGGCCGGGGAAAATAAAAAATATTATATCGCTACCATGAAGCGGGGCGATGATGAGACAAATGAGCGCATAAACCGTCACCGTGCAATGCGGTCCGGTAAAGGCTTTGAGACTGTTGAACAGCCTGTGGATATCGAAGATATTCTTTTGTTACATGATATAGGCTCCTCCGATTACGGACTCCTTGAATGTATGTCCAATCTCGTCGCCAATGAGATGTTCAGGGATGGAAAAGTTTATGATGAAGCTTTTGTGTTTAAAAAGGTTATGGATGGCATGGAGAAACTGGTAAGTCGGTTTAAACATCTCGTCATCGTCACCAATAATATCTTTGAAGACGGAGCGGAGTATGATGAATATTCCATGAGTTATATAAGGGCTCTTGGAAATATTAACCGCTTGCTGGCTGCCATGGCAGATGAAGTCACCGAGGTAGTCGTCGGTATCCCGGTAAAGATAAAGGAGACATCTTTAAGTTAAGAGAGTAAATAAATTTATGGGACTGATCAGATCATTAATAATTGCATTTTCGATGTACTCAAAAATCCCCATGCCCCGTTTTAAGTGGGAGGAGAGAGACCTTAAGTATGCACTTGGATTCTTTCCCTTTGTAGGCATGGTTATCGGGCTTGTCATATACGGATGGCAGTATGTGTGCGGTCTCTTTGGCATCGTGGATTTATGCCGCATATTTATCACAGTGGCCATCCCCCTTATCATCACGGGTGGTATACATGCAGACGGATTTATGGATACATCTGATGCCTTCTGCTCCTATCAGTCAAGAGAGCGTAAGCTTGAGATACTAAAGGATCCCCACATAGGAGCGTTTGCCGTTATCTCTTTTGCCATATACGGTCTTTTGTATATAGCTGCATTTTCGCAGATAACCGATACAGATCTTTTAAAGATAATATGCGCAGGATTCTTTTTATCGAGGATACTCAGCGGTCTGGCAGGGGTCTCGTTTAAGGGGGCAAAGACAGAGGGTATGCTCTTTTCTTTTACATCCAATACGGACAAAAATGCCGTGAGGATATTTCTTTTGCTTCAGGGGATACTCTGCATCGGATTTATGATATGGACATGTGTATTACCGGGACTCATTGTGTCAGCGTCGGCGCTGCTGAGTTTTGCCTGGTATTACTTTAAATGCAAAAAGGAACTCGGCGGTATCACGGGAGATACGGAAGGCTGGTTTCTCCTGATATGTCAGCTTGTGATGGCAGTGGCAATTGCAGGATTAAATATATGGTGGATTAAGTAGATATGAAACTGATAATAGGCGGCAGGGCCCAGGGTAAACTGGACTACGTAAAACAGCATATCGATAAAAATATAGAATATGTCATATATGACGGAGCGATACCGGGTGGAAAGACCGGTGAAAAACAAAGTGGCGACAAAACAGGATATGACAGTTCTGAATATGACAATCCCGGTAGTGACAAAATAATAATTGTCAATCATCTCCATGAATATATCAGAAAGATAATGAGAGATGATAAAGACCCCCGGGAGGAGATTTTTGGACTCCTGGATAAATATGATGATGTCATCATCATAAGTGATGAAGTAGGTAACGGCATAGTCCCGGCAGATCCTTTTGAGCGGGAGTACAGGGATACGACGGGCCGGATCCTGATAGAAGTGGCTAAGAGAGCAGATACCGTGGTCAGGGTGATATGCGGTATAGGCCAGATCATTAAGTGACAGGCACACATTAAGAGGAAAAAGATTTGAATATTATTTTATGTCATGTTTTTGCCTTTATAGCCGGATGCATCCTTGATCTCATTATCGGAGATCCCCACAGTATGCCCCATCCTGTCAGGCTGATAGGCAGTCTGATATCATGGCTTGACCTTAAATTAAATAACGGGGATGAAAGGCAGAAATTTTATAAGGGCATATTGACGGTTTTAATCGTGACATCAGTCACCCTGATCGTATCAGGGTTTATCCTGGCAGGAGCATATTTCCTGAATATTTATATTGGCATCATAGCCGAGAGCATCATGACATATCAGATACTGGCCGTTAAGTCACTACGGGATGAGAGTATGAAAGTATATGACGCCCTGCGCACCAGCAGTATCGATGAGTCGAGAAAGGCAGTATCCATGATAGTTGGCAGGGATACAGCGGAGCTTGATGAGACAGGTGTCACAAAGGCAGCCGTTGAGACTGTGGCGGAAAATACATCTGACGGAGTCATTGCTCCCATGATATTCCTGGCCATCGGCGGTCCTGTACTTGGATTTTTGTACAAGGCAATAAATACCATGGATTCCATGATCGGATATAAAAATGATAAATATATGTATTTTGGCAGGGCAGGGGCAAAGACAGACGATGTAGTTAACTTCATCCCCGCGAGATTAAGCGCACTACTTATGATATGTGCAGCTTTTATCAGCGGTCAGGATTATGACAGCCATGAAGCAACCCGGATTTTTTTAAGGGACAGGTTTAATCATAAGAGCCCTAACTCAGCCCAGACAGAGTCTGTATGCGCCGGGGCACTAAGGATCAGGCTGGCAGGCCCTGCATCATACTTTGGCAAAACCATAGAGAAACCGTACATAGGCGATGATTTAAGGCCTGTAGTATATGAAGATATTAAGAGAGCCTGCAGACTCATGTATGTGACATCATTTTTGTGCATGCTGATATGTACGGTGATTATGATGACAGTTTATTTACTGTCATCCGGGATGTAATTATGAAGAGTATCCACGGCGGAGATATATACAGAAACAAAATTAAATATGATTTCTCAGTGAGTATCAATCCTTTAAAGATTCCAAAGGAGATAACAGACGTACTCAGGGAATCCGTTGACCTTGCCGGATGTTATCCTGACTATCACCAGGCCGGTTTAAGGGAGGCGCTTTCCCATGCCCATAATATACCTGCTGAAAATATCCTCACAGGAAACGGCGCTTCGGAACTCCTGATGGCCGTAGTCCATGGACTTGCTCCAAAGAGGGCAGTCATCCCCGTGCCGTCATTTTACGGATACAGTCATGCCCTTGATGCAGCCCGGTGTGATGTGACTTATGTACATACATACGAGGATGACTTATTTTTACCCGGGCATGATTTTAGCGACAAAATAATAAACGGCACAGACATCTGTATCATAGCCAATCCGGGGAACCCATCAGGGAGGCTCCTTGATAAAAAATATATCTTATCCCTTGCGGATAAGTGCAGGGAAGCCGGCGGATATCTCCTGGTTGATGAATGCTTTATGGAACTGTCTGACAGGGATGAATCAGTACTTAGTGCTCTTGATAAACATGACAATCTCCTCATCCTTAAGGCCTTTACAAAATCCTACGGACTGCCGGGAGTGAGACTTGGTTATCTCCTTACAGGAGACAGGGCTCTTGCTGACAGGATAGGCAGACATCTCCCTGAGTGGAACGTATCCGTATTTGGAGAGAGGGCCGGCATAGAGTGTTTGAAGCACCCGGGTTTTCCAAAGGAAGCAGTAAAGGTTATTACGAAAGAAAAAAAGTATATCAAACAGGAACTCGCAAAATATGACATAAAGGTTTTTGACAGCAACTGCAATTTCTTTCTCATAAATACAGAGATACCCTTATATGACATGCTCCTTAATAAAGGAATACTTATCAGGGACTGCAGCAATTTTGAAGGACTCTGCAGAGGTTACTACAGGATAGCGGTCAGAACTCATGATGAAAATGAAGTACTTATAAAAGCAATTGGAGAATGTTTTGAAAAGTGATATGTCTCATGAAAAATCAAATACAGATTATGTTCTGTCCCATAAAAAAATAAATATAGAACATGTTCTCCCTGAAGATATAGAAAAGAGAAGCTTTGAGATCATCTCAGAGGAGCTGGGCTGGAGGGGTATCGTTCTCCCGAAAGATCAGGAGATGATCACAAAACGAGCCATCCATACAAGTGCAGATTTTGATTATGCAAGGACTCTTGTTTATTCAGATGGGGCAGTGACAATCGCAAAAGACCTCATTAAAAACGGAGCCGATATAGTCACGGATACAAATATGGCCCTCACCGGTATAAATAAGGGAAAGCTTGCGGGGTTTGGCGGCAGTGTCCACTGCTTTATGGCCGATGAAGATGTGGCCAGAGAGGCAAAGGAGCGGGGAGTCACAAGGGCGACAGTCAGTATGGAGAGAGCAGCCGGGATAAAAAAGCCCCTCATATTTGCCATAGGCAATGCACCGACGGCCCTCATATCCCTCTATGAGATCATGGAGCGGACAGGTTTTAAGCCGGGGCTCATCATAGGTGTGCCGGTAGGCTTTGTAAATGTAGAGTCTGCCAAGGAACTCATCATGACGACAGACGTCCCTTATATAGTAAACAGAGGCAGAAAGGGCGGATCAAATGTGGCAGCCGCTATATGCAATGCCCTGATATATGAACTGATAAAAGAAAATAATTAATTATGAGATGCGGATTTACCACCGGGAGCTGCGCAGCCGCAGGATCAAAGGCTGCTGCATATATGCTCTTTTCCGGCAATGAGAAAAAAGAAATATCCATCGATACGCCAAAGGGTATGACATATACGGCAGAGATTGAAGATATCAGTATATCGCCCGGCGAGGTATCATGCGCTGTCAGGAAGGACGGAGGCGACGACCCTGATATCACGACAGGTACACTGGTTTATTCAAAGGTAACGGTGACCGATCATGCACCACTTCAAAACGGTCCCGTCATAGATATAGACGGAGGCAGGGGAGTAGGCAGGGTGACAAAGCCCGGCCTTGATCAGCCTATAGGCAATGCGGCCATCAATCATGTGCCGAGGGAGATGATCAGGGATGCAGTCCTTGAAGTTTGCGGTCTTTATGATTTTACAGGCCGGATATCCGTGGAGATATCGGTACCTGACGGCGAGGAGATAGCAAAGAAGACCTTCAATCCCAAGCTTGGAATAGAGGGAGGAATATCAATCCTCGGTACCAGCGGTATAGTGGAGCCCATGAGCAGTCAGGCAATACTTGATACCATCAGGGTACAGCTAAACCAGCGCAGGGCCATGGGATACGATTACGTGGCAGTGACTCCCGGCAATTACGGCCAGGATTATATGAAAAAGACATACGGATATGATATCGACCGGAGTGTAAAGTGCAGCAACTATATCGGTGCCACCATCGACATGGCGACGGAGCTCGGGTTTAAAAAACTCCTCCTTACAGGTCACATCGGCAAGCTCATAAAGGTGGCCGGCGGTATCATGAATACCCACTCGAAAGAGGCAGACTGCCGTATGGAACTGCTGGCAGCATTCTCTGTAAAGTTCGGTATGGAACCGCCTGGGGTTATCAAGATTATGGACTGCGTCACTACCGAGGAAGCCCTCGGCATTATTAAAGAGGCAGGCATATTAAGAGAGGTGATGGATTACGTCATGGAGCGTATTATTTATCACTTAAATAAAAGAGGCATGGATAAGATTATGACTGACTGCATAATGTACTCAAACGATTACGGAGAACTGGCAGCAAGTCCGGAGGTTAAAGAATGGTTTACTTTGTTGGAGCAGGAACAGGAGCACCTGACCTCATAACAGTCAGGGGTATGAATCTCCTTAAAAAAGCAGACGTGATCATATATGCAGGATCCCTCGTGAATCCTGCTCTCCTTGATTATGCAGGAGAGAAATGTGAGATACATGATTCCGCAAAGCTTACCCTTGAAGAAGTCATCGATATTATCAAAAAGGCTGAAGCTGACGGTAGGATAACAGTCCGTCTTCATACAGGTGATCAGAGTATATACGGAGCTGTCAGGGAACAGATGGATGAACTTGACAGGCTGGGGATATCTTATGAATCATGCCCCGGAGTCAGCGCATGCTTTGGCGCCGCAGCTTCTCTTAATCTTGAATATACTCTCCCCGGTGTATCCCAGTCCCTCATTATCACCAGGATGGAGGGGAGGACGCCTGTACCGGAAAAAGAGAGTATCGAGAGCTTTGCAGCCCATAACGCATCCATGGCTGTTTATTTGAGTACGGGTATGCTGGGCGAGCTGTCAGAGCGCCTGATTAAAGGCGGCTATAAAAATACGACTCCTGCAGCCATCGTCTATAAAGCTACATGGCCTGAGGAGGAATCATATATATGTACTGTCGGTACATTAAAGGAGACAGCCGATGCCCATGGTATAAAAAAGACTGCCCTCGTCCTTGTAGGGGATTTTATCAGCCATGGCAATTATGATAAGTCAAGGCTGTACGCCCCTGATTTTTCAACAGAGTACAGAAAAGCAAAGGAACAGTAATGAGCCTTAATATTATCAGCTTTACGGAAAACGGAATAAGGACATCGCTAAAGACAGCTGGTGCCATGAAAGATACGGATGTCAGATTATATACAAAGTGGTCAGGATTTGACAAAAAAGATTTTGGCACTGATATCGTCATGGTTAACGAGAGTATCTCTGACTGGGCCACAGGGATGATGAGGGAAAAGCAGAGCCTTTTATTTATAGGAGCATGCGGCATAGCAGTGAGAGCCATAGCTCCCGGTATCAACAGTAAACTTACAGACAGTCCTGTCCTTGTAATGGATGAGCTTGGTAAATATGTAATCCCGATTTTGTCAGGTCATATAGGCGGTGCCAACAGACTGGCATTTGCTGTGTCTGACGCAATAGGTGCCCAGTCAGTCATCACTACGGCAACGGACATCAACTATGTATTTGCCGTTGATGTATGGGCTAAAGATAACGGCTTATCAATAGTAAATAAAGACGGCATAGCAAAGGTGTCATCAAAAGTTCTTAACGGAGAGAAAGTCAGTATCCTGAAAGACAAAGGACCTGCTGATGTAGTCGTAACCGATGAGCCTGAGAAGATCAGTGACGATGAAGCCCTGCTCATATTAAAGCCAAAGGAGTATGTCATCGGAGCAGGCTGTAAGAAAGATAAAGACCCGGCAGAATTTGAAGCATTTATAAATGAGACGCTCTCAGAAAACGGAATTAAAGTTGAGGATGTATTTGTCATTTCATCAATCGATTTAAAGAAAGATGAGAAAGCATTTTTATCATATTCAAGAAGACATGGCATACCATTTATGACTTTCACATCAGATGATCTTGAAGCAGTTCAGGGGGATTTCTCATCATCTGATTTTGTGAAAGAGATGACGGGGGTAGACAACGTATGCGAGAGAGCAGCCGTAAAGGCATGTGGTGACGGAGGCTCGTTAATCATAAAGAAAGTATCAAAGGACGGCATGACTATAGCCATTGCCAGGAGAGACTGGAGGAAGAATCTGAATTTATGAACATGATATATGTGATAGGCATCGGCCCCGGCGATGAGAACATGATGACAGTCAGGGTCAGGGAAATCCTTGACAGCGTCGATGTGATAGCCGGATATACGGTCTATATCGATTTGATTAAAGACCGTTATAAAAACAAGGAATTAATATCTACTCCAATGAAGCAGGAAAAGGAGCGGTGCAGAATCTGCTTTGAGAAAGCTAACGAAGGTAGGACTGTGGCCCTTGTATGCAGCGGTGATGCTGGGATATACGGACTGGCTTCACTGATACTTGAGATGAGCACCGATTACCATGAGACAGAGATTGAAATTGTCCCCGGGATAACAGCAGCGTCAAGCGGAGCAGCAGTTCTTGGCGCACCCCTTAATCATGATTTTTGTGTAATCAGCTTAAGTGACTTGCTGACACCCTGGGAAAAGATAGAGAAGAGACTGTGCTGTGCAGCACAGGGGGATTTCGCCATGGCCATATACAATCCGTCCAGTCATAAGAGAGCTGATTATCTAGAGAAAGCATGCGATATACTCCTTGAATATATTGACGGAGATACACCCTGTGGATATGTGGAGAACATAGGACGTGAGGGTACAAACGCCGTGACATGCTCGTTAAGAGAGCTGAGGGATACAAGGGTAAATATGTTTACAACAGTATTTATCGGAAACAGCAACACTGAAATAATTAACGGAAAACTTGTGACAAAAAGAGGATACAGGATTGGATAAGATACTGATCTTTGCAGGTACAACAGAAGGAAGAAAACTCTCTGAGTGTTTATCGAAAAGCACTATATATCACACGGTATCCGTGGCAACAGAGTACGGTGAGACGGTACTTAATGAAAGTCCGTACGCAGACGTTCACATGGGACGGATGGATACTGATGAGATGAGGGACTTTATTAAGTCAGGGGATTACCTTGCCGTAGTTGACGCCACCCATCCATATGCAAAAGTCGTTACAGAAAATATTAAGTCTGCAATGGAGGGAATGGATATACCTTACATAAGACTTGGCAGGGACGTATCGTCAAAATCTGAAGATGCAGATTTCATCCACATATTTAAGTCATCATCGGAATGTGCCACTGCATTAAAAAATACAGAGGGCAACATACTGTTAACAACAGGCAGCAAGGAACTTGATATATTTGCGTCCGATGATTCTTTAAGGGAACGACTTTATGTGAGAGTCCTCCCTGGAATGGAGAGCCTGGAGCTTTGCAATAAAAACGGAATCACCGGCAGACATATTCTGGCGCTTCAGGGGCCTTTTACAGAAGAAATGAATGCTGCCATAATCAGCCAGTATGACATAAATATTATTGTCACAAAGATGTCAGGAAGTAATGGTGGCTACGAAGAGAAAATCATGGCTGCTAAAAATAAAAGCATATCTGTCTACGCAATCGGATGTCCTGAAGAAGAGGCTGGATATACTTTTGCTGAGACTGTCAGGGCACTGGAAGATATTTGCCATAAAGAGATAAATGTTTCTTGTGTTCCTGATATTATCCTTGCAGGAGTTGGCATGGGAAGCAGCCTCTCAATGACGGAGGAAGTGAGCCGGGCAATTCACAGTGCAGATATCCTCCTTGGAGCAGACCGGATGATATCAGGCTTTACTCCCCGTATTGAGAAAAAGCCTTATTACGAGAAAGATAAAATCATACCATATATAAAAGACATTCTTAAAAACCGTAATGACATAAATAATATTGTCATTTTGTTCTCCGGTGACACAGGCTTTTTCAGTGGCGCAGGCAAGTTGTATGACGCACTTATATCAGAGACGGTGTCAGGCACCATTAAAGGTAACGTGAGAATTCTCCCCGGCATTTCCTCTGTGTCATATCTCTCAGCAAAGACAGGGATAAACTATGACGATGCCCGGATACTCAGTATCCATGGAAAAGATGTATCAAATCTCTTTAAGAAGATTAAGGAGAATAAAAAGACATTCCTCCTTTTGTCTGGTGTAAAAGACATAAACAGGCTTGGAGAACTACTCATCAATTCACAGCTTGAAGATGTTAAGGTTATTGCAGGATACCGATTATCCTATGACGATGAGAAGATTATTACTCTCACTCCTTCTGAATGTATGACATTAACAGATGATGGTCTTTATACATGCATCATAATAAATGACAACACCGTTCCGGCGCCCGCATGTCACGGTCTTCCTGACAGTGCTTTTACCAGGGATAAAGTCCCCATGACAAAAGAAGAGATCAGGGAGATAAGCATCTGTAAGCTCAGGTTAAATAAAGACTCTGTTTTGTACGACATAGGCAGCGGTACAGGATCCATAGCAATAGAGGCAGCGTCTCTCTCCGATGATATAAAGGTCTATGCCATTGAGAAGAAAGATGAGGCCGTTAACCTGATTGAAGCAAATAAAAATAAATTCGGTCTTGATAACATAGAGATTATTAAAGGCATGGCACCGGAATGTATGGCCGGACTCCCTGTGCCTACCCACGCTTTTATAGGCGGCAGCAGTGGTAATCTTAAGGACATACTTAACAGTCTTAAATCTCTTAATCCGGAGATTCGCATTGTTATAAATGCCATCAGTATTGAGACTGTGTGTGAGATTAAGGAAGTAATGAACTTATATGATATATGCAATGATGAGCTTGTCCAGGTCCAGGTGAGCAGGGCTGATAAGATCGGAAGTTATAATCTGATGAAAGCAGAGAATCCTGTATGGATATTTTCATTTGATATTGGTGATGATAAATGAGATTAAACAGAGTGATGATAGCCGCGCCAAAGAGCGGAAGCGGCAAGACAACCGTAACATGCGGTCTTTTGTGGGCTTTAAAAGAAAGGGGATTAAATCCTGTCTCTTTTAAGTGTGGCCCCGATTATATCGATCCCATGTTTCATAAAACTGTCCTTGATATATCCTCAAAAAATCTTGATACATTTTTTACAGATGAAGAGACTACAGTAAATCTCATGCTTGATGGAAGGAGTGACGGCGACTATGCAGTCCTTGAGGGAGTCATGGGTCTATACGACGGCCTCGGCGGAGTCAGGGAGGAAGGCTCATCATATCATCTGGCAAAGGTGACAAAGACTCCGATTATCCTTGTTGTCGATGCCAAGGGTATGGGCAGGTCCGTCATCTCCCTTATTGCAGGATTTTTATCTTATGATACAGAAAAGCTGATTAAGGGCGTTATCCTGAACCGTACATCAAAAAGCTTTTATGAAATCATAGCACCACTTATTGAAGAAGAACTCGGCATCAGGACTTTCGGATATGTGCCTGATAAACCGGAGTTTAAACTTGAGAGCAGACACCTTGGACTCACCCTGCCGGCAGAGGTGGCTGATATTCGTGAGAAGCTTGCATTAATAAGTAATCAATTAAGAGAATCGTTATCAGTTGATAATATTATCAATGTCGGTATGGTGGAGCCAGGCACCTTAGCGGTGCCTGGCTCCGCCGCACCAACAACATCATCAACGGTGCCTGGCTCCTACAAGGTGCCAGGCTCCGCCGCACCAGTCATCGCAGTCGCCTATGACAACGCCTTCTGCTTTTACTACGACGACAACCTGGCTCTCCTAAAAAAATACGGAGCAATCATAAAATGCTTTTCTCCCATCAGTGACAAAAAACTTCCTGACAATACATCAGCCATACTTATCGGCGGAGGCTACCCGGAGATGTTTTTAAAGGAACTGTCAGAAAATAAACCAATGCTGGGTGAAATACGAAATGCATATAAAAAAGGCATGCCCACCATCGCAGAGTGTGGAGGCTTTATGTATCTCCATGATTCCATATCGGATAAAGACGGCAACGAATATAAAATGGCAGGTATCATCCCGGGAGGATGTGTTTATAAAAATAAATCAGTCAGGTTTGGATATATAGAGCTTTCTCCTAAGGGAGAGAATACCTGGACTAAAGATATTAAGGTCAGAGGCCATGAATTTCATTATTATGACTGTGATGAAAACGGCGATGACTTTACTGCTGTAAAACCTGTTACCGGAAAGAAATATCCGTGTATAATAAACAGAGATAATCTCATGGCGGGATTTCCCCATCTTTACTACCCCTCGGATGAGAGGATAGCAGAGACCATCGTAAAAAAGGCATCGGAATATGGAAAACTCATATAAATTTTTTCAAAATAATGAATGTAAATATTTTCCCTGTCATAAGGGCCTTAAGGACTTTAACTGTCTCTTTTGCTACTGCCCCATGTACAGGCTTGAGAAATGTCCCGGCAACCCGTCATATATAGAGAAAAACGGGAAAAAGATCAAGGTATGCACAAACTGCACCTTTCCCCATGATCCCGGTAATTACGACAAGATCATGGAAGTATTAAAGCAGGCCAATGATTCCTGAAATTTATCGCCGGATATAATTAAAACCATGTTGACATAACACTCAATATGATATAAATTAATATTGTTTTAAATATGCAACTCTTATTCAGAGTGGTGGAGGTACATAGGACCGATGAAGCCACGGCAACCCCTTTCAAGGAAGGTGCCAACCTGAGCGCAAAGACGAACAATAAGAGGACTAATATCAGAAA
>JAEEGH010012467.1_pt1 | contig 19064 bp, 32 predicted proteins | sample 9134181 | NCBI WGS metagenome assembly JAEEGH01 (sample SAMN16246544, study PRJNA631951) | gut metagenome | biome: gut microbiome; feature: rumen; material: DP-attached | host: Bos | place: Iran: Karaj | collected 2018-10 | reverse complement strand
TCGCAGGAGATCTTGACTTGTATCCTGACAACAGCACTGGGGCCTGGTCAAACTATGGTCATCGATGCCGGAACGTACAATGTCCTGATTGATGGCGAAAATGCGGTTTATACGCATAGCGGTGACTGGCTTGATGAACTGAATCGGAACACGCAGAACTTCACGATCAATGCGGCTTCGGGCGTGGCTAATCTGTCAGCAACCATTTTGTATACTGAGAGGTACTTATAATGGCCACCACAATGCTGAATGTTTATGACATGAACCGCCGCAAATCAGCGATCCTGCAAAATGCTTCAGGCATCACAGAAACGCGAGAGCTGAATAAGATCTATACACTTGACTTCATCATCCCGGCGACTGATGAAAAGGTGAAATACATCCAGCCATTTCATTATGTTCGCTGGGGTGATTATGGCGAGTTATACCGGATCATCAATACCGAGCTGGATGACAGCGACACACCAACGCTGAAAGTTCAGTGCGAACATGTAATCGCCACGTTGGTAGATGATCTGATGTTTGGCGCGGTCCAGTACGGCGGCGGGACTATAAAGACCTCTGATGTGATTACTTATCTGCTGAATCAGCAAAAAACGCAGAACTGGGTTTTGGATCAGTGCGATTTCGACCGAAGGTTCGAGTATTTGTGGGAGCAGGAAAATGTCTTGAATGCTCTGTATTCTGTGCCACGGGAATTTTCCAAAGCATATAAATGGACCTTCGATACAGTTTCTTATCCGTGGAAGCTTAGCCTGAAAGCTATCGATGAAACGATCCACCCGGAATACTATATCAGAGCAAAACGGAACCTGCTGAACTCCGGGACCGCACAGGATTTTACGGGGATCTGCACAAGAATCTATCCTCTGGGATATGGCGAAGGCGTTAATCAGCTCGGTATCAAAGAGATAAACAACGGTCTGCCATATCTGCAGAGCCCGGACAGCGTGATCGCGCAATATGGGATCAAAGAAAAAGTCCTGGTCGATCGTAGATTTGAGAATGCAGAAAGCCTCAAAGAGTACGCGCAGACCATGCTGGACGCGCTCCAAACACCGAGCATGTCCAGATCTTTTGATGTTGTGGATCTTTATCCGATCACAAATCAAGACATCGATAACGCTGATGTTGGCAAGATCTGCAAGATGACCGGAGATGACACAATCGCTTATGTTACCAAGACTGTGCGTGTCTGGGATGAACCTGGGAACCTCTTTATCGACTTGAGCACAAAGGCTACTGATGTGGCTTCCAATATCGCCGATCTGGCCGATCGCGTTCGCATTGAATCTGTTTATGCCCAGGGCGCCACTCAGCTTTATCAGCATTCAAAGGATGCTAACGCCACATCGAGCAAAGGCATGATCATGAGCCTGTACTTTCCTACTGAAATGCGGCAGATCAACAAAGTGATGATGCGCCTCAAGCTCGGTAAGTTCAGATCTTACAGTCAAACCGCAGACTATGGTGGCGCAATAAATAAAGATACTGGAAAGGCCGGTGAGATCAACAAAGCGACAAGCCGAAACGGTGCAATCGATCAGGAAACCGGTAAAAATGGCGAAATCGATCAGACTACCGGCAAAGATGGCGCAATTGATCAGGAAACCGGCAAAGATGGCGCAATTGATCAGGAAACTGGAAAAAACGGTAGTATTGATCAGGAAACCGGCAAGGATGGAGATATCGATCAGGAAACTGGGAAAGACGGCGATATCAACCAGGAAACCGGCAAGGATGGAGATATCAATCAGGAAACCGGCAAAGACGGCGATATCAATCAGGAAACCGAATATGGTGGAAAAGTTGACACGAGTACCGGAGAAGGTGGTGGAGATTCAGGCGAAACCAGTGTTGCTTCAGGTGGTGGCGGGATTTCGTTGGGCGATATAAGCGTAAAGGTATCAATCGATAAAACCGAAGATGCTGTCTGGGACAGGACACCATATACCCAGAACACTGACCTTAATATCAAGGTTGGCAATCAAGGAGACCATACACACACCGTTGTGATAAATGATGGATCTACAAGATCAACCACAGTCCCGGCGACCACGCAGTCGAGTTCACATATACATTATTTTGGCTGGGAAAATGGTGGCCGTAATGGTCTGGGATATGGGTATACAAACAATGGCGAAGGCAAACATACTCATGACGCATGGGTTGATAATGGGGACGATGCTACAGGTCATCATCATGATATTCCGCGCTGGTTATTGAAGCATTATCACACAGCATCAGGGAGCGGAACCGTCACTGTCAACAACAGCGAAGCCGGACAATCCGGGTTTTCGCATTCTCATAATTTCAAAATCAAATCACATACGCATTCCATCAATATCGATGGTCATACACACACAATCAAAGTTGATGGTCATACACACTCGATCAATGTTGGCGGTCATACCCACACCATAAAAGTTGATGGTCATACGCATTCAATTAAAGTTAATGGCCATACGCACTCGATCAGTGTCGGCGACCATACACACTCCATCTACGTTGACGGACATACACACCCCATAAAAGTTGATGGCCATACACATTCCATCTACGTTGACGGACATACCCACTCGATCAGTGTTGACGCACACCAACATACTATTACAGTGGATGCGCATAAGCACGATATCACTCCGGGAATCTTTGAGTTCGGGAATCCGACCGCATTCAGCATTTATCTCGGCAACACTCTGAAAGCAACGATCAACACGACATCATATAACGGAGATATCACCGCATGGCTGCTGAACGAGTACAACCAGATCCCGCGAAATACCTGGATCGATATTGAGATCCGGCCGAATGATCTGGCGTATGTTCAGAGCTCGGTATTTGTACAGGGTTTTGTACAGTCCAGAGGCGGCGGAAATTACTAATCTACCGAGCAAATAAAAGAAAGGAGAAAAACCTATGAGCTTGACTATAATGTATCCGGCAAAGAATAACAGTCCGCGGACCACGTTAGCAGCTGCAATTTCCGCTTCGGATACTGAATTGACTTTAGATGATGCCACTGTACTGCCAGCAGCTCCAAATCTTATAGTTTTAGGCACTGGTGATGACGCGGAAATCGTCAGTTACACAACGATCAGCGGGAACTCTGTCACCGGACTGGTCCGCGGAGTAAATGGTACCGTAGCTGGGGCATGGCCGATCAATACGATCGTAGCAAGAAACTTCACCGCTGCGGATCATGAAGCTTTTCGGGAAAACATTTTGGATCTTGATACCAGAAAATCTGATACCGGACATACCCATGATGATCGGTATTATACGGAATCAGAAATTGATATGGTTCTTGCACAGAAAGCCCCACTGACAAGTCCCGCTTTTTCCGGAACGCCAACCGCACCGACAGCATCGAGCGGCACGAATACAATGCAGATCGCAACAACAGCTTTTGTACAATCTGAGGTTTCCAGCGCAATAGCGAAAGAGATTCTTTACTTTATAAGCCAAACCGTTTCTGTGGCTTCCAGTGCTCAGATCATGCGGATCCCGGCTTCTGGGACCAACAGCGCAATTACTACTAATACAGTCGTTCTTGAATGTACTTTCGCGGCACCTGCGAACATTACAAGCAATGTAAGCTGGCAGTCTTATGCTGGATATGTTACCTTCTCTGGAACTTGCACGACAGCGACAACAGCAAACGTAGTACTTGGAACAAAAGGAAACTAATAAAAAAGGAGAAAGAGTATGTTTTTCTTACACCAAATCAAACACACAAATGGTTTATATGATAAAGGTATTGTCGTGAAAGATACCTTTGATGCCGCCAAGCAGGGATATCATGCATATCTTGGCGCGTACGCTTATGATCATGATGCTAATACTGATTTTGTATCTGTCATGATTTCAAATGAAGATGGTGCTATTCTGCTAAACGAAACGTGGCAGGCTGTTCAGCCCGAACCGAACGAATAGGAAGGGTGCGTTATGTCCGAATTAACGGAAGGAGTGTGACGTATGGCAACAGGAAGTCTTACTACATGTATCCCGATCACGCCTGTTGAAGAGACATTATCCGCAAGCGATATGACATTTGACGCAGGGCTATCGCTAAATAATACGAATAAGATATACAAGTTTGGAAAAATTTGCGTCTTGTTGTTTGACATAAAAATGACAGGCATTTCTTCGAGTGCTTCAAAAAAAATAACGGGTTACCTTCCAAGCGGTTTTCGGCCCGGGTCAACGACATCAATATTTGCTTCCACAGGATCTATTGATGGGAAACTGCAGCCAGTCACATTAGGTACAGGGGGAACATTAACAATATTTCCAGTTAATACAGGGACAACCTATGCTCAAGGTACGGCGGTGTATGTTACCGCATGATATTATTGCCCGGTTTCGTATCGATTCCGGGCATTTTTCCCCTTTATTTATGAATTATAGATAGTATAAGTCGCTGCTGCATCATCGCTGCTGTCACGGAATTTGATAAAAGCTCCTGTGGAGATAGCCGGCTAATACAAAATACCGACAACTACTTTACTGGTCGTTTTCATCGCAAGTCCGTAATAAGGGGAATTGTTGGCGGTGATATAAAATAATGTTACTTCATTCGTATTGATTTTCGACCTGATAGCAGATCCTAACGCATGACAAATTTCGTCAAATGCTTGATTATTGGTTGCTGTGGTGGTTACTGAGATCCCGGCAGTAACAGCATTGTGGAAAGTCATCAAAGTTCCTGTTGCCATCATTCACCTCTGATGTTTGATAATTCGGACTTATCGCACCCAAGGGTTATGGCAGAGGTACTTCAACATGGAAAACCCTCTTATACTGGGCGATCATTTCAATTTTGCTCTATCCAGGGGTGAATTTCTGACATAAATTTCTTGTAATTCTTCCGGATCCATTTGAACATATCCGCGGGTAGTTTCAATTTCAGAATGTCCGAGAAGATTCTGCAAAGTAAACAGATCTCCACCATTTTTCAGAAATTCTTTTGCAAATCCACGGCGTAAAGCATGAAAACCACCGAGCTTTATTTTGCTCTTCTTTTCAATTTTGTACCGAATGGCCTGCATACCCTGTTCTGTCAGAAATGTGCCGGTTTCAGAAATAAACATTGGTTCATGCTCATTGTATACTGAGCGATTAGATAAATATTTCCGAATTGCTTTGAGAGTAATATTACTTACAAAACTGATACGATACTTTTTTCCTTTACCTTGCAACACTTCAATCCGGCCAGTGATCAAATTTATATCGCAGATTCGCAAAGCACAAACTTCGGCCAATCTCAAACCAGAATCAAAAGCTGTCAAGAAAAAAGCTTTGTTCCGAAGCTGCTGATCTCCATCAATATGCTTTACAAATGCTAATAAATCCTCAGAATTTACTGATGGTTTCTTTTCGCTCGGTATTTTGGGTGGTTTGAGTGCCTTGTTATGAAATGGAGATCTCAATTGCCCTTCCGTCAGATCTTCATAAAAATATGAGAATGTCCGGAGATTACGGAAATAAATATGAATTGTGCTGGGTGCGCATGAAAGGCTTTTTTCTTTGATAAACGTTTGAACTACCAGCACAGTGATCTGACTTACACGTTCACCACCGGCAGCAATAAACCATTCGCAAAAATCATCCATTACACGATGAATAATCCGCATCGTATTGTAAGATACTTGCTGTGCTTCTTTTGCTTCGTAATAGATGCTTACCGCATTCCTAATCTCTGGGTCATTCAAAAATAGGCATCTATTATCTTGTGATTTAAGCATAAAAAACCGACCTTTCTTTTAGCCGGTTTTACGAGTAATTAAATAAAAAAAGAGCGGACAACGAGAATCGAACTCGTATTAGATGCTTGGGAACACGGAAATGACCGATTATCCCTGTTTACTCGTAAAACCTATAAAAATTTTGATACAAACTGATGCAAAGCATCTATTACATTTTTGTTTATATCGCTCAGTATTAGAGGTATTCCTCCGCTCTTTGATACTGAGCGATTTTTTCATTTAACTATTGTGCGCACCATCCGCCCATATTCCCGGACATTTTATATCCAGCTGCTTCTGCTGCAGCTTGGGAACTGAAACAGGTATATTCTTTCATGGTGTTGTAATTCGGACTATTTTTACAGTGATATATTCCGTTTTTACTGACTTTTACAGTACAAGTATCAACTGAAGTATCTTGTGCAACGGATCCGCGGACACCGGAACCAGTCTGGGCATAATTATTGTCAGAATAAGTTTGATCAGAGGACCACGCAGCTGCGGGGATCGGCGTGTCAGTGGGTACCGGTGTATTTGTCGGTATGGGAGTATACGTTGGTTCCGGCGTATTTGTTGATGTCATTGTCGGCGTAAATGTAGACGTTGCCGACAGTGCTACGATCATTGTTGCAGTGGCATTCTGATCGTTGACCACCTGGACCATCGTTTCCATATTCGGTGTTGGTGTCGGTGTTTCCGGCGTATCTGCCATCCATCCATAATAGATGACCAAAGCAACAAAACCAGAAATGAGTAATCCGAGAATAATTCCTATACCGAGCAGGATCTTTTTGAAAAGGCTCTTCTTTTTTTTCCGCTTTTTTGTTTTTTTCTTTGGAGTCTGAGGAGGAAGATCATAAATATCGTACTGCGGCGGTTCCTGCTGGGCCTGATATTGAGGCTGCGGCTGATAAACGGCCGGCATCTGCTGCGGCGGAAGCTGTTGCTGCTGCATAGGATAAGGGCAGCCGTAACCGCAACGGGGACACCATGGTGATCCGTCCGGAGCCTGATAACCGCAGCGGGGACAAATAATCATACCAATTTCCGTTTCAACCCTACACAAACACCATACAGATTCAACTGCTGTTCATCAGGATTGTTATATTTCATCGGCTTATACTGCTCGTTATAGGGGATCAGGGTGACGGCGTCCCCGTTTTGCTGGAAGCGCTTGACGGTATAGCCATTGAGTACCGGATCATAACAGACGATGATATTTCCGTTGACCGCATAGGGTTGACGGTGCACTACAAGGACATCACCTTCCAGCAGGTACGGAGCCATAGAGTCACCGGTTACCTGCATAGTCACGCAGTTGTTTTTCGGCCGACCGGCTAAAAGATCCGCGGACACTGACAGCCGCTCGTTCCATTGATCTTCGTTCAGGATGTCAAAGGCCCCTGCGGAGATAACTCCAACTAATGGCAGAGGAATCTCCCGCTCGGTATCTATGCGTTTACCGAGTAATTCGTCCAACGTTACGCCAAAGTAATCTGCAAGTTTAGTTGCTTTGTCGATCGTCGGAAACATTTTTCCTGCTTTCCATTGCCGGATACTCTCATGACTAACGCCTAATTCCTTTCCTAAGGCGACATTACTAATGTCATTTTCCAACATGAGGTTTGTCAGGTTTTCCGAAAAAAGCATAGTTACCTCACAAATATTCTTGTAATAATCCCTTGCGCTACAAGAAAACTTGCATTATAATAATTACCGTACGAATCAAACACGAAACGTACACAAAAACGACACGGAGAGCGCATAAAAAATACACGCTCCTAAATCTTTCTAACCATATTGTATTTGAAGTGCGCTCCCTTGTCAATACCCACTAAAGTGAGGAGGTCATGGAAGTAACACAAAAATATCACTCAGCGCAGCACGCCGCAGAAATTATTGGAGTCAGTTACCGCTTGATCCTGAAATGGATCAATGATGGCGAACTGAAATGCTACCGGATCGGTGACAACAAGATGATCCGGATCAGCGATGATCAGATTTCAGAGTTCCTTGGGAACCATGAAATCGTAAAGGGAAACCCTCTTGACAATGGGGAAGAGATCTATGGAGAGTCTGAAGAATTTGAAATGCCGGCTTGACCGCAAAGCCACATACTTCTGGGCAAAAGGATCCGGGACCGGCTACAAGTTGGTAAACGCTTTCACGCTAAAAACCGCGACAGGGGTTGAAGCCCGAATCGATGCGCTCAGACTGACGCGCGCCCTGATCAATGACGGTTATGCTGTTGCAAAACTGGAGGATAAATTCGATGTGTAAAGCATTTCTGTACGGGAAGCCCTGTGAGGTGCTTGAATACCCAGCGGAAGGATTTGTAAGGGTCCGGATGCTTCAATCAGGAAATGTCTTCGAAGTGCCATCCAGCCTGGTCAAAGTTCAGGAGGATAAATGATCAAGATCGCAGTAAAGGAACCGGGGAAAGCCTGGGAGATCCGGGAAGTGATAGACGCGCTGGAAACCTACCAGGGCATTGTCGGCGGTTACATTGAATGTTTCCGAAATATCGGCAAAATCGCTTTTTTCTGCAATGAAAACGGCAAGTTCATGGATCTGGAGCCGAATATCTATGTTCATTCCCTCAATGACACCATTATGGGAACGATCTTCGCGGCCCGATACGATGATGAAGGCGAATTTGTCACCCTGACAGATGAAGATGAACAATTTTTCAAAGGGATCTGAAGGAGGACCGATGATCGACCTGAACCGTAAACCCGCCAAACCGGAAGATCCGGAAGAACCGCTCGGTATTGTAATACTCGGATGCCTGCCGTTTGCCTTCGGGCTCTGGTGGATCATCACACAGGGGCTTATCAATGGGCTCTAAAGATACCGAGCGGAACGTGATTGGTATGACCTTTTTCAAAGGGGAACCCGTCACCATTGTCGGCCGGGGAAGGATCCTCGGCAAGGAATATTATGACATCCGTTTCAAAGACGGAAAGATCCGCACCGTACCGGCTGACGCCTGCAGCGCGGAAAACGACAAAGCCAAAAAGTAAAAATAAAGGAGAAAAATAAAAATGGCAAATACAACAACTCAAACCTACGATCCGTGGGAAGCAGCAGAAAACGCGAAGGAACGCGAACGCGCATATTATGGCCGCGCTATGGTCGATTGTGTCGCGATGGTATTTCCAGGCAAGGGACAGCGCCCGGTTGTGTATGTTCCCGGTCAGTATCCCGGAGTACAGCCGTTCACCCAGATCAGCATCCAGCTGGATCCGCTGCCTGAAATGCAGCTTTCCCGCCCTGTTGCCAACAACTGGCAGGACTGGTCGGCCGATTGGCTGAAGATCACAATGCCGAGCATCAAGAACCTCGGTTTCATCAAACCCAATGGCGGCGTAGATCTCCGCGGTTTCAATGAACAGTGGGTGAAATTTACCTATGAGCCCGGCTTCACAAAGAATCGGGATCCCGAAAAGCCCAATTACAAAACCATGAAATTTGTCGCTCTGTATCCGAACGAGGATGAATGCAGAAAAGCTTATCTGCAGGAAAACACATCCCAAACCGGGATCAATGCGAATCCTGTTCCTGCAAAAGCTGCAGCACCTTCCAGCCCGGCGGTCGAATCCGCAATGACATTCGTTCGGTCCATTGCCGAAAACGCGCTGAAAGCCGGAAATCCTGTTCCTGAGGCCGTTGATGACTTTCTTCAGAAGAATGCCGCGGCCTGTGCCGGCCTGACGATCTCAAGCCCGGAAGTCCAGGCGCTGTTGCAGGAATTTGACGAGAATCCGCCATTCTAAGGAGCGGACATGAGAGCGATCAACTGCGAGATCATCAAAATGATCGGAACACTTGCCACCAGAACAGGCTATGACGGAAAACCGCAGTCGCTGGATCTCAATCTGATCAAGTTAAGCGGCCGGCCGGTCTATGACCTGCGCTGGTGGTCTGAAGGGCAGCCGCTTCACGGTCTTTCTCTTACCGAGCGGACTCTTGCGGAACTCGGAGAGTTGATCGATACAGTTTTCAAAATGGAGAAAGAATGAAAAACAAATACTACATTTGCAAAGATCCGGCTTTCCCAGAGGCTGATCTCTGGGTCGAAATGACCGGGACCAGCTGCGGAAACTCGACAATGCAGCTCTGCGGAAAGAACGAAAACGGACCTGTCACGATCCTGGTCCTTTCTTTGGCGGAAGCCTGCCGGCTGGAGAAGATCCTGTCCGAAAAGTTCATCCCTTTCAGTTCAAACTTCATGCAGAGGAGCGAGGAAGAGTGATCCGCTCGGTAATCATTGACAGCCGGGAACCTGACTGGGTGCAGAAGCTCAGCTTTTACGGAGCGCGAAAGACGGTCATGGAGATGGAATACGGCGACATCTGGGCAACCTGCGATGACGGACAAACGCTGGTCATCGAACGGAAAGAGCCGGAAGATTTTGTCGGATCCATGTGCTCCAACCGTCTGCTCCGGCAGGCGAACGGTCTGGCTCAGCTGCGTGAATGCGGGCTCTGGCCTTACCTGCTGATCAGCGGAGATCTGATGAGCGGACCGAACGGCAGGACCTACGTCAATGGGAAGATCCGTGACGTCAGCTATGCAGCCATTCAGGGCCTTCTGCTCAGTATTCAGGAACTGGGTGTATTTGTGGTCTATGCAATGGATTCCAAAGATCTGGAAGCGGCTGTGCTGCGTCTGGCGAACCGGGAACGGGCGCCTATGATGATGATCCCGCCGGCAAAACGGACCGGCTGCCTGCTGGGGCCCGGTGCCGATTTTCTGAGCGGCCTTCCGGGGATCGGATCTTCCTTCGCAGATGCCATATTGAAAAACAGCGGATCCGCAGCTCACGCGCTGGAAATGCTGACAGGTCGGGAACCGATCCCGAATGTTCAGATCGGCCAGAAACGCCGGGAACGGATCCGCACAATGTTAGGGCTTCGGCCTAATCAAAAAATCAAGATAGAAGAAGGTAAAAAATGAACGAAACAAGTTTAGGGCTGACACTGCAGCCTAAAGAGATCACGGTAAATACCGTGGAAACCGCAAAGAACATGGGGGAACTGGCTTTCCGGTCCGGGATCTTCAAAGCACCCAGCGCGGCCGGCGCGGCCATGATCATGCTGAAAGGCTATGAGCTCGGTTTTCCGATGACCGCAGCTGCGGAATTTATCCAGGTGATCGAAGGAACTGTCGGACTGACGCCGCGGGGCGCTTTGGCCATTATCCACAACCATCCGGATGTGATCCGCTCGGTATCATTTGATGATCTTGAGAAGGACGGGAAATACTACGGCTGTGAATGCACCATAGTCCGGATCAAGAACGGCAAGGATTTCACTTATACAAAGCGCTTCACCATGGAAGACGCCCAAAAGGCTCAGCTGATCAAACCCAACAGCGGATGGGATAAATATCCTGCTCAGATGTGCCAATGGCGCGCGCTGGGCTTTGCCGCGGACATCGCGTGTCCGGATCTGCTGGCAGGTCTGACCGGGATCATGAAGATGCCGGAAATCATGAACAGCCAGGAAGCAGCCGCCTTCTCAGATACCGAGCTGTCATCGGAACCGGTGGCTGAGATCATCCAGCCTGACGGTCCGCAGATCACACTTTCCGACCTGCTCGCCAAATACGGGGCTGAGAAGATCCTGAAAGTCAATAACGGATCCATGCCGCGGACCAATGCAGAATGTGCGGAGATCGCTGAAAAGATCGAAAGCGGGGAAGCATGAAAGCGATAACCACATTCCGCTGCGATATCTGCGGGGAAACCTACGAATCAGCAGAAAAATGTCAGATCTGTTAAAACTCACATATCCGGCCGAAGGCCATTATCGAACATCCGGAAACCTACAGTCCCTGGCAGGCATATCCGGACGTGATCGGGATCGAGTTCCAGGACGGAACAACAATCAACTATGTGAGGAACCATGGTACCGCCAATCAATGAACTGGATGGATTTGAAGTCTTTATTCCGGTCGCATATGTGAAGTCCAACGCGGTCTTGCTTTTCATCAATACCAGCGGATGCCGGATATCGAAACCAGGATTAGGCTATCTCAGATTCCCGGAATATGTAAATGCCTTTTTTGACAGGAATACAAAGCGGCTGATGATCACCGCAGCAGACAAGCGAATGCCAAATGCTATCAGACTGAGCAAAACGCTGAAGATGCCCTGCCGGATCGATATGAATTGCTTTCGTGATGAACTGGAAAAGGTCTGCGGTCAGGTCCTTTTTGAACGCGGGAAAAACTACTATATCGAAGGGAAAGTGGCAAAAGCGCAACAGCCCTCACTGATTTTCGATCTGAACAACATTGAACGAAAGAAAGGCAGAATGGAATGAAAGCCTGCAAGATCCTTCCTGGCTCCAGCGCTTATGAGATCTCAACGCCTTACCTCCGCGGTTTTGTTTCGGATCTGAAGACCATGATCCCGGCATCCGAACGCGTCTATAACAAGGACCGGGCCACCTGGACCGTTGCCGAAAAGCATGGGGATCTGATCGTGAAGCTGATCGATCGCTGGTTTGATGAGATCGTACGCCTGCCGGCGCTGCAGTCAAGCACTGAACAGCTCGGTATATTGGAAGTGCTTTACATCGGCAGGACAAAACAGCGGGGAACCGGTGACGCTTCGGCCTTCGGCTGGGTCCGATCGGGATCCTGGGGACTGATCTTTCCGGAAGCGGTCCTGAGATCTTACTTTGATCCGAACTATGTTGCTGATCAGAAAGCTGACCGGCCTGCGATGGCAACCTATTATGAAACGCTGGGGCTCAAATCCGGCGCGGATCTGGCTGCCATCAAAGCCGGTTACCGGCGGATGGTCAAACAATGGCACCCGGACGTCTGCAAAGAGCCGGATGCGGCCGAAGTATTCCGTCAGGTCCAGCACGCTTTTGATATTCTGTCGGATCCGAAGCAGAAAGCCCGTTACGATGTCGGCCTGAAGCTGGAAAAGCAGGCGAAGCTGACCGCGCCAACGCGGAAACCTCGCAAAGATGAAGAATATCTCTCATATCGCTCACCGCTGAAATGCGGAAACCTTCTCTGTCAGTATACCGAGCTGGGATCCCGGAAAACCATTCAGAAGATCCTGCAATGGGAAGACATTTACAACAATGCCGGTCAGGTCATGACTTCCAGCTGGGCCATGGGCGATAAAGAACCAACTTTATATTGGAGCTGAAATGCGAAAATACGAAATTACCAAAGGATCCATTTCGGATCTTATGCAGCGGGATGATGTTTCCCTGGCTGAATCATTCATGAGCTGCGACTGTGTCGTTTTATTCGATGTATCCGGATCCATGTCCAGCATTGACGGGGACGGATCCGAAACCCGCTTTGACCGCGGTATGAAGGAACTGAAAGAAGTGCAGGCTTCCATGCCCGGACGCTTCGCGATCATCCAGTTCGCCGACAAAGTGGACTTTATGCCGGGCGGAGTGCCGGCCATGGGCGTGAGCGGAGCCGGTACAGATCTGACCGCGGCGCTGAAATACGCACAGATCGCGGATGAAATCCCTGACATGCGCTTTATTGTGATCTCCGATGGAGAACCGGATAACAAGCTGACCGCAAAGGCTACAGCCGCTCGGTATCAGAACAGGATCGACACGATCTATATCGGAGAAGAATCCGGCAGCGGAAGATCATTTCTTACCGAGCTGGCTAAAGCTTCCGGCGGATCCGCAGTTGCTTCAGCTGCGGAAAATATCAAACAAGATATCGTTTATTTGCTCCAATCGGGGCAGTAAGGAGAGCCATGAGCTCTTTTGAAGACGAACTCAAGCGCCTGGCGCCGGGAGTGTCGGCAGGATGTATTTCCATCCTGGAATCAACCTATGGGTCCTGTGCCGGTTTCCATGCCGGCCTGGACGTCATGGCGCGGATCCTCCGGGATGGGATCATCCCAAAGCAGATCCCGGCATTCGGAGAACCATGGAGCAGCATCTATCGTGATACGCTGCAGCTGGTCCAGACCAAAGGGCTCGGTATCATGGATGCTTATCAGAGCGCGCTCATGATGACCGGGCGGCCGACTTTAGCGCTGCATGACGCGGTTTCCTTCCGGATGATGAGCCTCACCAACGCTTCCAGGAACGGCAACGGCAAAACCATGGATGACTATAAAGCCATGTTGAAAATGCTGGGCTATGATCTCCGGTTGAACCACTGCGGGCTGAAGATCGAAGTCAACGGAAATCCCATAGACGATTTTATCGAATCAGAGATCCGGGGTAAAATGCGCGATGCATCTTTTGGAGGAAATCAGCAAATTTTAGACGCTATAAACGTATCAGCAAAGGATTCGGAATATCATCCGATCCGGGAATATTTATCAAAGCTGAAATGGGACGGAAAACCGCACATTGCCAAACTGGCCGGATATTTTCAAGCGGTCTATGCACCGATCTGGCCGGCAGTGCTGCGGAAATGGATGATCGGGGCCGTGGATCGCGTCTTTACCGGAGCTCAAAACCCGATGCTGGTCCTGGATGGTCCGCAAGGCTGCGGAAAGTCGCTGTTTGCGCGCTGGCTGTGTCCGCTGGAAACCTATTTCCGGGAATCGCCGATCGATCCCGACAGCCGGGATGACAAGATCGCAGCATCTGAAACATGGATCTGGGAGGTCGGGGAACTCGGATCGACTACACGAAGACAGGACCGGGACGCGCTCAAAGGCTTCCTCAGTACCAAAGTTTTCACGGCCAGAGCGGCTTACGGTCACAACAATCTGCAGTATGACGTCATGAGCTCTTTTATTGGAACGATCAACGATGAAGCCGGCTTTTTGAACGATCCCACCGGAGCCCGGCGCTTCTGGATCATGACCATTGACGGGATCAACTGGGATTATGAAAAAGACATAGATCCTGCTGACGTTTGGGCTGAAGCTTACGCAGCCTGGCGCGCCGGAGAGGATCGGGATCTGGACGCAACGGAAACGGAAACAATGGATTCCATCAAAGAAAATTATCAGGTCATGAACAGCGTAGAAGAAGCCATAAAGACCTGCTTCTTTATCGATGAAACAGTTCCAACCTTCACCAGCTTCCGCGACATCCGCTCGGTATTGAAAGATCCAACGCGCGGAGATCTGAACGCCGCTGAAATGACGGACCGGAAGATCGCGGACGCGCTGAAGAACCTGGGTCTTCAGAGAACGGTACGAGCTATATCACTTCAGAAACCCGGAACAAAAACCAATACAACGATCAAAGGTTATATCGGCATCTGGCCAAAATGATAAAAACGGGGGTTCTTTTAATTAATATTTACCGATTATTTACCGATTAAAAGGAAAAAGAAGTGTTAAGGTTACGAGTAATTTATATGAATTTTTACCGATTTTACCGAATTTACCGATTAGTAGTAAGAAACACCAAATAGCACAAATTAATAATTAAGGGGCATTTAATCGGTAAATCGGTAAATAAGAAAGGAGAAAATGGGAAAGATCTTAGACACGGCACTTTACTGGCGGCAGCTGGGGATCGCTACGATCCCGATCAGCTACAAATCAAAACACCCAAAAGTGAAGTGGCTTCCATATACCGAGCGGCTTCCGGAGGTCAATGAATTATCAAACTGGTTTGCCAGCGACATGAACAATATTGCCATCGTCACCGGCTGGGAAAATCTCTGCATTATCGACTTCGATGATATGGACGTCTTCTACAAATGGATGTTTTGGGCCGATACCAGCCGGATCGCGTCCATGATCAGAGATCACACCAGACTGCATCTGAGCTCCAGGGGCGTTCATATGTTCGTTCTGTGCGGTCGGGCTGATAACGTGGAGTTTCAGACGGTCAATGCCAAATTACCGAAGATCGACATTCTGGCATCCCGGAAATACGCGCTGCTTCCGCCTTCGGTCCATCCGTCCGGGAAGGCTTATGAGGTTTACCGCTCCGGCCTGCCGCTTTCCATCGGGAGCCTTTATGATGTGCTGCCCAAGAAATGGCTGGATGCTGCGATCGCCCAGAAGGCTGCTGCCGCCGCCGCGGAAAAGCCGGGGACTCTAGTTATACCGAGCGTGTCATTCGGGGATGATTATGATCCCTGGGAGGCTGCGGAAGGGACCGAACATGACCGGCAGGTAGTGGCTAAGATCAAAGCCGCGGTCCGGATCGAGGACATCCTGGGAGGATGGGAGGACAGCGGAGGGAACGGCCGTTGGAAGCTGACGCGGTGCCCGCTGCACGATGATCATAATCCGAGTTTCTGGCTTGACAGCGTGAACCAGGTCTGCGGATGCCATTCCGGGTGCACTCCGTTGCCGTTGGACGTGATCGGACTTTATGCCAGGCTCCATGGGATCGACAATACCAGCGCGATCCGGGAACTGGCGAAGAGGCTGGAATGAAAGCCGGCAGCGTCATCAAGATCAGCGTTGATTATTACCGTCTGCTTTATCAGGATCAGGGGACGCTGCGCCCTGAGGATCGGGGACTTTGGCGGGCTTTGAAAGTCGAATGGGACGGTGATCACTGGGGAATCCATGATGATGACGATTATTTGATAACCGACGACCGTGCGGTTGTGGCACGGGAAGTTGGATGGAGTTTGAGAAGGGAAGAAGTGAACGATGCCACGTTATAACGTACAGAATCAAGAAGCGAAAGAATGGAGATGCTTTTCGTCAGTTATCGATGACTATATCACCGAATGGATGCCGGAGAAGAAATATGAAAACTGGCGAAAAATTCAGTACGGCAGGAACTGCGGTCCGCTTTCCGAAACGAACATTATGACGCTTGAAGAAGCAGAAAAAACGAGGATAAGAATGCATATGAAACCCATTGAAGAAATTATCGAAATTATGACAAAAGTCTATGACGAAGGTGCTGAGTTGAGCCGAAGCGATGCTGAACTCTGTGTGATGTATCTGGAACTATTACGGGATATGATGCATGATACCGAGCATTATCGGCATACTTATGACGAATGGAACGAATGAAGGGAAAGATGAACAATACTTTTGCAAAGGCTCTTGAGGAGTCGGATATGAGAGAGGTAAAAAAAGCCGCGGAAGGTATGTATCAGCTCTTTCAAGCGTTGGTAAAAGCAGGGTTTGAAAAGCAAGATGCGTTGACAATATTGACAACGATGATGCAGAACGGGAAGGAGCAGATCAATGACAGATGAATTGAATTTGAAACCGTGCCCATTTTGTGGACATAACGATATTACAGTTGAGGGAAAGATGAAGAACTTCATCTACAAAGACGGAACACCGATGCGTGGCATGTGGTATGACGCTCAATGCGAATACTGCGGATGCTACCTTGGCCCTTCACCGTCAATAGAGATGCTCGTAGAAAACTGGAACCGCCGTGCATTTGAAGGTGTCGCTATCCAGAATGGTAACAACAATACTCAGATCGGGTATGTAAAGAATTTCAGCGCGAAAAGGGGTGAGGAATGAAAGACTACGCAAAAGAAATGATGGATATGAGAGCTGAGTTTGATGCCCTCTGCAAAAAGTACAACCACACGGGTGTGGCGGTAGTGACGGAAGGAAAAGGTGAATACTTTCTCTCATCCGTGGAAACCGATACGGACGATGAGTACATCGAACTGATCGCCAGAGGATTCGACACTCTTGTGGGCGCAATGTTCACCTGCTACGGCAACGACAAATTGAAAGTAGCGAGGGACAGGCTTGGCTATGCTCTCAATAAGCGGTATTGTCAGCGATTGAATATGGCAGCCAGAACAAACCCCGACATCATGAAGAGGAAAGACAACCGGATACGGGGAAAGATTCTGCGTGACTGGCAGGAAAAAGGCATTGTCCTTATCCTTGGAGATGATAAGCAGAGATACCTTGGGCATTGGGACTACGAGAAATACGGTAAGCCGAAGCAGAGCAAGAAGGTTTATTTTATTCCAGACGCACCGGAAACTTTACCGGATGGCACTGTCTGCGATTGTCCGACCGCATTGGATATTCTGAAGTACAGTGAACTATCTGAAGAGTGACCGATGACAGATGATATGAAACCAGTCCGCTGCGGTTGCGGGGGAGAAACTGTGATTATGCCCACTCCGTCCGGCAGATTCGCTGTTGGATGCAAGAAGTGTGATATTTGCACAGGATTGTATAACACCGAAGCGGAAGCCGTGAAGGCTTGGAACACGGCGATGGGGGAGCGGACTGCAAAGGCGATTCGCAATCCTCAAGCATTTTTCTATCGTTGTGAGTGTGGATACGGTCTTTGTTGCGAGAAAAATGACATGAATTACTGCCCGATGTGTGGGGCAAGATTGGAGTGGGAATGATTACCGAAAAAATGCGAGAAGATGTACTAAAAAGTTTAGAAGTAAATGGCAAAGATGTGTATTACATCGAATCTGTCTTGCATGATAAACCGATGGTAAAACGGATTCATATTAGTAGTATCGAAATTTATCCGTATGGGAGTGTTTATCTGAAAACTGAGCATGAGGGTAGCTATAATGCAGAATCAATCGGGAGAACGCTTTTTCTGACACGAGAAGAAGCAGATGAAAAATTGAGAGAGTCGTATTCGGGTGATATTGTAAATTTAGCGACATTAAAAGATTGCCCGATATGTCATGGTAGAGCGGAAGTTAGGGAATATAGTCATAAATTTGCTGTTGAATGTTCGTCTTGCGGTTTAGGTACGAAACCTGACTACAAACTGACAAAAGCGATTCGGCTATGGAATGAGAGGCAAGATGAGCGACCTTATCGACAGACAGGATGCATTGGATGCAGTGAACGATTGCGGAATATGCATACAGAAAATTCTGGACATCCCATCCGCAGAATCAGAGCGGAAGTGGATTCCTGTGACCGAGAGACTGCCGATAAATGACGTTGATGTGATTGTATCAGTTTTAGATGATTCTGGTGATACACCATACAGGTTCACATCAGTAGGTTGGTGCACCCCAAATGGACAGTATTGGGTGGTCGATAATGAAATGTGTTACGGTGTCATTGCATGGATGCCGTTGCCAGAACCGTACAGAGGTGACCGATGAATCCGCTTGAACCATGCCCGTTTTGCGGGTCTGATCATGTCGGCATTGCTGACAGGTGGACGATGGATCATAAGCAACAGTTCGCTGTTTGGTGCTACGAGTGCCAGAACCACAGTACATGGCGGTATGCCAAAGAAACGGCTGTTGCTGAATGGAAGTTAGCTTGTGAAAGAGCGAAGGTAGTTGTACCGATGGGGGAGAAATGATGAAAACACTTGATGAAACAATATCCGACATAGAGAAAGGTCTGTTTGTACAGGAAAGTGCTCTTCACTATCTGAAAATTCTGAAAGCAAAAAACGAAGAACC
>JAEEGH010012465.1_pt1 | contig 19066 bp, 16 predicted proteins | sample 9134181 | NCBI WGS metagenome assembly JAEEGH01 (sample SAMN16246544, study PRJNA631951) | gut metagenome | biome: gut microbiome; feature: rumen; material: DP-attached | host: Bos | place: Iran: Karaj | collected 2018-10 | reverse complement strand
CGCCATGTCCTTCGAGAGGGAAGAGCATCGAGGTGCTTTGGTCTATGAGCACTTGGCAGCGAAGGTTGGTCTCCTCTTCGAACTGCTTGACAAAAAGCTTGTCGGTACGTCCATAGAGATGCCAGTCGATGTTGCGCGTACTCTCGCCGGTGTTGTACTGACGATAGTCCGAGAACTCGACAGAGAACCCATGGAACGGGCTTTTGTGGCGGCCCGTTATAAAACCCTCGACCACTTGGCGTGCGAAGAAGTCGAGGGTCTTGTAACGCGAAATGTGCTCAGAGGAGAGCATTCAGTTTGTCTGTAAGGGTCTCTTTCGACACAAGGCCTACGCTCTTGTCGACGGGCTGGTCGCTGCCTTTGAAGAAGAGCACGGTCGGGACGTTGCGGATGCGGAACTTGGCGGCCAGATCGCTGCACTCGTCCACATCGGCGGTGCCAATCATGGCGCGGCCGTCGTATTCTTTCTCGATTTCCTCGACGCGGGGGGCAAGGGCTTTGCAGGGACCGCACCAAGTGGCGCCGAAGTCAATCATTACGGGCTTGCCGGAAGCCATCAGGTCGTTGAAGTTTTCTTCTGTTACTTTCATATTGCTTGTATTGTTTAATTTATTTTGCACGGAAATATAGTGTCATGGGGACACCGTGGAAGTCCCACAGTTCGCGCATACGGTTCTCGACGAAGCGTTTGTACGGGTCGCGGACGTACTGCGGCAGGTTGCAGAAAAACACGAATTGTGGGTAGGGCGTGGGGAGCTGGGTGATGTACTTAATCTTGACCCACTTGCCTTTGACGGAGGGCGGCGGGTTCTGCTCTTTGACGATAGGGAGCAGGGTGTCGTTGAGCTCGGCAGTGGAGATGCGGCGGGAGCGGGCTTCGTAGACCTGCTTGGCGGTCTCCAATACCTTGAAGATGCGCTGCTTGTTGATTACCGACGTGAACACTATCGGAACGTCGTCGAAGGGTGCTATTCGCTCTTTGATAAGCCGCTCGAAGTCGCGATGGGTGTTAGTCTCCTTTTCAACAAGGTCCCATTTGTTGACGACAATGACGACGCCCTTATGGTTGCGATGGATAAGGGAGAAGATATTGAGGTCCTGCTGTTCAAGGCCTTGCTGTGCATCGAGCATGAGTATGCAGACGTCGGCGGCCTCGATGGCGCGTATGGAGCGCATGACGGAGTAGAACTCCAAGTCCTCGCTCACCTTGCTTTTCTTGCGCAGTCCGGCGGTGTCGACAAAGTTGAAGTCAAATCCGAAGAGGTTGTAGTGCGTGTAGACGGAGTCACGTGTGGTGCCAGCGATGGGAGTAACGACGGAGCGTTGCTCGCCGGTAATCATATTGATGAACGAGCTCTTGCCGACGTTGGGACGGCCGACGATGGCTATGCGTGGCAGGCCGTCGGTGGGGTCGACCTCACCCTCATCGAAGTCCTTCACCAGGGCGTCGAGGAGGTCGCCGGTGCCGCTGCCTGTGATACCGGCGATGGGGTAGGGGTCGCCGAGGCCGAGGGCGTAGAACTCGGAGAGGGAGTCCATCTGGGCGGAGTTGTCGACCTTGTTGGCGGCCAGCACCACGGGCTTGGGACACTTGCGCAGCATCTCGGCCACGTCCTCGTCCATGGGGGTGAGGCCTTCGCGGGCGTCGACGAGGAAGAGGATGACATCGGCCTCATCGATAGCCAGCGCCACTTGCTTGCGTATCTCGACTTCGAACTCGTCGTCGCCGCCCATCACGTAGCCGCCGGTGTCGATGATGGAGAAGTGCTTGCCGTTCCAGTCGGAGTGGCCGTACTGTCGGTCGCGGGTGACGCCGCTGGTCTCGTCGACGATGGCGTTGCGGCTCTCGGTGAGGCGGTTGAAGAGCGTCGACTTACCCACATTCGGGCGTCCTACTATAGCAACAATATTCATAGTTTAGTCTTGGGAGATTTTATCTTTGCCGCCGTTGCCAAAGAGCATTGCGAAGCCGAACTTGACGTTGAATGCCTTTGCGTCGGCCAAGTAGATGCTGCTCACATAGTCGGCCATGATATGGAATTGGAATATCTTGAACGGTGTAAGCACCAGTCCAATGCCAGGGTTGAAGAAATCCATGCTTGTGCCGTCGTATACCACCGACGAGCCCACCAGCACCTCGGCCCAATTAAATAGGTTGACACCGAAGCTGAGGGTGGTGTTGAAGCGGAAGGTGTTGGAAATGCCCTCGGTAACGTCGATAGCATAGTGGTTTTTCTTGCTAAGCAGGCCACGGTCGAACTGTCCATGCAACAGTATACCGGCGCGGAACATCTTGGCGAAACTGTAGGATGCGCCGAGGTTGATCTTCGTGGGGATGCTCGACCAATATTCACCTTCGGTATTGTTGGTTGGGGCCAGACCGTTGAGGACCTGCTGGTAGTAGGCCGTCAGCGAGTCGGTGTTCATGCTGCCGCCGTCGAGCATGCCTGTGACCTCCTGTCCGTCGAAGGTTACCACGGTGTGGCCGCCTTCGGGGGTGATAATGTTGGTGTTGCGACGCCAGTGGATGCCAGCCGAGAGATCGACAAGCGAGGCCGAAAAGGAGAAGTCGCCAAGCTCGTAGCGGGCACCGATGTCGAACGAGAGACCTGTGTTGGCTTTGAAGATGTTCATCATCTCGCCGACAGAGGTCATGCGGACACCGTTGGTGTCGACAGCTATTGCCGAACCGCCCTGGATTTCGTAATAGATATCCACACCCACGCTCTCGTAGTCGTCGTCGGTAATGAGCACTGCACGGGTGTTGTCGGTCTGCAGGTTGGCCACACCGTAGAGCAGCTTGGCCCGGCCACCGACGGTGAGGTTGATGGGCTCGAAATAGTGGCCCACGCCGACGCCAGCCTCGAGGTAGTTAGTGAAGCTGAGCAGGTCGCCGTCGACAAGGTTCACCTCGGTGATGGGGTTGCCATAGCCGTCGACATTGCCGCGGAGCAGGGCGTTGATGGTACTTATCGGCAGACCAACGCTGATGTTGTTAATCATGCGGACATTGGCGGTGGCAAATGTGTTGTTGATTTTGAATCCAAGGCCGAATATGTTGAAATCGGTACCGAAACGGAAGTCGTTGTCGACCGTGATGGCAGAGAACATCTGGTTGATGTCTATCACCGTGGTTATTTCGCCGGAGGCGCTGGTGTCGAGACGGGCGATATTGCTGATGGACAGCGGGCTGCCGAAGTGCACGCCGAACGAGGGAAGTTGCAGGAAGAAGGTGTTGTTGGTGGGGAAGAGGGCTGGGTTGAGCAGGTTAGACTGCGGGGTGCGGAACGAGTGGTAGAACAAGTTGTTGGTCTCGTTATACTGGGCCTGGGCTCCAAATGCAATAAGCAGGGCGGCGGCTATTGCTACAATGCGGTTGTTTTTCATTGTCGTGTCCTCCTGCTTTTAGTCGTTGTTGCCATTATAGATTGGGATGTCTATCACCGCCTCGGGATGGAGCTTAAGGTAGACCTTGATCTTCAGGTAGTCAGAACGCCTTATCGACACATGCTTGTTGCCGGTGGCCATCTGCATGTCGAACCTTATCTTCTTGGCGTTGCGCAGCTGCTGTAGCCGCTGCCTGTTCATAGCTATCACCACTCTGGTTGTGGTGTCCGCTATGGCGATGTTTGTCGTCGGGTCGTCGGGCGACGGTGCCGAGGGTGCCGCTATAATGGTGTCTACGAAGAGCGGGGTCCCCAGCGGCAGGCCGTTGGCATCGATTAGCGTGCCGGCGATGCCAAGCTCGAGGGGAATGCCGTTGGCAAAGCCAAGGGTAAGGTACGAATCCTTGATGTCGACGTCCACGCCCTCGCCAATGCTGTCGAGGACGGCGTCGATATCAACTTGCGAAAGGCCCTCGCCGAGGTCGACGTCGAAGCTGTAGGGCAGGCTGTTTATCTTAATCTCGAAGGGGAAAGCCACCTTTACCTTGGCGTCGTAGTATATCTTCGTCATCTTGATGCTGTCGAGCAGCTGGCTGAAATAAGCGTCGGCGAGGTCTAGCGCGAAGATTGTGTCGTCCAGTGCAAAGCGGAAGCGGAACGACACATTAACGTTGCGAGGCATGCTGTTGACTATCTCGGCCATGTCGATGCTGTCGAACTGGATGTGCTTGGTAGCAAGCACGCTGTCGAACGGTATCGGCTCGATGTCCACCCCAGGGAAGTTATGCACGACACCGTTATAGTCGGTGTATTTCACCACCAGGCTGTCGAACACAGCATGGACATACCTAGCCACCGTATCCCTGACCGATTCGGGGCAGTCGCCACGTATGTCGGCCACAAAATCGAGCCACAAGTGGTTGATAGAGATGTTGTTGTTTACAATATCGTGCAAGGTTACATTGTCGAACAACGTTATGTTGACATTGTACGATATAGTGGTGTCGCTGGCCATAAAGAAGCCTTTGGTGCCCACCGATTTCGACATCAGGCTGCGCGCCAGTATCGAGTCCGAGCCCTCAGCCTCGAAGTTGATAGTGAGGATATCGTCCTCGGGGTCGAGCAGGCCAGTGTAGTCGCCGTTGAACATATGCAGCACATCATTGATGGTCACATGTCCGTAGGCTATTGGCGTGCCGAAGTTGGGGTCGAGGGTACCACGCACGTGGACGGGATGCCTCAGAAGCTCCCAATCCTCGTCGCGGACACACGAAGTGGCGGCAATGACCGACACAGCGAGAATGGCCGTTATTAAAAATCTTTTCATATCTCGTCGCTATTTTATTCGTTTATTATTCGTTATCAATAAATTATGTTATTGGCAGCAATAATGCCAATATTGCAAATGTACAAATAAAAGTCGAACCCTGCAAGCATTATAAAAAAAACTTTTGAGGAGTAAGTGCCGAGCCTAGAGGGTAAGGCTGGCGAGATATGACTCGGCTTGGTCGGGGAGGATAGCGTCGGCGACGCTGTAGGTCCCGATTTGCTCGCGACGAAGTGCCGAAAGGAAGGCTCCCGACCCCAAAGCCTCACCGAGGTCACGGGCCAACGAGCGGATGTAGGTGCCCTTGCCGCAGTGAATACGGAAGTCGGCCTGCGGCAGGTGGTGCGGAACGACTCCCAATGGGTTTTTGTATAAGTTTTTCGCCGTCGGATTTATATTATCTATAGTCCCTATAGCATCTACAGTTCCTTTAGAAGCCCTGAAGTCCGTTATCTCGAAGCTATAGACGTTGACGGGTTTTGGCTGGATGATGACCGACGGGTCATCGGTGCGGGCATATTCGTAGGCCCTTTGTCCGGCAACCTTGACAGCGCTGAACATAGGCGGCACCTGCAGGATGGTGCCAGTGAAGCGGCCGACGGTCTCATCGAGCATTTCGCGAGAAATATGCTCGTAGGGATAGTAGCGGTCGACGGGACGCTCGAGGTCGTAGCAGGGGGTGGTGGCACCTAAGACTATGGTGCCAGTGTAGACCTTGTCGCCGTCCTGTAGCTGCGGGATGGTCTTGGTGGCCTTGCCTATGCATACGAGCAACAGCCCTGTAGCCAAAGGGTCGAGGGTACCAGCATGGCCTATCTTGAACTTTTTAAGGCCGTAGAGGTTACGCACTACGGCCTTAATCTTGTTGACAGTTTGGAACGAGGTCCACTGGCGGGGCTTGTCGACGGGAACGACGATGCCAGCCTGCAGCTGTTCGAGGGTAAGCATCAGATGAGCGGGATGATGATGGTAGCGAGGCCGACGATGGCACAGTAAAGGGCGAACCAGATAAGCTTGCCTTTCTTGACAATGTCGACCATCCACTTGCATGCCAAGCAACCCACGATGAAGGCTGCGAGGAAACCTATAAGGGCCGCCACGGGGCTTATACCACCGAGCGAAGCCGCTACGCCAACTTCTGCCATGTCCTTGGCGTCGAGCAGTGCCTCACCGAGGATGGGCGGTATGACCATGAGAAACGAGAACTGGGCGAGCTTCTCTTTCTTGTTGCCCAGCAAAAGTCCAGTGGCGATGGTGCTGCCCGAACGCGAGAGGCCTGGGAGCACGGCGAGGGCCTGGGCGATGCCGATGACGAAGGCGTGCCACGGCGAAATATGCTCGCGCTGGCGCGGCTTGGCCCAGTAACTGAAGGCCAGCAGGGAGGCAGTGACCATCAGGCAGATGCCCACCACGAGCAGACCACTACCAAAGACAGCCTCGACCTTATCCTTGAAGAAGAGACCCACGATGCCGACGGGAATCATCGAAATGATGATGTTGACGATATACCTGGTGCCTTCGTTCCACTTGAACTTGAAAAGGTCGGTGAAGAGCCACACTATCTCGCGCCAAAGGATGACGATGGTACTGAGGACAGTGGCTATATGGAGCAACACAGTGAAGGCGAGGTTGTCCTCGCCGCTATTGAGACCGAAGAGGGCCTGTCCGATGGCCAGGTGGCCGGAGGAGGAGACAGGCAGATACTCGGTGAGTCCTTGAATGATGCCAAGGATAAGTGCTTCAAACCATTCCATAACTTACTTCTTCTTGAACATGATGGCTACAATCTCAACAACGAAGCCCAGCACTATGAGGATGGGGGCCACATAGAGACGGCGTGCGTCGAACATAGCGGGGTTGAAAACGTTGGGGTCATCGCTGCCGCCGCCGGCAAGGAGAATGTATCCGATGGCTAGCAGCAGTATACCGACGGCCATAAGAATATAGTTGACAATACCAAAGGTCATCTGGATGCCCTGGTCGTTCTGTTTCATTTCAATCTTGTCCATGGTTATGTGAATTAAGATTTAGCAATGTGACGGCGCACAGTTATGGCTGTCGAGAAGTAGGTGATTACAACTCCGGTGAGCACAAGCACGGCGGCTATGGCTCCGTACCAAGGCCAATGGACCACGGCCATAAGGTCGACCTTCAGTTCGTTGGTGGCAACCCATAGGGCCATGACCGTGAGCAGCGAAGCAAAGAGACCGCCGAGGGCACCGTAGAGGACAGCCCGCAACAGGAATGGCCGCGAGATGAAGCCTGCGGTGGCACCCACCAGGCGCATAGTGTGGATGGTGTCACGGTGAGCATAGATGGCTATGCGGATGAGGCTGCCGATGAGCACAATGGTGATGAGCAACAGGAGCACCACAAAGACTATGAGGAACCATGATAGCTTGTAGAACACCTCGCGCAGTTCGCTGACGACGTTCTCCTGATAGGTCACCCCGGTAACACCCTCGAGCAACGCAACCTCTGCGCAGAATTCATCGAGCACTTGCGAGGAGTTGTCGGGCATAATGCTGACGTTGAAGTTGACCATCAGCGAGGGGTAGAGAGGGTTGTAACCAATGAAGCCAACGAAGTCCTCACCAAGCTCCTCGGTGAATATCTCAGCAGCTTTGGCTTTGGAAATATAGTCGACATGCTTCACATAAGGCATCGCCTCCACGGTCTTGCTATGGGCAATGGCCAGCGAGTCGGATACGTCGGGCGACAGGTCGACCTTGTAGGTGATGCGCTCCTGGGCGTCGTGTGTTAGACGGTATGAGTGGTACTCGATAGCCAACAACAGCCCTAGCATCAGCAGCACGAGGGTGATGCCGAGCACGGTGGCGCCGTGTGTACCCCAAAGATTAACCTTGTTTTTCATTAGTTAGCCAGCATTACGGGCATGACAAGCATCAGTATATCATCCTGCTTGCCTTCGGTTTCGTCGCCATAAGGGAATATGATACCTGCACGCGAAGGATGCGAGAGCTCGAGGAGCACCTGTTCGGTATCGAGGTTGGAAATCATCTCGGTGAGGAACTTGGCGTTGAAGCCAATGTCCATAGGATCGCCCTCGTACTGGCAGGGTATCGACTCATGGGCTTTGTTAGAGAACTCAAGGTCTTCTGCCGAAATCTCCAACTTGTTGGCCGAGATAGAGAGACGGACTTGACGGGTGGCCTCGTTGGCGAAGATGCTAACACGGCGCAGGGTGTTGAGGAACGACTGGCGGTCGAGTAGGAGCTTGTTGGGGTTGTCCTTGGGGATGGCAGCCTCGTAGTTGGGATAGCGGCCATCAACCAGACGGCAGACAATGTAGAAGTTGTCGAAGGTGATGAAGAGGTTGGTGTTGTTGTATTCCACAGTAACATCGCCGTCGTCCTTACGAGCGGAGAGAATGTTCTTGACTATGGTGATGGGCTTCTTGGGGAGGATGAAGTTGGTGCTCTCGGCCGAGACGATGTCTTTGCGGCGATAGCGTACAAGTTTATGGGCGTCGGTAGCCACGAAGGTAACACCATCGGGGGTCATCTCGCAGAAGATGCCACTCATCTGCTGGTGCATCTCGTCGTTCGAGGTGGCAAAGTAGGTCTTATTGATGGCAGCGACAAGTGCAGCGCAACTCATAACAACAGTACTGGTGCCTTCGGCAGTGGGCATGGTGGGGTAGGTCTCGGCATCCATACCGGCAAGGTGATATTCGCCTTCGCCACTGGCGAGTTCGATGGCGTAGCTCGACGGGTCGACGCTGAAGGTCATAGGCACATCATCAAAACTCTTGAGGATCTCGAGGAGCATCTTCGAGGGTATAGCCACCTCTTCGGCCTTCTCCATACGGCCGGTCTCAACCTCCATACGGGCCACGAGGGTAGTGGAGAGGTCGGTGGTCTTGATGGTGAGGGCGGTCTCTTCCAGATGGAAATGGAAGCAGTTGATGATGGGCATGGTGTTGTTGCTTGTGAGCACACCGCTAAGCGACTGCAACTGTTTGAGCAGCTGCTGGCTATTGACTATGAATTTCATGTTATTAACGTTTTATTTTATATTCGTATCAGAATGCAAAATTACTAACTATTTGGCTAACCACGGCTGTGGCGGTGGATATTTTATCCACACTTAATCAACAACAGTCTTCGTAAAGACTCCTTCTGGTATTTCGTAGTCGGTGTTGTGCCAGTCGCAGGTGGTCTTTGAGTATTTGTCGTCAAGGTAAAAAGTGCCATGGATATGGTCGTCCACCATGATACGACGCGTGGGTTCATATAGTGCCACAACATTGCTGTCACCATAATACACGCCACCAAGAGACTCAGGGTAGTCGAGAATTACGATATAGGCAGGATTTTGGTCCATAGAGATGGCCAGGGCCGAGCAGGAGCGCACGTCGACCACAGTGCCTGAGAACTCTATCTCGTCGTGCTTGACGCAGGATGCCAGCAACAGAAGAAAGAGCAGGCTAAAACAAACGCAGTGCTTCATTGAGGGATGTCTTTAAGTCGGTTGATTCCTTGCGCTCGCCGATGATAAGGGCACAGGGCACCTCATAGTCGCCGGCGGGGAAGTGTTTTGTACGCGAGCCAGGAATTACCACCGACCGCGGCGGGACATATCCTTCGTAAGTGATAGGTTCCTCTGCTGTTACATCGATAATATGTGTCGATGCTGTAAGCACCGTGCCGGCGGCAATCACAGCCTCGCGACCTACCTGTACACCTTCCACGATGATTGCACGGCTGCCGATAAAGCAGTGGTCTTCGATGATAACAGGGGCTGCCTGCAGAGGTTCCAGCACACCTCCGATTCCCACTCCGCCGCTGAGGTGCACATGCTCGCCTATCTGGGCGCAACTGCCCACGGTGGCCCACGTGTCGACCATTGTGCCGACACCCACATGGGCACCGATATTCACATAGCTGGGCATCAGCACCACCGACGGTGCAAGGTAGGCTCCGTAGCGCGCCACTGCCGGCGGTACGGCCCGCACTCCCAAGTCTTCATAGCCGCGCTTGATGGGAATCTTGTCGTAGTATTCTATCGGTCCTGCGTCGATAGTCTCCATTCCGCGCAGGCGGAAATAGAGCAGTATGGCTTGCTTCACCCATCGGTTGACCTTCCAGTCATTACATTCATAACCGTCATAATCTTCGTCGGGTTCGGCAACACGCAGTTTGCCACAGTCGAGCAAGGCAATGGCTTCCTCTACAGCCTGTCGGTATTCTTTGGCATGCAACAACTCGGGGTTGGCATAGGCATCAGTGATATGCTTCTCCATAATGTTTTATTCTTTCATCGTATCAGTAAAATAGTGCCGGTAAGCGACTGCTGGCGTTCTGGATACACCCTAGTGCGATATTCGGCACGGAACACATAGGCACCCTGGGAGCAGTCGTTACCGCCATCGGTGGTGCCGTCCCAATAGCCATCAACACCCGTATAGTGGTGCAACAGGTTACCCTGTCGGTTATAAATCCAAACCTCAATGTCGGTGACATCGCTCGAGACTATATACCAGCGATTGTTAGTCTCTCTATTGGGCGTAAAAGCGTTGGGGGCGAATATTGCAGAGCGGTCTATCTGCAGCAGGGAATGCAGTGTGTCGGTGCAGCCATCGTCACTATAGGCTATCAGATACAACGGCACGGTGTCCTGCTCCTCGGGATAGGTATAGTAGAATTTATGCTCCGTCGACTGGAAGTCATCGCCCAAAAGCCACAGCCTGTCTATCGAGGCACGGCTGTCGTCGTATAACTCCACCTCAAGATTGCCGGGAGTTACTATGGGAGGCATAATATGGACCCTGGCCTTCAGATATATACCCTTGATCGTGAGATACATCGTCACAAGACTGTCGCAACCTTGCACAGAGGTGTACATATGGGGCAGCACGCCCGACTCATAGTATCGCACACCGCCAATCTCTATGCCATCCGACAGGCACGCCGTGTCGTAATAGTCTGTCTTGTAGGTGGGCCATACCGTCAGGTCGACCCTCACCAGGCTGTCGCAGCCGACAACGCTGGCAAGAGTGTACTCATAGTGGCCCGTGACATTATAGTTCCTCGGTCCAAGGGTGTATCTCTCGTTGTCGCATATCTCGGGGGCGAGGGTAGTGTCATAGACTGGATTGACCGCCACATAGAGCGACACCGTACTGTCGGCCCCATGCACCGTATGGGTGTTGACTTTGGCAGGACCTCCGAAGAGGAAGTGGTACCCACGCCAGTCGAGCGGCCACACATTGTCACACACTGTTGTGTCATAGCTCGTCTCCACATTGCGCCACACCTTAAGCTTGTAGTGCACCGTACTGTCGCATCCCTGGACATTCTGCAACAGCAACGTCGTGTCGGCATCACTGGAGAATACAAAGCCGCCCTCGATAGAGTAGGGGAGGCTGTTCTCGACAATGGTGTCGTTGCGATATATGGTATCATCCTCAAGCACTGCCACCTGCAGCACCACCAGACTGTCGGCCCCGTTCACAGAGAGCAGCAGCACACTTACGGTGTCGACATCCGAAACGGTAATTCCTTTCCAAACTATCGGCAACTGGTGACGGCAAACTGTTGTATCGAGCGTCGTGTCGACATTCTCCCATACATACAGTGCCAGATGTATCGAGCTGTCGCAAGCCACCTGGTTCACCAAGTGGAACACCGTGTCGCTGTATGGTTTGTCAACCACAGTACCGGCAATGATGTAAGGCAGGCTGTTCTGCACCACGGTGTCAACCACATACACTGTGTCGTCAGACCTCACATCCAGCCGCATCACCACCACGCTGTCGGCACCGTGCTTGTTCTGTATGGTGTCGTATTTTACGCCGGCACTGTCGAACACAAACCCACGCCACTCTATTGGCAACTGGTGGGCACACACGCTGCTGTCGAGCGTTGTGTCGACGTTGGGCCACACCTTAAGCGTGAAATGGTACGCGCTGTCGCAACCCAAGGCATTGATCAGGTGGAACACCGTGTCCGTCACCGATTGGTAGAAATCGACATCCATCAATGTATAGGGGAGCATATTCTCTACCGTGCTGTCCACCAGCGTGTCGGCAGTGGAATAATTCACCTTGAGGTTCACCGTGACTATGCTGTCGCACTGGTAGCGCGTGTGCAAATTCTTATATAATATAGTATCGCGCGTGATAAATCCATCCTGCCAGCTGTAGCTGTCGCAGGCCGTGTCGGGCTCCGTGGTGCCCACATTGGGATGCACCATTATGCTCACCGCGCTGTCTATCGTGTCGCCGCAGTCGTTCAACATCCTCAGTGTAAGCCATATCGCACTGTCGTTCTCAACCTCGGGGACATCCAGTATATAAGTCGAGTCGTTTATCGTTGTTATATATTCGCTCAGGATACCGCGCCATGTAAGATGGCAAGGCTGTGGTATCAGGGCCGGGTTAAGCGACAGCTCCCAGCCGAAGATGTAGCCGTTGTCGCCACTGAAGGCATCAATGACCTCGATATACCACTGTCCGTTGAGCGGACAACCCACCAAGGCGCTGAAGTTCTGCTCGGGCTTGTAGAAGTTGGTATGCGCCGCCACATTGCTGCTGTCGACACGGCCGTTGTGGGCATGGCCGCTACGGTAAATCAGGCCGTCGCCAGAGGCGTAGCTGTATCCGCTCGTGGTATTGCTGCTCCAGCAGTAGTTCCAGCCCACGCCGGGCTCGTTGCCCGAGGCTGTCGGACTGCAGGCCGGCGAGCCAGTATAGTCGTAGGCGTTGCCGAGATAGGTGCCCGACGACATATTGGAACTCGACGTATTCCACTGCCTGGCATTGCTAGGCACTGCATCGTGGCAGCTCGACGTGCCTGTGCCCCTCCACGGCATAAGCGTGGCCTTGTGACCGTTGGGACAGGTGATGCCTATGTATATGTCGCCAATGTAGCTGTGCTCGATATTGAGCCTTACATACTTGATATCCTGTGCCGACGTGATATGGGTGTTGGGGTTGAAGTCGGTGAAAGTCACCGTCGAACGGTACGAGCAACCCATCGCTCCACACGGCTGCCCGTCGGGCAGGAAGGCCACTCCGGCCTGGCTCATGGTGGTCGTAGGCTGGTAAATCTGTATGTTGTGCGGGGTGAGGTGTCCGAAGGTCAACGTCTGCTGCGTGCCTGCGCAAAGGTTTGCGGGCAGGTTGATGTGCGAGAACGTCTGCGCCTTTGCCGAATTGAAACCGAGTACCAGGCCGACGCAGAGCGTTACCTTCATCAACCCTGATATGTACCTTTCAACTTTCAACTCTAGTTCATCTGCGTTTAATTCCCTCTAATCACCTCTATCGTTCCGTTCTTTTTCACCACCCCGTAGTCGCTCATGGCGGCAAAGCGGTAGTAGTAGGTCCCGTCGGGGCTATTGGTGGCGTTGGGGTCCCAGAAGTCTTCATGGCGACGTATGTCGCGCGCATGGAAAACCTTCACGCCCCACTGGTTGTATATCCACAGCTCGTTGACCGGGAACAGTCCTATCTCCACCAGGTTGACCACCTCCCACGTGTCGTTCTCACCGTCGCCGTTGGGCGATACCATATTGGGGAACTCCAGGAAATCGTTCACTATTGTCACCGTGTCCCACGCCGTGTCGGCACACACCTTCACCAGCGAATCGGGACCCATGTGCAGCCAGAAAGCCTCCAACTGTATGCCGTAGGCGCCGGCTGTGTTCTCGTTGGGCTCGCCCCAGCGGTAGTAGGGGTTCACCTCCGACGTGGTATCCTGTCCGCCGCCGAAGTTGTCTATCGTCCAAAGGAAGCTCAAGCCCTCGGGCTCGCTCAAGTTCTTGAAGTGTGTCCATGCCGCATGTATGGCCGGCACCTTGCGCTCCCAGTCGAAGGCGGCCTTCGGGTTCTCGAACACCCACACGGCATCCTTCATCGTCACGCTGTCCTCGCAGCCGTTCACACTGCCAGCTTTCAGCATTATGGTGTACACACCGACGCTGTCGTAAAGGTGCGTCAGCGTCGAGTCGACGGCCGTGTCGCCGTCGCCGAGCTTCCAGAGCCGCCACGCCTCCAGCTCGGTGGTGTCGCGCAGCTTCACCTCGTAGGGCACACATCCCAGCAGCACCGTGTCGCCGCTCCAGTTCTCGCCGTCATCGCCTATCAGTATTTTGGGAATGAAGGCGCTGTCTATCATCTGCAGGCTCACATGCACCATGCTGTCGCAACCGTTCATGGCTCGGTGCGGACTGTCGAAATCAATCGGCCCGCCGTAGTCGAGCCCCTCGTAGAGGAACTCGCTGCCGCGGCAGTAGCGCAGCGTGTCGACGGTGTCGTACGTCGGCAGGAAGGTGTAGCGCAGCTCAACCACGCTGTCGCAGCCGTCCACCGTAGTGCCATGCTCCATAATCATCGTGTCGGCAACAAACACCATGTCGTTCCACCGCGCCGTGTCGCCGGCACACAGGGTATCGTTGATGTTGGTGTACTTCAGCGAGAACCAATGCACCGAGAAGGTGGTGTCGATGGTGTCGCCGTTCGAGCCTATGATATGCACCACATAGTCCATCGTGGTGTCGCCGCGGGCATTGTCGGGCACATGCAGCCAGAAGGTCGAATCATCTTCCTGACTCACATTCACACCGTCCACCAGCCGTTGCGTCATAATGCCGCCCGACGGCAGCAGTTCGCCGTTGAGCGATATCTCCCAGCTGAAGATATAACCGTTGTCGCCGCCATAGGCGTCGACCACCTCGATGCTCCAGTTGCCGTTCACAGGGCAGCCCACCAGGGAGCTGAAGCTCTGGTTGGGCTTGTAGAAATTCGTATGCGCCGCCACATTGCTGCTGTCCACCTTGCCGTTGTGCGAGTGGCCGCTACGGTAGATGATGCCGTCGCCCGAGGCGTAGCTGTAGCCGTTCACCGTGTTGTCGCTCCAGCAGTAGTTCCAGCCCACGCCGGGCTCGTTGCCGCTGGCCGTAGAGTCGCAGTCGTAATAGCCCGTATAGTCGTAGGCATTGCCCAGGAAGGTGCCCGACGACACATTGCTGCCCGAGTTCCACGAACGGTAGGCGGCAGGCACCGCACTGGTACAGCTCGACGAACCCGTGCCTTTCCAGTTCATCAGCGACGCACGCTGCCCGCTGGGGCACATGATGCCGATATATATGTCGCCGATATAGCTGTGCTCGATGTTCAGACGCACAAAGTTGATGTCCTGCACCGTGCGCACTTGCGACGTCTCGGGGAAGCCCTCGAAGGTAACCGTCGAGCGGTAGAAGCAGGTGCCGTTGCAGGGCTCGCCGTCGGGCAGGAAGGCCCGTTCGCCAACCGACAGGCGGCTTATCAGATTGCGCACCACCACCTCGCGGTCGGCGTCGTAACCTATGCTCACCCGCACCGAGTCGTTCATGCAACTCAGCGTGTCGACGTTCACACTGACTATCTGTTGCCCATTCACCTCGAACGGCAAAATAGCGATAATCAGCAGCATAAGCGTATATATATACTTTCTTGTGCGCATATTTAATCGTGCAAAGATACAACTTTTTATTCAACTGGCAAAAAATTATTTTACCATGTGCGAAAAAAAGCGTATCTTTGCATCACGAAAACGGTTGGCATACCATCGGCAACGCTCTCTCAACCAGCCATTTCCAATACCAAGCCCAAATTTACCCCATTTTTATTACCGTCCTAACTAGCTGTGAACCAGCACTGGCGACCCATCAGGTCTATACCCCCTCCACACCAACACCACATCACCTCCACCTCCTCTCCACACCAATTACACCCACGGGCGGCGTTGGTGTGTGGCCGAGGTCCCGAAGGGGGCTGGAAAAAATCTCCCGACAGCGTATTTTTTGTTACCAAGTTCCGTTTTTTTTGTATATTTGCAGATTATTAAACTAATGCTTATATGAAACAACTCATTGAATGCGTGCCGAATATCAGCGAAGGCCGCAACATGGATATCATCAATCAGGTGACTGCCGAGATTGAGAAGGTCGACGGTGTGAAACTCCTCGATGTCGATCCCGGTCAGACCACCAACCGTACCGTCATCACCTTCGTGGGTGAGCCCGAGCCTGTGCTCGAAGCCGCCTACCAGGTGGTGAAGAAAGCTGCCGAGCTCATCGACATGAGCCAGCATCACGGTGCCCACCCCCGTCAGGGTGCCACCGACGTCTGCCCCCTCATCCCCGTGAGCAACATCACCATGGAAGAGGTGGTGGAGTACGCCCACAAGCTGGGCAAGCGCCTCGGTGAGGAACTGCAAATCCCCATCTACTGCTACGAGAACGCCGCCTTTATCCCCGAGCGCCGCAACTTGGCCTACTGCCGCACCGGCGAGTACGAGAGCCTCTCGAGCCGTCTCGGCACCGAGCAGTGGAAGCCTGACTTCGGTCCCAACGCCTGGAACGACCACACCGCCCATACCGGCGCTACCCAGGTGGGTGCCCGCGACTTCCTCGTGGCCATCAACTACAACCTGAATACCACCAGCACCCGTCGCGCCAACGCCATCGCCTTCGACGTGCGTGAGAAAGGCCGTCCGAAACGCGAGGGTGGCAAGCCCAGCGGCAAGCCCATCAAAGACGAGAACGGCAAGACCATCATGATTCCCGGTACCCTCAAGGGCACCAAGGCCATCGGCTGGTATATCGAGGACTATGGCATCGCCCAGGTCTCGATGAACATCACCTCTATCAAGGTGGCTCCTGTGCACCTCTGCTTCGACGAGGTGTGCCGCTGCGCCGCCAACCGCGGCCTGCGCGTCACCGGTTGCGAGATTGTGGGTCTTATCCCCAAGAGCGTGCTCATCGACGCCGGCAAGTACTATCTGGCCAAACAGCAGCGCAGCCTCGGTGTCAGCGAGGAGGAGATTATGAAGGTGGCCATCAAGAGCATGGGTCTCGACGACCTGAAGCCTTTCGACCCCAAGGAGAAAGTCATCGAATACCTCATCGAGGACCACAGCAAGAAGAAACTGGTCGACCTCACCTGCCGCGGATTCTGCGACGAGACCGCCAGCGAGAGTCCCGCCCCCGGCGGCGGCAGCGTCAGCGCCTACATGGGTGCCCTCGCCGCCTCGCTCGGCACCATGGTGGCCAACCTCACCGGTGGCAAAGCCGCCTACGACGACGAGTGGGAGAAATTCAGCGATGTGGCCGTCAAGGGTCAGATGCTGAAGGACGAGCTGCTGCACCTCGTGGACGAGGACACCGCTGCCTTCAACAAGATTATGGATGCCTTCGGCCTGCCCAAGAAGACCGACGAGGAGAAGGCCGCCCGCAGCGCCGCCATCCAGGAGGCTACCAAGTTCGCCACCGAGGTGCCTTTCCGCACCATGCAGCGTTCGCTCGAAGCCTTCGAGGTCTGCCGCGCGATGGTGGAATGGGGCAACCCCAACAGCGTCACCGACGGTGGCGTGGGAAGCCTGGCCGCCCGCAGCGCCGTCATGGGAGCCCACCTCAACGTGAAGATCAACGCCTCCTCGCTGAAGGACGAAGCCTTCAAGGCCGACATCCTGGCGAAAGCCCAGGCCATCGAAGACGAGGCCATCAAGCAGGAAGCCGAGATATTGAAAATTGTTAACGAGAAAATAGGTTTATAAATAAAAGTAGTTAAGGAGACAGTAGTTTTTCACTGGATTAATTTAATTCCAAAGGAGTTCAAAGCCTGCAAGCAGGCAGAAGGAGTTAAGACAATACAATTTCTAACAGCAAACATAGCGACAAGTTCATTTGTCTTAACTACTGCCCGAAGGGCGAGCGAAGCGATAACTACTTTACTACTTAACTCCTAAATAAAAAAAATATGAAGAAGAAAGTTTTTGCTATCGCAGCACTGATGCTGTTCGTGGCCGGCGTGGCCGCCAGCTGCACCCACCACACCTGCCCCGCCTATCGTGGTTCTACCGTAATGGCCGAGCAGACGGTTGTTGATCAGGCCTAACCTCCGGAACCAACGACACGCAACCACACTCCAAACATGCGGATTCGAAAGGATTTCGCGTGTTTGGAGGTTTTGCTACAAAGAAATCTATGACAACTAAGCGTAAGATAATCAACGACCCGGTGTACGACGGGTTCCTCTCGATTGATGACCCGGTGATTCTTCAGGTCATCGAGCATCCCTATTTCCAGCGTCAGCGGCGCATCAAGCAGTTGGGATTGACCTATCTTGTTTATCCTGGCGCGATGCACACTCGCTTCAGCCACATGCTGGGCGCCCTCAACCTGATGGGACGGGCGCTGGAGGTGCTGCGGCAGAAAGGGGTGGAAATCAGCAATGAGGAGTGCCGAGGTGCCAAGCTGGCCATCCTGCTGCACGACCTCGGCCATGGGCCTTTCTCGCACACCAGCGAGCGGGTGCTGGTGGATGTGCCGCACGAGGAGATAACGCTGATGATGATGATGCGCATCAACGAAGAGATGCACGGGGCACTAGACCTCGCCATTGCTATCTTCTCCAACACCTACCCCAAGCATTTCCTGCACCAGTTGGTGAGCAGCCAGTTGGATATGGATCGCCTCGACTATCTGGGGCGCGACTCTTTCTTCACTGGCGTGAGCGAAGGCATTGTCGGCACCGACCGCATCATCTCGATGCTCAATGTGCACGACGACGAGTTGGTGATTGACGAGAAAGGCATCTACAGCGTGGAGAAATTCATCATCTCCCGCCGCTTGATGTACTGGCAGGTGTATATGCACAAGACCGTCATCGCTGCCGACCAGCTGCTGCTGAACATCCTCCGTCGTGCTAGAGAACTTGACCCCACGGTGTTCCACTTCGACCCGTCATTGCCCGACTTCCTTGATGAATTCGCTGAGATTGATGACGACGACATCATGGTCGCTGTCAAGCACTGGCAGCACTCGGACGACGAGATACTAAGCACGTTGTGCCGCAATATGGTCAACCGTCGTCTGCCGGCTATACGTTTCGGCAACGAGCCGTTTACGGATGTCCAAATATCCTATTTTGAAGGCACAGGCAAACTGGCCAACCGTTCCTACGATTTTAACGACCAAGAGATAAAAGTCCTCTACAAGGACGGCCGATGTCTCCCCATCAGCCAGGCCAGCGACCAGCTCGACCGCCACTTCCTTGAGAAACAGGTTACCAAATACTATTATTATTATCCGAAATAATATATTTAACTATGAGTAATAACCGTCTCAGATTTATGCTGGTATTCACTGCATTGCTCCCCCAATGTGTGTGGGCGCAGTACAAACACACTACCTACGATCTTGTCACCGCCCAAGAGGATAATTATCTTGGTGCCGTGAACGAGATAACGGAAGCGTATTTCAAACTGGACGGGAAAGATACCGTCGCCCTTTACACCGCGCACCACCGCTACACCAAGAATGGCCTGCGGCTGCACCGTGAATT
>JAEEGH010012464.1_pt1 | contig 19066 bp, 17 predicted proteins | sample 9134181 | NCBI WGS metagenome assembly JAEEGH01 (sample SAMN16246544, study PRJNA631951) | gut metagenome | biome: gut microbiome; feature: rumen; material: DP-attached | host: Bos | place: Iran: Karaj | collected 2018-10 | reverse complement strand
AGCAGGTTCTCGATGATGCCAATCTTAGATGATACCTTCGAGCCGCCCATGATAGCGACGAACGGGCGCTTGATGTTGGAGAGCACATTGTCAACAGCCTGAACCTCCTTTTCCATCAGCAGACCGAGCATCTTGTTGTTGGCATCGAAGTAGTCGGCGATGACAGCGGTAGAAGCGTGCTTGCGGTGAGCGGTACCGAAGGCATCCATCACATAGCAGTCAGCGTATGAAGCCAGTGTCTTGGCAAACTCCTTCTGGCTGCTCTTCATAGCCTTCTTGGCCTCGTCGTACTCAGGTGTACCCTTCTCGACACCTACGGGCTTGCCTTCCTCCTCAGGATAGAAGCGCAGGTTCTCCAGCAGCAGAGCCTCGCCCATCTTCAGGGCAGCAGCCTGCTCCTGAGCCTTGGCGCAGTCGGGAGCGAAAGCCACGGGAACGCCGAGAGCCTTCTCCACAGCCTCGCGGATCTGGCCAAGAGATTTTTTCATATCGACCTTTCCTTTGGGCTTGCCCATGTGCGACATGATGATGGTGGCACCACCGTCGGCTAAGATCTTCTTCAGTGTGGGCAGGGCACCGCGGATACGGGTGTCGTCAGTGATTTTACCATTCTCGTCCAGGGGTACGTTGAAGTCTACACGTACGATTGCCTTCTTACCGGCAAAGTTGAATTCGTTAATCGTCATGATGTTTTTAATATTAATTGTTAAAATTGTTACAAAATGCAATACCTGATGATGAAAATCGTCTGCCTTGCAGCGATTCGCATGCAAAGGTACAAAAAACAATGAACAATGGCCTCAAAGTATGAAACATTTAGCGTTTTTTTGCGAACTATTATAAATAATGTTATGCAGAGTTTGCAAAATGCTACTTACTTTGTGAATCATACGGCATCATTGCCTCTATTTCCGTGACTTTTCAGTCTCTTCACGCTTGGCCTTATAGAAGCGGTCCACGAAGTCTATCTGCTCGCGGTTGGGTACCGTGATAAGTGTGGCACCGTTGCTGAACTGCATCGTGGTGGCTTTGTCCGGGTCAAACGCCGGCCAGTAGGGCAGTCCTTTGCCATTGGGATTACAGGTCTTGGCGAAGTTTATCCAATACTGCTGGAGCATCTCGGCCACGGCAGCCTCATGGGGATATTTCTCGGATTGGTTGATGAAGTGATTGTTCAGATACAGGATGTCATCGGCATGGGCCACACCACGACGGCGTGAGTCTTGTGAAAAACTGACAGTTGAGGGCTGGGCAAGGTAGGCTGCATAGGCGGTACTCTTGCCTGTCTTGTTTTGCAGGCTTGCCCAGGCGAAAGACGGCCATGCAAAGCCCATGTCGCGGAAGGCATCACCATAGCCGTGCCAGGCTTCGTCGTTCGTGTTGCCAGGATAAACCTTCAAGGCTTCGTCGGCAAAGTCGCCGAAAATGTTGCGTACTGCCTTCTGGTAGTCTTCCACGGTGATGTCTTTGGGCGAGAAGAGGGCACCCTCGTCGCTGTTGGTCATCACGATGACGGGAACGTCGTTATATTCGCCGCGCTCGTAGAGACGGTATTGGTCGTCGCAGATGACATGTTCGTCAACACAAGGCCAGAAACCGAAAAAGCCCACATTGCCGTCACAAAGTTCCATGGCACCCATCTTGCGCATCTGCTTGATGTTTTTCTTCTTCAGGTGCTTCTGGAAGGCAAGTCCTTGCTGTTCGGCACCCTTCTGTGAGGCGTCTAAGCCCAAGCTGCGGGGCTTGTCACTCCAAGGCGCAAACGAACCGCCGCTATGGCTGATGGCTGCACGGAAGAGTCCCTTGGTAAGTGGCGAGCCACAGAGAATGCTGCAGCTGATGGCACCGGCAGACTCGCCGAAGATGGTGACCTTCGTGGGGTCGCCGCCGAAGTTCTGGATGTTACGCTGCACCCACTGCAGGGCATAGATCTGGTCTAAGATGCCGTAGTTACCCGAGTGTCCGTCCGGCGACTCCTTGCTGAGTGCCGGATGAGCCATGAATCCCAATGCTCCCGTACGATACTCAACGCTGACGATGACGACACCACGACGGGCCAGACTGGTCCACAGGTCACCGCCATACCATTCCGTCTGGAAACCGCCACCATGAATCCATACCATCACCGGCAACCGCTCTGCTGCCGACGTGGCAGGTGTGGCAATGGCCAGATACAGACAGTCTTCGCTCATCATGTCTGCCGTTCGGCCGGGACGTGTAGGCTGTGGGGGCAGGGAACCGAATGTGTCACACACCCTGACACCTTCCCAAGCCTTGGCGGGCTGCGGTGCCTTCCAGCGAAGCTCTCCCACAGGAGGCGCTGCATAGGGGATGGCCTTGAAAACGGCAAGGTCATTACCGTCCGGGACACCTTCTACGTCGCCCGTTTCCACATGTGTTCTCAACAGGGGCTGGCCCTGCACTTCCGTGGCCAGAATCAGCAAACCCATGACCAGCAAGCATAAACTCTTTTTCATCCGTTATTGTTTTTTAGTTGTGTTATGGTCTTTCTTTTGATGTCTGCTGCAAAGATACGAATTTTCTGTAATATTGCGTGCCATTCGTCACAAAAACATACGGAATGTTCCAAAAATTTGGAGTATTCCATAACAATTTGTACCTTTGCTGACGGAAAACCGCAATATACAATGAAACAGGAAATTAATCCCAAGGATACGAATCGGGCCGTTGCATTCGAACTGTGGATGAAATCGCCCATGCCGATGGTGACACTCACAAAGACCTTCGATGTGACGCGGCTCTGTAAGGTGAGCCGTAGGCGCGGAATGAAGTTCAATATGTTGCTCTGCTGGTGCATCGGCAAGGCAGCATCAGGAATCGAGGAGTTCTACATGTTGCCTAAAGACGGGAAACTGTACAAATACGACCGCATGGCCATCAACGTTATAGCGAATAACGTAAAGGGCGGACTCAATTACTGCGATGTTGCCGTAAGTGATAATCTGGAACAGTTTAATGCCAACTACCTGCATCTGGCAGCGACCATCAGCCAGACATGCCAGGACATCTTAGACGATGAGGCTGTAATAGTAGGCACTTCGGCAATGACAGACACAGAGCTCGACAGCATTGTCAACCAGTACACCGGCATCTTCAACAATCCCTTCTTGGCATGGGGGCGTTACCACAAAGGATGGCTGAAGACGACTTTGCCAATCTCCTTCCAGTTCCATCATGCCCAGATGGACGGCTCGCATGCCGCCCGGTTCTTAGAAGAACTGCAAAAGACAATCAATACCTTAGAATAGGTATTCGACCCTTGCGAGCCATCAGGATGGCGAAGTTACCATGTACTCGGAAATGAAAAGAAAAGTGAACTTTCCTTTTGCATTTCTCTCGTTTTTCAGTAACTTTGCAACCAGAATGAATTGTTTAACCATAAAAGAATAAAAAGATGGGTATTATTTTATCGATTGTCATTGGATGCCTAGCAGGTTTCTGTGCAGGCAAGTTAATGAAAGGTGGTGGCTTCGGCTTCATCATGAATCTGGTGCTTGGACTCTTTGGCGGTGTCCTCGGCGGCTGGCTCTTCGATGCGTTGGGCATTTCGTGGGGCGGTCTCCTCGGACAGTTGGGAACGGCCATCATTGGTGCCGTTGCCATCCTGTGGATTGCTTCGCTGATTAAGAAGTAGTTCCTGCTGTTCATAAGCATACTTTTGCGCCTGCCAGTAGCCAGCAGCCGGGTTGCGGTACGTTGCCATAGTCGACGTATCGCGCCCCGAACAGGTTGTTGGCATCTATATGTATATCGAATTTTTCAGCGTGCCATGCCAGTCTGCAATCGACGACAGAGTAGGGATGGTAATTGCAGACATCGCCCCCGGCAGAAGTGTAGCTGCCCGTGCGGTCCTGGAAACGGTAGTACAGCGACAGGTCGAGGTTGCCGGACAGTTGTACCTTGACCGATGCTGTCACCTTGTTGCGCAGGTACTCTAAGGCATATTGTGACTGCAGGTAGTCGGGCAGGTCTTTCTTCTGGTGCAGGTGACAGTAAGACAGTTGAACGTTATACCATGGGCGTTGGACATTGACCGTGACCTCTTGTCCTAATGTATTCACTTTCGTCAGATTGACGCTCTGCCAGACAGGGTCTGCTTCACGGCTGTCCATCACCCAGTCAATCAGGTTGCTGGAATGGTGATAGAAGATGCTGGCCTTGGCGGTGACGGTCGGCGAGTTGTATTTGACGCCGCCTTCGACAGCCCTCAGCTCTTCCGGTTTCAGGTTTTTGTCGGCCTTGTGGCCCCCCACGCTATAGTACAGCTCCGTGAACGAGGGCAGACGAAGCGATTCGTTATAGGAGGCATACACCTTCCAGTGGCTGCCGAAGCGGTAGCTGGCATCTATGCCGGGATAAAGAAACCTGCCCCCGGCTCCTCCCTGAAGGGATGGGTGGAGCGTAGAAGTAGAGGCGGTGGCTATGAAACCGGCAGAGAGCGTGAACCGCTGTAACAGGATGTTGTGCTCTAAGTGCAGCGTGATGTTCGACCGCTTCAGCCCATACCGGTATTTCCCGTTCCCGTTCCCGTTCCCGTCCCCGTTCAATGGTTCTCCTAAGTTACTGCTCACGATGTCCTCGTGGCGAAATTCGGCACCGAATGCAGTTCGTCCCCCCTTCCAGTCGAACCAGCTGTTGAGGTTGATGCCGAAGACATCCGTTCGGTGGTAGTTAAAGGGAACCTTGCTTTCAGACCCCCGTATCAGTTCAAAGCGGTCGTAGCTGCGATTCCAGTAGACTGCGGGCTTCAGGTGCAGTCTGTCACCTGCCGTCACCTCGCCCTGCAGGGCAGTAAACAACTTGACGGTGTGCTCGTACTGCTCGTCATATCGGGCACTGTAGAAGGTGTTCGAGCCAAAGCCCTTAACGCTCATTCCTGCGTGCCATTTGAGTATGGTGGAGGGTGAAGGGAATTTCACACCCCCTTGATAGAAGACCTTCACACCTTCATAGTCTGCATTGAGTGCTCCCGACTTGGCGCGGCTATAGCCGTCGGAACGTTTATACGAGGCAGAAAGACTGTGGTCTGCCAGAGTGGCACGTCCGGCAGTGGACAGATAGCCAAACGAACCGCCCTCTATCCGTACCTCCGCACCATCGCGCCTCCGCGCCTCCGCACCATCGCGCCCCCGCGCCCCCGCACCAACGCGCCCCCGTACCTCCGCTGACCGGGTCACGATATTGATAGCCCCCGCCATTGACGACGTGCCGTAGACACGGGCGGCAGGCCCTTCCAGTACCTCGATGCGCAGGATGTCGCTGATGTCGCAGGGCAGGTCGAAGGCATTATGCCCCGTCTGTGGGTCGCAGATGTTGATGCCGTTCAGCAGGATGGTAATCTGCTCCTGCGTGCCACCTCTGATGCCCACGTCTGTCTGGGCACCGATGGCACCTCGCTGGCGTACGTCGACGCCTGCAGCCATCTTCAGCAAGTCGTTAATACTTTGTACTGGCGCCGCCTGAATGTCCTCGCGGCTCAGTACAGTGACCATTCTCGCCGCTTGTCCGATGGCAAGCGGAGCCCGTGACCCCGTTACCTCTATGTCGTCGAGCGTCGCCTCCTTCTCTGCTATGGCAGTGGTGTCGCTCACCTCCCCGTCGGTGCTGACGTGAGGGTGGGCGGCCGTTGCCGACTCCAGTGTGGCTACGCTCAGTACACCGATGGTAACGACACGTCCCAGGCTGGCAAAGAGTGCATACCCCTTCCGCTGAAACTGTCGGAAGCGGAGCGCTTTGCGCTGGTTGAATCGTGGTTTGTACATGATGCGTTAGAATAAAAACGTCTGCAAAATTACAAAAATAATTCATAATTCATAGTTCATAGTTCATAATTATTTCGTGGCGGCAGCAAAATTTTCAATTTTCAATTTTCCATTTTCAATTTATTTCGTACCTTTGCACGCAAATCAATATAATAAGGTAAAAATCATGGAAGAGAAGACTTTCAATGTAGGCGATGGGAAGAATACCGCCAGTACGGTTTCTCAGAGCCTGAGCTTTGTAGAGCAGTTTGTGAAGGAAGACCTGGAGGCAGGCAAGAACGGCGGACGCTTACAGACGCGTTTCCCACCAGAACCCAACGGCTATATACATATCGGACACGCCAAGGCCATCTGCATGGACTTCGGTGTGGCAGAGAAGTTCGGCGGCACGTGCAACCTGCGTTTCGACGACACCAACCCCACGAAAGAAAACACGGAGTATGTGGAAAACATCATGAGCGACATCAAGTGGCTCGGCTTCCACTGGGAGAACGTCTTCTATGCCTCCGACTACTTCGAGAAGCTGTGGGACTTCGCCGTATGGCTCATCAAGAAGGGCCTGGCATACGTCGACGAGCAGACCTCTGAGCAGATAGCCCAGCAGAAAGGTACGCCCACGCAGCCCGGTGTGGCCAGCCCGTTCCGCGACCGTCCCGTCGAGGAGAACCTGCGCCTGTTTGAGCACATGAACACACCCGAGGCTGTCGAGGGTTCCATGGTGTTGCGTGCCAAACTTGACATGGCCAACCCCAACATGCACTTCCGCGACCCCATCATCTACCGCATCATTCAGATACCCCACCACCGTACGGGAACCAAGTGGCACTGCTACCCCATGTACGACTTCGCCCACGGCCAGTCGGACTATTTCGAGGGTGTCACCCACAGCATCTGTACGCTGGAGTTCGTGCCTCACCGCCCGCTCTACGACAAGTTCGTGGAACTGCTGCGCGAATACCTGGAAGAACTGAAGAATGGAAAAATTGAAGAATTGAAGGAGAGCCAGAAACTTCAGTCCTTCAACCCCGCAATCTTCCACTCCTACGACGGCACGCGCCAGATTGAGTTCAACCGCCTGAACATCACCTATACCGTCATGTCGAAGCGCAAACTGAAGGCACTGGTCGACGAGCAGTTGGTCAACGGCTGGGACGATCCCCGTATGCCTACCGTCTGCGGTATGCGCCGCCGCGGCTATTCGTCGCAGAGCGTGCGCAACTTCATCGACGCCATCGGCTACACCAAGTTCGACGCCCTGAACGATTTTGCCCTGCTGGAAGCCTCGGTACGTGATGACCTGAACAAGAAAGCCTGCCGCGTCAGTGCCGTGCTCGACCCCGTGAAGCTCGTACTGACCAACTATCCCGAGGGCAAGACCGAGCAGATGGAAGCCGTGAACAATCCCGAGAACGAGGCCGACGGCACACACACTGTCACCTTCAGCCGCGAACTGTGGATTGAGCGCGACGACTTCATGGAGGTGGCCGAGAAGAAGTTCCAGCGCCTGGCTCCCGGCAAGGAGGTGCGCCTGAAGAATGCCTACATCATCAAGTGCGACGAGCAGCACCCCTGTGACAAGGACGGCGCGGGCAACATCACCACCGTCTATGCCACCTACGACCCCGAGACACGCAGCGGCCAGCCCGGTGCCGACCGCAAAATCAAGGGAAAGACGCTGCACTGGGTGAACTGCCAGGATGCCGTCAAGGCCGAGGTACGCCTCTACGACCGCCTGTTCTCTGTCGAGAATCCAGGTGCCGACGAGCGCGACTTCCGTGACCTGCTGAATCCTGACTCGCTGAAGGTGCTGACCAACTGCTACGTCGAGCCTTACCTGAAGGAGAAGAAACCCGGCGACTTCCTGCAGTTCCAGCGCATCGGCTACTTCACCCTCGACCTTGACGCCACCGCCGACCGTCTGGTGTTCAACAAGACCGTGGGTCTCAAGGACACGTGGAAACGATAGCACATGAAGTTCGACGAGGAATATTTCAAGAGCGAGGACTTTCAGGAGTTGCTGAGCAGCTACGAAGAGTCGTTGGAAACGGGAAACACCCCGTTTCTGGACGTTGACGACCTGGTAGATCTTGCCGACTACTACAATTATACCGGCGATATCGACCGGGCTGCCGAGATTGTCGACGATGCGCTTGAGCTGTATCCCAACGATACCCTGCTCAATGTCTTCAAGGCCCGCCAGGCACTGGCAGACTTTGATTTCGATGCTGCCCAGGGCTTTGCCGACGCCATCGAGGACAGGGAAGCCCCCGACTACCACTATTTAGTTGCAGAGATTACGATTGCCCGGGGACATATTGACGAGGCTGACCGCTACTTGCGCGACCTCTTCCTGACGATGCCCGCCGACGAGGTCTTGGACTACGTCAAGGATGTGGCTAACCTCTATGTCGACTATGGTGTCTACGATAAGTCTTACGAATGGATGTTGCGTTCGCCTAAAGACGACAGCGACGACTTCAAGGAACTCATGGCGCGGTCACTCGTCGGTGTGGGCAGGTATAAGGAGGCACAGCAGCTGTTCAACGAGCTCCTCGACCACAATCCGTACTCCACACTCTATTGGAATGCGCTGGCCTCGGCACAGTTCATGGACGAAGACTATAGCGGAGCCGTCACCAGCTGCGGCTATGCCCTGGCCATTGACCCCGAGGCGCCTGAGAGCCAGCTGACCATGGCCAACGGGCTGATGCAGCTCGGCAACTACGAGGAAGCCGCCGACTATTACCAACGCTATCTTCAGCAGGCTCCCGACGACGCTAACGCCTACGTCATGCTGGGTCACGTGTGGCTTTCCATGGGCAAGGTCAGCGACGCATTGCCCATGTTCCAGGCAGCTGTCGTCTGTGCTCCCTCGGACGACCAGGCGATTATCTCCGCTGCCCATGCCTACATGGCGCTGTGCTATCTCGAGAATGGTCAGCGCGGCTATTTCCTTCTCAATCTGGAGAAGGCTGCCGCCAACAGACCAGACGAGGCCCGCATCATACTGGGGCACCTCTTTCCGGAGGGTATGGACCCTGCCGAGTATTATGAATATATGTTAAAGAAATTATTAGTATGAATCTGATATCATCCCTGCTTTCAAACCTCAACTACGGCACCATCTTCTTTCTGATGATGCTTGAGAGCACCGTCGTTCCCGTACCTTCCGAGTTTGTAGTGACACCCGCGGCCTACCATGCCGCCAGCGGGCAGCTCGACGTGTGGCTCGTCATACTGGCTGCCACCATCGGTGCCGACCTCGGCGCCACCATCAACTATGTCGTGGCACTCTATGTGGGGCGCCCCGTCATCTACCGCTTCGCCAACAGCCGATGGGGTAAGATGTGCCTGCTCAACCAGGAGAAGGTCGAGAAGTCCGAACGCTACTTCGACGACCACGGCATCGTGGCCACCCTCACCGGGCGACTCATTCCCGGCATACGCCACCTCATCTCCATACCCGCCGGACTGGCACGCATGAACTACTGGAAGTTCCTGCTCTATACCACCATTGGTGCCGGTGTCTGGCACAGCATCCTCGCCGCCCTCGGCTGGTATCTGCACGCCATCGTCCCCGAGGAGCAGCTCAACGACAAAATCTCCGAATATGCCGAGTACATCAAGCTCATCATCCTGGCACTCGTCATCGCCGCCGTCGTCTGGTTTGTCGTCACGAAATGCCTGAAGCGCCAAAAACAGCCTTAACGTAGCTACGGGCTGGAGGGCGCTTAGCTTCGGGCTGAACCCCGCTTAGGTTCGGGCTAAACCCCTGCTAGCTTCGGCCTCGAAAAATGTGCCAACCTGTGCCAACCTCAAACAGGTTGCACGCTCTTTATTTATCGGGGTTGTGACAACGTGACAACCTATTTTTCAAAAAATCATAGTAAGGGTAATTCTACTCAGCGATGCACATCTCCTCAAGCGTCACCACCTCAAACTCCTTCAGGTTGATATACGCATCCATATCATCGTTCGTCTCGTCAAACTCGTCGATGACAGCATAGACAGCCTCCTTGGTGGGCTCTACGTGTCGACCTAGGTAGGCACCGATGCGCTCTGCCACCTCCTCGATGGTGTCGTAATAGTCGTTTTCTGGTGGCATATCCAGTTCGAAACGGCTCTCAAAGAACCGCCCTTCTTTGTCGTTTGTCAGGTAAGTATCCCAACCATCACCCTCAGCCGAGAAATATATCTCCAGTCCAGGGTACACCTTTTTAATTAATTGCAGCAAATCGAAAGGCGCCTGCCATGCCGATTCTGTAAAGAAATACAGCGACTTGCTCTTCAGCTTCAGATCGTCCCACGTGCCTCGGCAAAACACTTCATTCCAGTCGGCGCCCAGCCTCGTCACAAGATTTCCCAGCCATCGCTTGGGGTAATAGAAGCCGTTCTCTACCAATGGCTTCCGTCTGTTCTGTAGTCGCAGCATCTTCCCATACAGCGACTTCATCTGTCGTCTGTCGCCCACGATGATGACAGACATAAACGCAGGGTTACTCATTTTTTGCCGCGAAGGTAAGAGATCCCGCTGAGATGACCAAAGTAGTTTGATCTATTTTGATCTTTTTTGTTAAGTTTTGATCTATTGCAGGATTTCTCCTGTATTTATGCTAACTTTGTAACTTGTATGAAGAAGTACAGCATAGAAGTGTTGGAGGTGCTAAGCCGCATCGTAGAAGTGGAGGCCTCAGACGAAGAGAAAGCCATAGAAAAGGTAAGGCAGATGTATCGAAAATGCGAGATTGTGCTGGACGATTCTGACTACAAAGTGACAGAAATCAGCGTGATGGATTAAAAAACGGGGTAAGTGCTTGTGGTTTTCAATAGAAAATGACTAACTTTGCACCGCTTTTGATACTCATCATGAGCGTAAAATGACATTGTGGAAATTAGATAGCAGTATCTAAATTCGAAGAGACTTTTAACGAGAACAGTCCACCAAACCGTTTCAATACAGAGAGTCTCGGGGAATGCGGATACGCCTATTCTGTATAGGCGTACCCCTTCCTTTCCTTCTTTCTGTATGGGCTTCTGTGGTGGACGGCCTTCGTTAGGAGTTGGAAAACGGAGGAGGTGCGCTTTCTTTTTGTCCACGCCAAAAGGCAAAAAGAACGATGAGTACAGAAGCAAAGCCCTTTTTGAAGTGGGCTGGAGGCAAAGGACAACTCTTATCACAACTTAACGAACATCTGCCTGTCGAACTTCAAAGGCAGAGGTTTACCTATATTGAGCCATTCGTTGGTGGTGGAGCAATGCTATTTCACATGCTCCGCAAGTTCCCCAACATCACTCATGCGATTATCAATGATATCAATCCGCATCTGGTTACGGCCTATCGCGTCATTAAGCAACAGCCTGATGAACTGATACGCAGGCTTTCTGCTTTAGAACATGATTATTTCTCGCAGTCAGATGAAGAGGCGAAAAAGGAATACTTCCTTAACGTTCGCAATATTTTTAATGAGATGGAACTTGACGATGTAGACCGTACGAAGTATCTGATGTTTTTGAATCGCACTTGTTTCAACGGCCTATATCGTGTAAATGCTAAAGGCAAGTTTAACGTACCTTTTGGACGCAATCTTCATCCTATGATTTGTAATGCTGAAACTATCCTTGCTGATAGTGAAGTGTTAAATCGCGCAGATGTATCAATACTCAATGGCGATTTCGAACTGACTGCCAACGAAATGCGAGAGGGCTTGAATTTCTTTTATTTCGATCCCCCTTATCGTCCATTGAATGCCACATCCAGCTTCAATTCGTATGCAAAAGAGGAATTTAGTGACGATGAGCAGATACGTCTTTGTAACTTTTGCAAACGACTCAATGATAATCCAAATGTTAGGTGGATGCTTAGCAATGCGGACTGTTCAGCTAAGAGCCCAGAAGATACATTCTTCGAGGATATTTATGCCGATTTTCATATTCATCGCGTCTATGCCTCTCGTGCTATTAATGCAAATCCGGAAAAACGTGGTAAACTAACAGAACTTTTGATTAAGAATTATGAATAAGGACTTTGATTTTTTTATGAGCCAGTTGGCAGAAACGAATGCCACACTCGATTTCTATACGGATTTCTCAAAGATTCGTGAGAATGTCCGGAGTATCGAAATAAAGTTAAATACTCTCAATTATTTGATTGGCAAATCCGATTTGGTTGCTGCTGTCAAAGAGTTGTGGGATAATGACAAACGTGTTTTTAGTATCCTTGATATTTTGATAGCTACACGTCAGGACCAGCATAAAAAGTATTTGGACGAAATGGGTAAGGCTCATCTTGTTCATGAACTTTTGAATAGTTATGAGGGAGTCATGAAGTTCCTAAACGAAACAGGCTTAACAGATGTTTTAAAGAATAAAGATATCAAAAACCTTGTTGACTATGTGTTCGGAGTTGAAGCAGGTCTTGATACTCATGCTAGAAAGAACAGAAGTGGCGATATTACGGAACTGCTTTTTCATCGTATTCTTACTGCTAATGGCATTGAACATAGAATGGAAGTGTATTCACGTGAGTTTCCTGCAATTAAAGAGGCATTGGGTACTGATGAAAAGCGTTTTGATTTTGTCATAGAGACAAAGAGATGCGTCTATTTGATTGAGGTTAACTTTTATAACGGTGGAGGAACTAAACTTAATGAAGTTGCGCGTTCTTTTTCTGGAATTGCTCCTAAAGTGAACTCTGTTGATGGTTTCGAGTTTGTCTGGGTAACAGATGGACAAGGTTGGAATTCTGCAAGAAACAAACTCGAAGAGGCTTACAACGAGATAGACAGAATGTATAACTTCGAGTCATTGGGTGAATTCTTAGAGGAAGTAAAGAGTGAACAGAAGTAAGGATAGCAACAAATGATAACACCTTACTACAAATCATCCAACCACGATTTCAACTTGATATGTGGTGATACGTTTGAGTTGTTGCCACAGTTCAACTTCAAGTTTGACATGATTTTTGCTGACCCGCCTTATTTTCTGTCGAGTGGTGGTATTAGCGTTCAAAGTGGTAAGGTGGTTTGCGTGGACAAAGGCGATTGGGACAAAAGCATATCGCAGGAGGACATGAATGCCTTCAATATGAAATGGCTGTCACTTTGCAGGGAGAAACTGAAGGATAATGGCACGATTTGGATTTCTGGAACGTATCACAATATTTTTTCAGTTGCCAATTGTCTGACGCAGCTTGGTTATAAGATTCTGAATGTCATTACGTGGGCCAAAACAAATCCACCGCCTAATATCTCCTGCCGTTACTTCACTTATTCTACGGAGTTCATTATCTGGGCGAGGAAGAAAGAGAAGGTGCCACACTACTACAACTACGAATTGATGAAGCACATCAATAGCGACAAGCAGATGACTGATGTATGGCGGTTACCTGCCATTGCACCTTGGGAGAAAACATGTACTAAGCATCCTACCCAAAAGCCGCTCGGCTTGCTGAGCCGTATTATCTTGGCTTCAACGCAACGAGGAGCATGGATTCTTGACCCGTTTGCAGGTAGCAGTACCACAGGCATTGCAGCCAACCTGTTGGGGCGTAGATTTCTTGGTATAGAACGTGAAACGGAATTCGCTGCTATCAGTAAGGCCCGTCGTGAAGAAATTGAAAATCTCAAGACGTTTGCCACATATAAAATGAAAATCCCGGATATCGTTAAGGCCGAAGAAACACAGATGGATTGCTTCATGTGTCATCAAGATGTGATTGAAAGTCTTCCATTCTTGAGCGAAGTTGAGGTGCAAAATCTGCACCTCAAGCAACAGACGTCTAAGGTGATTAAATTTCACCTTAGAGAAAAGGATGATGGAGTCCTAATGTATGCCGTTGCCCCTACTCATCGAAAGAAAACGGAAACTGTTGGTAAGTTGGCTATTGGTGTGAAAGAAGGCGTTCTCAATAATTTCGATTATAACAACATTGGCTACATCATGTTCCACTATTGGAATAATGATAAAGCGACGCTTTATAAACTGCTCAACACCCCAAAACTTGTTTGTAAACAGGATATACCTGATGGATACCTGCTTCGTATGACTACTGATGCGGAAAATTTTCTTTTGCTAGAGTACGACCCTAATAAGCCCGCAGACATTGGAGAATATGATGTTAGGAAAGTGCAGCGAAAAGGTAAAGGACGTTATTTGCCGTTTGTTATTTCTATAGGAAATATCGTTGGATAGAACAGATACTGAAAGAAATGATTAAAGAACAAAAGCAATAACGACATATTTTCCAGTTTTTGAAGCAAGCTGGTTGGATTTATTCTTTTCTCCTTCATAGTGCTACCTTATCTCAGCCCATATGCATCTACGGTTTTAGGGTTTGACAATTTTATATCTGCTGGATAATATCATCCAGACCAATGATTTCAATCCTCGGAAAGTCGATATCTGCAAGAACATCAAAATGATTGTCCTCGGTTACAACAAACTTCGCATTAGAGGCAACGGCACAATCCACAAACGTATCATCTTCAGGATCGGCCACTATTAAATTAAAGTGAAAATAAGGAGTAACGAAGAGCGTATACGGATTGTTACTAATCTTGCCATATCTTAGCTTTATTTCGCATGAAGATCCTCATGACGAATGGCATCCAGTTTCTCCTGATTCAGTACACCCTCATCCCAAAGGCGATCAGCTTCTGCGTCAAGTTGTGCCTGGAAATGACGAGTCAACACATCCTGAATTTCGCGTGCAAAATCTTCACTCTTGTTGAAAGAGAACATCTTCAACAAGTGCATCTGGGTCGGATTTAATACTGTTGCTTCCATAACTACATTAATTATTATCGTCTGCAAATTTACGAATAAGTGAGCATATTACAAAACAAAAGGGAGTTCTTTTGTTTTATGGTCGAATTGTCATCTGTATGCCGTCAGAGCGAGGTTGATGCTCCGCAGCTGGATTCTGATGCTGATTGGGAAAATTCTGACCATTAGAATTTTGCTGCTGAACATCAGAATTCTTGTAATCTGCCTCATCATGGTGACAAGCTAGGAAATGCTTCCTGAAACGACAATCCTTGTATGGATTAGCTAAACAGACTTTTATCCAACACCTCCGACACCCACGACACCCAGATTAGGTGTCGGAGGTGTCGGAGGTGCTGGTTGTTTTTTGTTACACAAATTACAAAGAATTTTATCCTCAATTCCTTTGGGAGTTGCGGATTATTTCGTATCTTTGCCAGCGGTTCGGGGAAGCAATCCGGACATAATGATAGAAATAACACATTTAATTATGGAAGCAACGGTATTGAACGAAGCACAACTTGAACTGTTGAGGATGATGGCAGCCTTCAACACTCCTGAGGCTTTAAAAGACATAAAACAGGCTATTTCAGACTATTTTGCCCAGAAAGCAGACGAAGAGATAGAAAGACTGTGGGACGAAGGAATATTGACCGATGAAAAAGTCGAGAGTTTCCGCACTCTCCACGAACGTACTGCTTATAAGTAATTTTTTTGCATGGGCAATGTAGTCATTGATACCAATAGCCTTCTTATGGCATTGTCCGCAAGAAGCGATTATCATCGTATTTGGAAATCGTTTCTTGCGGGTGACTTTGTGCTATGCGTCTCGAATGAAATCTTGGAAGAATACGCTGAAGTCATAGCTCGCAACATCAGTATCAATCTCGCCAGATATGTTGTTTTTACCATTATGGAACGAAACAATGTAAGGCAAATCACGCCATTCTATAAATGGCATCTGATTACATCCGATCCTGACGATAACAAGTTCGTCGATTGTGCTATTGCTGCCAATGCTAGATGTATTGTTACGGAAGATCATCATTTTGATGTTCTCAAGACCATCCCATTTCCGTCAGTAAACGTTATTAACATCGACGATTTCCTTAAAGAAGTCCAGATGTGTTATTCATAACATAGAAGGAGCGGGAGTAAGTTACATTTTGAAAGTACACAAAAAGAACCGTCCCTTTTGTGTATTAAAAAAATTGCTGCCTGTCATCATAATTTTCAATTTTCAATTTTCAATTTTCAATTTTCTTCGTACCTTTGCACCACAAATGAAGAAGATTGTAACGATAATGATAGCCGTGGTGCTGCTGGCAGCCTGCGGACAGAGCTATGAAGATACCAAGCGCCTGAACAGGCAGCAGCGCCGGGAAATGGCGCGGAAGGATTCGGCTGCGCTGAAGATTGCCGTCATGCCGACGCTGGACTGCCTGCCGCTGTATGTGGCTGAGCACTATCAGCTCTTTGACACGCTGCGTGGCGGCGTGCGGCTGAAACAGTTTATGGCGCAGATGGACTGCGACACCGCCATAGAAAGGGGGCGCGTGGAGGGAGTCGTCACCGACCTGGTCAGGGCGCTCTACATGGAGAAGCGCGGTACGAAGCTGCGCTATGTGGCTGCCACGCAGGGCCACTGGCAGCTCATTGCCAACCGCAACGCCCGTATCCGACAACTGAAGCAGTTAGACGACAAGATGATAGCCATGACGCGCTTCTCGGCTACCGACCTGCTGACCGACCGCGTCATCGACTCGGTGAAGTTGCAGGCCGACAGGGTGTTCAAGGTACAGATCAATGACGTCAGCGTGCGCCTGCTGATGTTGCAGAACAACGAGATGGATGCCCTCTGGCTGCCGGAACCTCAGGCTACGGCTGCACGGATGCTGAAGCATAACGTGGTCTATGACACCCGCAAGGAGAACATCTGCTTAGGGGTGATGGCCTTCCGCGACAAGGAGATGCAGCACCCGGAGCGTGCCAAGCAGCAGGAACTGCTGGTGAAAGCCTGGAACCAGGCCTGCGACTCCATCAACAAATACGGGCTCGGTAGGTATCGCGACCTGATCGTGAAACGTTGTAAGGTGAGGGGCAACATGGTTGACTCGCTGCCAAACAACATTAAATATGAACACACGCGAGGCCCCAGGGAACGGGACATCGCCCTGGCAGAACGCTATGTCGGGAGTCTCAAAGCGAAAAAATAAAACAATGGGAACGACTGACATTGCAATGGAACGCATCTTCCAAAGACTGATTGAAGGAAATGCCGGGCTGGCTATCAGCGAGACAGAGACCTATCTGGCCGCATGGCCCAATCCGCAGACTTCGGAGAAGCTGCGGGAGGTGAAGGCCGAGTATGAACTCATGGTCAGCTACTGGCAGAAGGGCGTGCGCGACCCGGAACTGGAAAACCAGTATATGCGGCTGTTGCAGCGCGTCTATGTGCTGTGTGCCAACATCTCCATCCACCGCCACATCAGCTCGACGTCCTATCTGAATGCACTCTCGGCTGCTACGCGCAAGCAGGGCAGCAGATGGTCGATAGACGCCATACTGAAGGAGATGGAGGACTTCGTCAGCAACGTGGCCATGCTGGAGCTGGAGCCGGAACACCTGCGACAGGAAAAGAGCAAGGAACTGTACAGCCAGCATCAGCAGCAGATGAATGCGCTGTTCAACTACGTCCTGACGTCACGCATCTGGACGGACGGCGTGGGGCGCAACATGGAAGAGCTGCTGGTGTCGCCAACGGTGGACAGCAACGACCAGCAGCTGTTGGTGTCGGCTGTCATGCTGTCGCTGATGAACCGCTTCGACATGGTGAAGTTCCGGCTGCTGGTCAATGTCTATAGCCGTTCGCAGGACGAGCATGTGCGTCAGCGCGCCCTGGTGGGGTGGGTACTGAGCATCGACGACGACTTTATCAACGTCTATCCCGAGCAGCGCGACATGATCAATGAGCTGCTGGCGTCGAAGCGCGTGTGCCGTGAGTTGACGGAATTGCAGATGCAGCTGGTGTACACGCTGAATGCCGAGAAGGACACGACGATGCTGCGCGACGAAATCATGCCGGACCTGATGAAGAACAACGCTTTCCGCATCACGCAGAACGGCATCGAGGAAGTGGCCGAGGACCCCATGGAGGACATTCTGAACCCGGGGGCTTCCGAGGAGCGCATGGAGAAGCTTGAATCGACGTTCCAGCGCATGATGGACATGCAGAAGCAGGGTGCCGACATCTATTTTGGCGGCTTCTCGCAGATGAAGCGCTACCCCTTCTTCTACGACATGAGCAACTGGCTGGTACCGTTCTACATACAGCATCCTGACATCAGCCAGTTTGTGCAGCGGATAGGGTCGAACAGGATGATAGAGACGATACTGGGCAGGGCTTCGTTCTGCAACAGCGACAAATATTCATTTATCATAGCCTTCCAGCAGGTGATGAACCAGCTGCCTGAGAATATCCGCCTGATGATGAAGCGCGGCGAGGCTTCCATGGGCGACGAGGTGCCTGCTGAGGAACTGCAGTCGCCAGCCTTCATACGCCGCAGCTACCTGATGGATCTCTACCGTTTCTTCCGCCTGTTTCCCAACCGTGCAGCCCTCTGCAATCCTTTCGACACGTCGAAATCGGAACTGGGCATGTGTCTGTTCTTCGGTTCCGCCTTGTTCCATGAGACACCGTTGGAACGCCGCAAGGGCGAGGTGGTGGCCATGCTCATGAAGCGCCGCCTGAAGGCATCGGCGACAGAGCTGTTAGGAACCTTTGCTGAGGAGGTGCGCGACGTGCAGTACTATCTGTGGATGGGCGATTATGAGGAGGCATTGCGCCTGGAGCCCGACAACGAGCGTGCCTTGGCTGGTCAGGCCCGCAGCCTGTTCAATGCCGAGCACTACGACGAGGCTTTGACGTGCTACGACCGTCTGCAACTGCTGCGTCCCGAGAAGACCGGCTACGTGCTGAACAAAGCCGTCTGTCTGGTGCGCCTTGAGGCGTATGACGATGCGCTGAAGCTGTTGTTCCAGCTGAACTATGAGCACGAGGACGACGACAACGTACTGCGGGTGCTGGCATGGACGCTGGCATGCTGTGGCAAGCTGGAACAGGCTGCGCCGATGTATGAGCAGCTGACCAGTCGTGAGCAGCCTTCGGACGGGGACTTCCGCAACCAGGGTCACTGCCAGTGGCTGATGGGACGCATCAGCGAGGCGGCTGACAGTTTCAAGAAGTATTATGAAATGTCAGGCGTCAGTCCGGAATCGCCTTCTTTCTTCGATAAGGATTGGCTGGAGCAGCGCGGCATCACCGCTATTGACATCAAAATGATGGCGGCGTTGTTATAGCGCGTTCGCTAATTGATAATTGATAATGGATAATTGATGCTCAGAGGAAGGGCTGCAGCAGGTGGGAGAACCAGCCGCGGAACTTCTGCCAGCCGGTGCGGAACTCGTCCCACGACTCTTCGGTCAGCAGGAAGCTCTGCTGCTTGTCGCGCCAGAACATG
>JAEEGH010012463.1_pt1 | contig 19067 bp, 12 predicted proteins | sample 9134181 | NCBI WGS metagenome assembly JAEEGH01 (sample SAMN16246544, study PRJNA631951) | gut metagenome | biome: gut microbiome; feature: rumen; material: DP-attached | host: Bos | place: Iran: Karaj | collected 2018-10 | reverse complement strand
GGGCGCAAACCTGCTCTTTTACGATCTTCTGCCGGATCCGCTCGCTGCGGACTTCCGCGTGATCGACGAGCGGCATATCACCGGACCGCAGCATGCGGAAGCGCTCTCCGAAACGTACGGCTACGTGATCGACACCGACGCATAAAAAAGGAGCCGGAAGGCTCCTTTCGTGTTTTTGGGATCATGCAAGCTTTTCGCCGTTCACGTACAGCGCAAACCCGTTGGTGATGATCGAGGACGCATCGCCGTTGAACTCCGTGAGATAGGTGTCCGCGGTCAGCGTCCAGGTTGAGGAAGCGTCGATCGTGACGCGCACCGTGCCGGCCTCGGAGCTTACCGTTTCGCCCTTCGCGTTCACGATCTCGCCGGAGATCGCGCCGGTGAACGACGAGCCTTCGGACAGCGTCAGCGACAGTTCCGAGTCGCTGCCGACGAGGATCGTGCCGGAAAGCGTCTGATTTTTCACGTTCAGCGCCGCGACGTTCTTTGCGCCGCTCCAGCCGTCCGCGCACACCGAAAGCAGGACGTTTGCGGGGTCGTCGTTTTCGATCGCAACACCGGAAAGCTCGATCACCGCGTTCGTGTTCGTGACGTGGAAGACGTGTCCGCTCTTGCTTACAAGGCTGCCGCCGGTCATGGCAAACTGCGCCGTGCCCGTGTCCGCGTCGCCCGACATGGACTGATAGAGCATGATCGTATCGAGGAACGACGCGTTGCCGTTGCGCTGCGTATTGTTCGCGGTCAGCGTGCAGTTTTCGAGCCGCACGGCGTTCTTTCCCTCGATCACGACGCCCTCGGAGAGGTTCGATACGAGCGTCGCGTTTGCGGCGGTGATGTCCGCGGTCGAGTAGATGGCGGGGGAGCCGAGCCCGTTCGAGGTGTAGGTCCCGCCGTCGACGACCACCGTGCCGCCGCCGCGATCGGTGCGGATCGGCGCCGAGGACTGTCCGGAGGTGGTGATAATCAGTTCATACGCATACGTCGTGCCGCCGCCGGTCGTCATGATGCCGCCGGAGCCGTTTCCCGTCGTGGTGATCGTTGTGTCGAAAAGCGTAACGGTCGTGCCGTCGCCTTCCGCGCCGTTTCGTCCGCCGTTGCCGCCGTAGCAGAACACGCCGTTTGCGCCGTCCGCCGCGGTTTCGATCGTGCCGCCTTTGATCGTGACCTGCGCGCCGTCCTTACAGAGGACGCCCGCGTTCAGTCCGTAGAAGTTGCAGGCGTCGCCGCCGTTCGAATCGCCGGTCTTTACGACCGTCGGATACCGAAGCTCGACCGTGCCGGTCGTGCCGATCAAAAGCGCGTTCTCATCCGCGGTCGCGCTTGTATAGGTCTGACGCTCCTGCGTTTCCGCCGCCGTGATCTCCGTCGCCGCGCTGTACGTTACGTCCGCCGCGCTGCCGCCGGGACCGCCCTGCGGGGGCTGACCGTTGCCGGGACCGCCCTGCGGGGGCTGACCGTTGCCGTTACCGCCCTGCGGGGGCTGACCGTTGCCCGGACCGCCCTGCGGAGGCTGACCGTTGCCGTTACCGCCCTGCGGGGGTTGACCGCCGAAACCGCCCTGCGAAGACTGCTCCGTGTTTTCGGGCAGGGAAGGGGGCGTACCGTCGCCGTTCCATCCTTCGGGCGGGGTAAAGGACTGGCTGTCGCCGTTCCAACCCTCCGGCGGGGCGGGCGGCGTGCCTTCGCCGTTCCAGCCTTCGGGCGGCTGTCCCATGCCGTCGGGCGGCGTGCCGAACGAGAATCCGGTTTCGCCGGACGTTCCGGCGTTTTCGGATGCGTCAGCCGCGGTTTCCGCCTCCTGTGCGTTGTTTTTGCCCGTGCAGCCGAGCAGCAGAAGAATCCCCAAAAGAAGGGAAAGAATCGAAATGATGCGTTTGCGTTTCATGTGATGCTCCTTTCCGTCAAGGGCGTCCCGCCCTTTTCTGCGTACAGCATACCCCGCGAACCTTATACGAGACTAAAAGCAGAAAAATGTTTGAAAAAAAGAGGTCCTCTTTTCGGAGAACCTCAAAAAGTTTGCGTTACGCCGCAAGGAACGAATAGACGCAGTAGCCGATGTAGCCGAGCAGCAGCAGACCGCCCTGCACGCGCGAGCCCTTTTTGCGGATCAGCATCGGGATGATGAGCGCGACCATCACGAGCAGCGCAAGCGGCAGATCGAGGAACAGCGCCTGCCTGGTGAATGCGATGTCGCCGGTGATCGTCGCGGGAAGCCCGATGACGAGCAGCATGTTGAACAGGTTCGCGCCGATGATGTTGCCGAGACCGACGTCCTCGCGGCCCTTGATCGCGGAGGTGACGGTGGTGACCAGCTCGGGCAGCGAGGTGCCGAGCGCGATCATCGTGACTGCAATGACGCGTTCCGAAACGCCGAGCCGTCTTGCGAGCACCTGACCGTTTTCGACGAGCAGCTTTGCGCCGACGAACAGCGCCGCCGCCGACAGGACGAGCACGATCAGCGCCGCCCACAGCGGCATGATCTTTTCGGTTTCGTCGAGTTCCTCAACGCCGTCGCTGTCCTTGAGCTTGATCGACAGGAACGCGTAGAGGCAGAAGCCGAGGATCAGCACGATGCCGACCCAGCGCATGACCGTGCCGGCAAAGCCGTCGCTGCGCGCGGGGCTCAAGAGAACCGTGACGAACAGCAGGACGATCGTGGCGACGAAGAACAGCATGCGCCAGCCGACCGAGCCCTTTTTGACCTCCTTGGTCGGGCGGATCAGCTGACCGATGCCGGCGATCAGCGCCGTGTTGCAGATGATGCTGCCGAGCGCGTTGCCGACGCTGATTTCGGGCGACTGCGCGCTGCCGACCGCCGCCGTGGTGGAGACGAGGATCTCCGGCAGCGTCGTGCCGAGCGAAACGATCGTCGCGCCGACGACGATTTCGGGGATCTTCAGCCGTTTTGCGATCGCAACCGCGGCGTCGACGAACTTGTCGCCCGCGACGCAGATCAGCGCGAGACCGCCTAAAAACAGCACGATGGTCCAGAACAGAGAATCGGGGACAGAAAAAGACATGGTACCTTCCTTTCCGCACAGAAAAAGAGACTTCTATGCAACCGAAATATGCATAAAAGTCTCGCACATTTCGACCGGCAGCGGGGCGATCGCCCGTGCTGACGCCGCAGGTCACGCGATGCGTCGGCTACTCCCTTTTACAGTTCCGATTATATGTTAACTTTTTTCAAACGTCAAGAGCGAAATGTGGCAAAATCCGCGGTTCTCTGCTATAATACAAAATGGATATTTATTGATAAGGACGTGAGCATATGGATGTACAGAAACCGGTCTATGTCACAGGACACAAGAATCCGGACACCGATTCCATCATCTCCGCGATCGCCTATGCCGCGCTGATGAACGCGCTCGGCGACCGCCGCTACATTGCGGCGCGTCTCGGGACCGTCAGCGACGAAACGACGGCGATTCTGGAGCGGTTCGGCGTTCCGGCGCCGCAGCGCATCTACAACGTGCGCACGCAGGTCCGCGATCTGAACTTCGACCGTCCGCCCGTGCTTTCGCGCGCGGTGACGGTCCACCGCGCATGGGAGGCGATGCTCTCCGACACGCGCGAGATTCCGGCGCTGCCGGTTGCCGACGACGAGGGCGGGCTGCGCGGCATGGTTTCGGCGGGCGATATCGCGGCGTTCGATCTCGCGTCGAGCGAGAACATGCAGCTCAAGGATATCCCGCTGTTCAATATCGTTTCCAATCTCGACGGACAGCTGTGGGGCGGCAACAGCGCGCTGACCGCGCTTTCCGGCGAGCTGAAGATCGCGCTGCCGGAGGCGGATCCGGAACGGGTGCAGCTTCGGCGCGACATGATTCTGGTGACCGGAAGCGATCCGGCGATCCTGCGCCGCGCGATCGAGGCGAAGGTTGCCTGCGTCGTGGTTTCGAACGCGCCGTTCGATCCGTCGGTTGCGGAGAGCGCAGACGATACGCTGTTCATCACCACGCCGTTCGACGCGTACCGCGCCGCGCGGCTGATCATCCAGTCCGTTCCGGTCGAACGCGCGCTTCCCGACAAGGACAAAGTCGCGTTCCACCTCGACGATTATCTGGACGACGTGCGCGATCAGACGCTGAAATCGCGCTTCCGCAGCTATCCGATCCTCGACGAAAACGACCGCGTCGTCGGCACGCTGTCGCGCTTCCATCTGCTGCGTCCGAACCGCAAACAGGTCGTTCTGGTCGACCATAACGAGCTTTCGCAGTCGGTGGACGGGCTCAACGAAGCGGAGATCCTTGCGATCATCGACCATCACCGTCTTGCCGACGTCCAGACCGGCGCGCCGATCTATGTGCGCAACGAGCCGGTCGGCGCGACCTGCACGATCGTCGCCTCGATGTTCCAGGAGCGCGGCGTCATGCCGAACCCGCAGCTGGCGGGACTGCTCGCGGCGGGCATCGTGTCCGATACGATCTACTTCAAATCGCCGACCGCGACGCCGCGCGACCGTCTGATGGCGGAGCGGATGGCGGCGATTGCGAACGTCACTCTTGCGGATCTCGGCCGGGCGATCTTCTCGCCTTCGGCTTCGCGCGAGACCGATCCCGAAAAGCTGCTGCTCTCCGATTTCAAGCATTTCGAGATCGAAGGTCACAAGCTCGGCATCGGGCAGATCAGCTGCATCGACTCGGCGGAGCTTCTCGAGCGCAGGGACGCGTTCCTCGAGGCGATGGAGCGTGTGCGCGCCGCGCGTTCGTTCGATATGCTGCTTCTGATGCTGACCGACGTTCTGAAGGAGGGCACGGTGCTGCTCTGCTGCGGCGGGACCGACACGGTGGAGGAAGCGTTCAACGTCAAGGTCGTCGACAACACGGCTTTCCTTCCGGGCGTTCTGTCGCGCAAGAAACAGATCGTTCCGGCACTATCGGTTCTCTGGGGGTAATCTTATGCAAATTCTCATTGACGGCAATCCCGTGGAAGTCCGCAAGGACGAAACCATCCTCTCCATGGTCAAGCGGCTCGGTCTCGACACCGACAGCCTCAAAACGCGCCCGCTCGCGGCGGACATCGCGGGCGAGATCTTCACGCTGAACTACATCCCGATGCGCGAAAAGGAGCAGAGCGACGCGCCGACGACGTTCCGCATGCGCAAGGCGATCCGCAAGAGCAACGGCGAAATCAAGCTGATCCGCTACAACGAAACGCGCGGCAAGGCGATCTACGAGCGCACGATGATCTACGTCTTCTTCCTCGCGATGCGCGAGCTGTTCCCGCAGGCGAAGGCGAAGGTCAACTATGCGGTCGGCGCCGGTCTCGACATCTCGGTGGACATGCCCGACTATCCGTTCTCGCAGGAGGATGTGGAGACGGTGCGCGCCAAGATGCGCGAGATCGCGGAGGCGGACTATCCGCTGATCCGCAAGCGCCTCGACATCGACGAGGCGATCCGGCTGTTCGAGAAGGACGGACAGGAGGACAAGGTGCGGCTTTTGAAGTGGCGCCAGTTCACCTACTTCGACGTGTACACGCACGACGATTATGCCGACTATTTCTACGGTGAGATGTGCCCCTCGACCGGCTACGCGAAGGTGTTCGACCTGCAGCACCGCAACGGCGGGCTGTTTCTGCTGCGTCCGTCGACGCAGGACGCCGACGTCGCGACGCGCTACGTCTATCAGCCGAATCTGAGCAAGGCGTTTGCGACGACCGACCGCTGGGCGGACCTGATGCACTGCCGCTGCGTGGCGGACCTCAACGCGATGGTCGAGGACGGTTCCGTGCGCGAGCTCATCCGCGTCAACGAAGCGCTGCATGAACGCCGCTTCGTCGAGATCGCAACCGCGATCGTGAACCGCGGCGCGCGCGCCGTGCTGATCGCCGGTCCGTCGAGCTCGGGCAAGACGACGAGCGCCAACCGCCTCGCAACGCAGCTGCGCGTGCTGGGCAAGACGCCGATCCTGCTGTCTCTGGACGATTACTACATCGACCGCAAGTATGTGAAGCCCGACGAAAACGGCGAAATCGACTACGAGCACATCAACATGATCGACGTGCCGCAGTTCAACGTGGACCTCGAAGCGCTGCTGGAGGGCAAACGCGTCGAGATTCCGCACTTCGATTTCAAGACCGGTTCGCGGCAGATGCTCGGACACTTCATGCAGCTGCAGGAGAACGCGATCCTGATCATCGAAGGTCTGCACGCGCTGAACCCGATGCTGCTGACGCCGCGCATCGACAAGCGGCTGATCTTCCGGCTCTATGTGTCCGCACTCGCGACGCTGAACCTCGACGACCACAACCGCATCCCGACGACCGACGTCCGTCTGCTGCGCCGCATGATGCGCGATTACGAGACGCGCGGCGCCACGATCGAGCGCACGCTCGGCATGTGGGAGAGCGTCAAACGCGGCGAACAGCGCTGGATCTTCCCGTATCAGGAGAGCGCCGACGAGATCATGAACACCACGCTCGTCTATGAGCTGGCGGTGCTCAAAAAGCATCTGTATCCGCTGCTGCGCGCCGTGGAGCCGACAAGCCCCTGCTACGACGAGGTCATCAGCACGATCAAGTTCTTGAACTACATCCAGGACGCCGCCGTGGAGGACGAGATCCCGCCCACCAGCATTCTGCGGGAATTCGTCGGCGGAAACGCGTTCTACCGCTGACGCGGTCAGTCGATTGAAATCCTTTCAATCGACTGGTTCTCAGCTTCCGCCTGAAATGCTGACGCATTTCCGGGCGGCGCAAGCTGCAAGGAGTCAAATTCACCGCACATGTCGCTGAATTTGACGGATTTATACTGTGACAAGAGGCGGCCTGCCGTCCTATGCAGCCGCCGTGAATCGTCAGAACCGTGTCATCCTGAGAAACGGAGTGACGAAGGATCTTGGAACGGAAAAACATAGATGCGTTTGGAGGACAAATGCGAAATACCATCGGAAAACTGTGCGTGATTCTTGCAACGCTGCTGCTGCTGTTTGCGGCAGGGTTTCATTCGACCGCGCTCGTTTTGAAGGACAGCGATTATATTGAGGAACAGTATCAGAAGCAGAACGTCAGCGAGCTGATGGGCATGAGCGTGCCCGATCTGTCCGCGGCGACGGAGGTGCTGCTTTCCTACATGCGCGGCGAGCGCGAAAACATCCACTTCGCCGCGCGCGTTAACGGCGCCGAGCTCGAAAACATCTTCTATCACGAAAAGGAAGTTGTGCACATGGCGGAGGTACAGTCGCTCTGGCTCGGGCTCGATGCGTTCTCCTGGTATGCCGTGATGGCGGCGGCCGCGCTGCTGGTGATCGGCATCGCCCTGCCCGAACGCGGAAAGCGGCGTCCGATCTTCGGTTCCGGCGTCATCTGGGGCGCGGGGATCTTCGGCGGCGTGCTCGTGTTCTTCGGCGCGTGGGCGATCATGAACTTCCAGAGCTTCTGGACCGTGTTCCATTTCGTGCTGTTCCCCGGTTCGCTGTTCCAGTACCTTGCCGCGGGCGCGACGCCCGAGGCGCTGAACGAGCTGAACTGGGTGCTTTCGAGCGACAGCATCATGGTCAACATGCTGATGCCGATCTTCCCGGGACTGGTGCTGCGCTGCGCGATCTTCGTGATCGCGGAGATCGCCTTCGTGCTGCTGATCGGGCTCATGGTCCGCTTCATCGGACGGAAGAAGGTCACGGAGGCCGTGGCGGATATCGTCACCGTGGAGCACGACGCGAACGAGCCGGTCGCGATCGACGGACCGGACCTCGTGCTTGCGCATCAGATCCGGAACGCGCCGGTCAGCAAACGGGAGGAACTGCGGCGCCGCGCGAAGAAGGGGCTGCCGCTCTACGACGAGCCGCAAAAGCCCGAAGCGCCGGAGGAGCCGACGATCGAACTGCGCGACGACACGGAGGAGACAACCCCTCAGTCTGCAGAAGCCGACAGCACCCCTTGCACAGGGGAGCCGGAGGAGACGACGATCGAACTGCGCGACGACACAGAGGAGACAACCCCTCAGCCTGCAGAAGCAGACAGCAACCCTTGCGCAGGGGAGCCGGAAGGGATTAACGAACAGCCGGAGGAGACGGAACGGAAAGAGCGGGACGAATGAGTTACGAACAACTGGCGAAAGAAAAACAGGAAGCGCTGATCCATAGCGGTCACGCGACGGTGCTTGCGATCGAGACCTCGTGCGACGAGACCGCGTGTGCGATCGTGCGCGACGGGCGCGAGGTGCTTTCGAACGTCGTGCACACGCAGATTCCGCTGCACCGCAAGTACGGCGGCGTCGTGCCGGAGCTTGCGAGCCGCAACCATGTGGAGCGCATCGGCGCGGTCGTCGAAAAGGCTTTGCAGGATGCGGCGATGACGCTTGACGACGTCGACGCGGTCGCGGTCACCTGCGGTCCCGGTCTGGTCGGCGCGCTGCTGGTCGGCGTGAGCTACGCAAAGGGACTCGCGCTGTCGCACAATCTGCCGCTGGTCGGCACCAATCACATTCTCGGACACATCGCCGCGAACTATCTGACGTTTTCCGATCTCGAACCGCCGTTCACCTGCCTGATCGCATCGGGCGGGCACAGCCATATCGTGCGCGTCGAGGACTACGACCGCTGCACGCTGATCGGCCGTACGCGCGACGACGCGGCGGGCGAGGCGTTCGACAAGGTTGCCCGCGTTCTGGGCTTGCCGTATCCCGGCGGTCCGGAGCTGGAGAAGCTTGCGAAGGACGGCGATCCGAAGGCGATCCGCTTTCGTTCCGCGTTCAACGAGCGCGAGGACGAATACGACATGAGCTTTTCGGGACTGAAGACCGCGGTCATCAACGTGCTGCACACCGCCGAACAGCGCGGCGAGGACGTGAACCGCGCGGACGTTGCGGCAAGCTTTCAGTATGAGGTGATCTCGATCCTCTCGGACAAGGCGGTGCGCGCCGCCTCCGATACGCTTGCGCTGGCGGGCGGCGTTTCCGCAAACGCGGCGCTCCGGGATATGCTTGCGAGAAAGGCGAAGAAAAAGGGGATCCGCTTCTGCTGTCCCGATTTCCGTTACTGCACCGACAATGCCGCGATGATCGGCAGTGCCGGTTTCTATCTGCTGATGAAGGGGCACCGCGACGGACTCGACCTCAACGCCACGCCCTATCTGTCGGTCGTATAAGGAGTTTATGAAAGCGTTCGCAAGATCCAAGGACATCAACATGCTCGAAGGACCTCTGCTCGGCAAGGTCTTTCTGTTTGCGCTGCCGCTGATGGCGACGAACCTGCTGCAGATGCTGTACAACGCCGCCGACATGGTCGTGGCGGGCATGAGCGGCGTCGAAGGCGCGATCGGATCGATCGGCACGACCGGCGCGATGATCAACTTTATTCTCAATATCTTTTCGGGCTTTGCGATCGGCACCAACGTCGTCGTCGCGCGGAACATCGGGCGCGGCGACCGCGAAGCAACGTCCAAGTCGGTGCATACCTCGCTCGTGATGGCGGCGCTGTTCGGCGTGATCTGCATGGTCGTCGGACTGTTCGTCGGACGCTCGATCCTAAAGCTTTTAGGCGACGAGGGGCATGTGCTGGAGCTTGCGTCGCTGTACACGCGCATCTATTTTGCCGGAACGCCGTTTCTTGCGGTGTCCAACTATCTGATCGCGATCCTGCGCGCCAAGGGCGACACGCGCACGCCGCTGTACATCCTGACCGGCACGGGGCTTTTGAACGTGGTCATGAACCTGTTTTTCGTGCTCGTGCTGAAACTGTCGGTCGACGGCGTTGCGTATGCGACGGTCATTGCGAACGTCGCGAACGTCGTGCTGCTCTCGATCGTGCTGATGCGCGACACCGGCTGGTGCCGCCTGGAACTGAAGAAGCTGCGCATCGACAGGGCGGCGATGAAGGAGATTATCCGCGACGGTCTGCCCGCCGGCGTGCAGGGCATGCTGTTTTCGCTTTCGAACATGCTGATTCAGAGCACGATCATCGGGCTCAACAATGCCGCGTGTCCGGGCGGCTCGTCGATCATCGACGGCAACGCCGCGGCGGGCAACCTCGAAGGGTTCGCGTACGTCGCGACGAACTCGGTCTATCAGGCGTCGGTCACGTTCGCGAGCCAGCACCACGGCGCGCGCATGTATAAGCGCATCGGCACGGTCATGCGCTGCTGCTACTTTGTGACGGCGATGGTCGCGTTCGCGGCCGCGGCGATCCTGCTGACGTTCCGGCATCCGCTGCTCAGTCTGTACATCCAGAGCGGCGACCCGATGGCGCTCGAAACCGCCTATACGCGCTTTTATGTGATGATCACGCCGTACGTCACGCTCGCGTTCATGGAGGTCGGCTCCGGCATCCTGCGCGGGCTCGGCAAGTCGACGCTGTCCACGGTCATTTCGCTGATCGGCTCGTGCGTGTTCCGCCTCTTCTGGATCTACGTCATCTTCCCGCTGTACCCGACGCTGTGGATGGTCTATCTCTCCTATCCGATCTCCTGGACGCTGACCGCCGCGACGCATTTCACGGTTTCCATGATCGTCCGGCACCGGTACATGAAGCTGTTTCCGGAAGGCGCAATCGATTCGTAGCAACAGAAAAAAGCCCCGCAGGGCTTTTTTGTTTACGCTGTTTTTACGACAGCCGGTAGATGCGCAGGCCGTCGAACTTTTTGATCAGCTTCAGCATACTGTTGAACGGTTTCCAGTCCTTTCCCTGATCCGCCGGAGAAAGCTCCAGATAATGCGCGCGGATCGCGGCGTCGTCCGGATTGCCGTTCATGCACAGCGCGTGCTGCCGCAGCTGTTCGCGCAGATTGCCGCGCTCCGCGGCTTCGTCGCCTTCGACCGGCGCGGTCAGATAGTTCGTTCCGTAGGTCCAGCCGGCAGCGGCGTGCTCGCGCACCCAGCGCTCGTGCTCCATCGGAGCGAAGACGGACGTCTGGTCCTCGCTGAACGCGTGCAGCATCTCGAAATCCACCGGCTTGTCGGTATAGAAGCAGCCGATGGCGTTCAGATACTTCGAAAAGCTCTTGACCTGATTGATGTTGCTGAGCTGATATTCGAGCGACATCTCGTCGAATTCGCGTTCGAGCTGATCCGTCGAGACCGTATCCTCGCGGTCCTCGTAGCGATAGCGGGCGTTGAGCGCAACCGCGAAGTCGTACATGTGCAAAAAGCTCGACGCGGACAGATACGTGTGCTTGCTCCGGTAATCGACGGGACGCAGCGCCGCTTCGACGGTCAGCGGGCATTCGGACAGGTCGACGATGCGTTCGATGTCCCTCAGGAACCGCTGCTCCGATTCCGCCATGTCGCTGTACGCCTTGAGCCGCGGCGCAGTCGTCGTGCGGTCGCCGCCCGCCCATTCGCGGTACCGGATCTGATAGGCGAGGATCTTGCCGGTCTCGTCCTTGTCATAGAAGTAGGACGCGCGGATCGCGCCCTTCGAGAAGTCGAACGCGGCTTCCATCGGGTGCAGCTCGGTGCGCGAGTTTCTGCCGTACGCGGTGCGGTCCCAGCATTGCAGCTCGTCGCAGAGCATCAGCAGATACGCAAGCGGATGCAGCTCCGCTTTGAGCGGCGGCTTGCACTTGGTCTTGGATTTATAGAACGCGATCGCGAACTTATAGAGGCTGTTGTGCAGCATGATCGCGGTCAGCACGTCGAGATGCGCCGGCGTCAGAAACGCTGCGCCGCGCTCCTCGACCAACTCCTGATAGAGCCGCGTCGCGGAGAAATAGGCATGGTCCATATAGTAGCCGAACTGCTCGGGATTCGTCGGCTTGCGCGCGATCGTGTCTTTGAGCTGTTCTTCCGAAATGCCGTACGCCGCGCCGAGCCGCTGCGCGATGCCGTATGCCAGCAGTTCGTTGACGTCGGCGAACGTGCGCGAGAACAGCGCTTCGAACCGCGCGTTCGCGTCCGCGTCGATCCGGTTGAGGCAGGTCAGGTCGTGATACGAGAGGTACAGACAGCCCTCGCCGCGCTCCTTCTGCTCCACTTCGAAGTACGCAAGCACCTGTTCGAACGGGATCTCGAACGGATATCCGATGTCGTGGAACAGCGCGGTCAGCCCCCAGTATTCGAGGAAGAACGCCGCGGCTTCATGCTCGCTCCGGTCCTCGAGACGATAGAACCGCCTGAACGTGCTGCGGTACCGCTCGTTTGCCTCGTAGATCGCAAGTCCGAGCGCGAACACATAGACCGAATGCGAGTAGTGATCGCGGTGCTTCATGAGAAGCGAGCTCGCGTTGGATTCGAATTCGGAGAGCAGCTCGACCATCTTGCGCGACCGTCCGTATTCGCCCATGAACATTTCGAGGTAGCTGTAATATACGGTATAGGCATCCTCCGCAACGCCGGAATCGATGAACTTCTCCAGCTCGCGCTCGAGGCACAGGCGGTCGATGTCCATCTGCATGTTGTACGGAATCTGATTCGGGCGGATGCTCCTGCCGAGATACACGCCGCGTTCCGCTTCCTCCGCTTCCCGATCCGCCGAGAGCCGCAGCCCTTCGCAGCGCTCATGCAGAAACCGCAGCGCCGCGGATTTCAGATCGTTGCCGCGAACGGCGCGCCTGTACAGCGCCGGCTGCTTCGGACCGATGTCCTTTCCGAACCGCTCCCTGTTCCGTTGCCGCATCCGTTCCAATGCCGTATATGCCATTTGTTTCTCTCCTTTATGTAAATCTTTCTGCTGTCATAGAAATGCATCTGCTTTGAAACAGAGCAAAAGACGTGTTTATTGTTTGCCTATTGCGAACGCCGTTGTGCGCGCAATCAGTTCCTCTTCGTTCGCAAACAGGTTTCCGATCACATACTGCCCGGCGGCGGTCTTTCCGACCGCGTACGCGCCGTCGGAGGAAAACGCCATATCCGTGAACGTGTCCTCCGTGGCATGCATCGAGAACAGCAATCTGCAGCCATCGTTCAAATCGAAGACATCGATCTTTGTCTGTCCTGCGCACATCGCCATCATCAGACCGCTGTCCTCGTTGAACGCGAAGGACGAATACTGCGTGCCGTTGTTCCAGATCTTCTCGACGGACTTGGTTTTGAGATTGTAGACCATCATGCGTGTTTCAACGTCGATCGCGATCAGCCGGTCTTCGGTGAGAGCAAGCGCGTTGATATAGGTATACAGTTGTCCGACCGTATCCTTGACCGTGCCGTCTCCCTGCGTATCGAATAGCTCGATCGTACCGTCCGGATGCGCCATCGCGGCAACGCTGCCGTCGATCGAGAAGAAGAGCTGCGGCGGATAATCCTTATAGTAATTCGTCTGTTTGAACGTCGGCGAAAGCTCGTGCTGACTGATCAGCGACACGCATTCGACCGCCCGCTGTGGAAGATACGGATCCATCAGAGCGCCGTCGAAGGTGCTCGATGTTTCGATGGAAGAAAGCGCCGGCAGACTGTAGAAGAAGATGACGCCGTCGTAGCGCGAGCAAAGGACCATGTTCTTCATCGGAATGATACCGTTGAAGTTGGTGCCCTCCGCCGATACGATCAGCTCCGCCGCCCAGTTCTCGGTATTGATGATGAACATCGCTTCGTTTGTCATCAAAAGATACTTGCCGTCGTCGGAGAACGCGATCGACGGTACAAACATTGTGTCGTCGAGGTTCGCCGTCAGGATCGGTTGGTTGGACCTTGCGTCGCAGACGTGGAGTACGTTCCCGATCGCGTACGCCATGCGACTTGAATCCGGGGTAAAGACCGGTTCGGTGGGCGTGTTCATCAGTTCGCGGTCGTCGACGTCAATATAAATCATTTGCCCGGTATCGACGTCCCAGCCCGCAATCAGCAGATAGAAGGACAGGCAGCAAAGCGTTTTGCCGTCGGGCGAAAGCTTCCACTTTTCCGCAAACGTCCCCGCCATCTTGGAGGAATCGTCCAGCGGACTGGACGGAATAAACAAACGCTTTCCCTCGCTGTCCAGCACGATGACCGCAAGCTCGCCCGCCTTTCCGGATACGACAACGCGTTCGCGATCGTCGGAAACGAGCACCTGGATGCCCGCATATCCCTCCTGCACGTTGGAGAACAGCTTGTCAAGCGGGACGCCGCCCAAAAGCTGTGACATTAAGTTTTTCGCCGGATCATAGTCCTCCATCTGATCGCCCAGGGTATAGAACACCTTTTCCGTTCCGTCCGAGGAAACGAGCAGCAGCTTGTCCTGATCCTGTACAAGCAGCGTGTCGGCGTCCTTCCAGAAATAATGCGTACCGATCTCGTACGGAGCGTTCAGCTTGCTCGTATAGCGGAACGCTTCGGAACCGTCCTCGGTGTTCCACACCTGCACAAACCGCCCGTAATCGCAGTCCGCCAGAAACCGCGTGCCGTCCTGCGAGAATTCCGGATACATCATGATCGCGTTGTCCGCGGTGACCGTATAAAGAATCTCGTTCTGCACAAGGTCGACCATGGCGATTGAGTTGTTGTTGACCACGCCGACCGCGCGCGTGCCGTCCGGCGACGCCGCGATGAAGTTCAGCTGCATGTTCTGGTTGTTGAAGCTCGATACGATCGTGAACGGCTCGATGTACATCGTGCGGCGCATCAGGGCAAGGATCTCGTCGCGGCGCATCTGCTCCTCCTCGTCGCTGATTGCGATCGCGTCGGTCAGGATCTTCGCCGCTTCACGCTTTTCTCCCTCGGAAAGCGCAGCCGCCGCGCGCTCCATGCGCTCGCCGAGGTCGTTGTAGACCGCCTTTTTGCGCTCTTCCTCGGCACGGCGCTGTTCCTCCTCGGCAAGCTTCCGCCGTTCTTCGGCAAGCCGCGCCTGTTCCTCGGCGATCGCCTGCTGCGCCGCCGCTTCGCGCTTCAGCGCTTCGTTGCGGATGTGGCTGACGGTCAGAAACGTGCCGAGCCCGACCGCGGCGACAAAGACCGCGGCGGCGGAGATCAGGATCTTTTTGCGTCTGCGCTGCCGCTCGCGGCGCTTCAATTCGTCATAGGTGACGGACAGCATCGGCGCCAGCAGACGCAGCTTTTCGTTCTTGAGCTTCTTGAAGCTCTCTTTGAGATCGGCGCCGCGCACGTCCGCGGCATGCGGATCGATCTCGATCCGGTTGCCCTCGCTGTCGACCGAATAGCGGATCTCGTCGGGGAACGTTTCGCCCGGCTCGCCTTCGGCGAGGATCGCGATCACGCGTTCGCGCCCCTTGTGCTCGACAAAATATTCGAGCTCGCGCATGCACCAGCGGCTCTGCTGATAGCGCGGCGAGCAGACGACGATCAGCCAGTCGCTCGAATCGAGCGCGGTCTCGATGTCCGCGCCGAGGTCCGCGGAAAGCGGCAGCTCCTCCTGATCGCGGAACACGCGTCCCATGCGCTTCTTGCCGGTCTTCTTCTGAATGTTGGAGGGAATGTGATACGTCTCGATCGCCGTGTGCAGCGCCTTCGCGATCTCCTGATCGGGCGAGAGGTGGCGATAGCTGATAAATGCGCAGTACTTAGATTGTTCCATAGCGGAGCCCTTTCCGGATTGCACCTGATACCAAAGAAAACGGGGAACAAATGAAGGTTTATATCACTTCATTATATATAATATCAGAGATAAACGGAAAAAGCAACAAAAAAGACGGATTCCGGACAGAATTCGCCTTATTTTCTCTGTGCCAAAATGACGCCGACGGTGATGAGAACCGCGCCGAAAAGCCCCATCCAGGAGATCGGTTCCCCAAGAAGCAGCCAGCCGACCAGCAGGGTGACGAACGGCGAGCCGTAGAGATAGTTGTTCGTGACGACGACGCCGAGCCGCACAAACGCGATGTTCCAGAGCGCAAAGCAGACCGCGTTGCCGAGGATGCCCAAGAACAGCCAGCTCAGGAGAACCTTCCAGTCGGTAAACAGCGGGGCAAGGTTCGGCATGCCGTCGGTCAGAAGCATCAGCGGCACGGCGGTCACAAACGCCCAGAACATGACGCGCCGCGTGATCAGAAAGCCGTCCATCGTCTCGGTATAGCGCTTGATGAGGATCGAATAGACCGCCCACGAGATGCCTGCGGCAAGCGCAAGGATGTCGCCCTTCGGGCTCAGATGGAAGTGCAGCGAGCCGTTCAGAACGACGAGCACCACGCCCGCGATCGCCAGAGCCGAGCCGAGCCAGAGGTACTTGCCGAGGCGTTCGTTTCCGCGGCTGAACACCCACGCGAGCAGCGCGGTGAAGATCGGCGTCAGGCAGATGATGATGCTGACGTTGGCGGCGTAGGTATAGGTCAGCGCCGTATTCTGCAAATAGAAATACACGCTGCCGCCGAACAGCCCGAGCAGCACGAAGATCAGTTCGTCCTTTGCGGGCAGCTTCTGAAACTTCGGGCGCATGCAGAGCAGCACGACGTAGGCGAGCGCAAGGCGGATCGGCGTGATCTGCAGGGCGGTAAAGCCCGCGTTCAGCAGGTTTTTGGTCAGCACGTAGCAGCTGCCCCATACGACGACGGAGAACAGCGCAAAGACGTGGCCGAGTATTCTTTTGGGATCGCTCTTCTGCTCCAAGCATCAACCTCCCGCGCAAAACCTGCGCTTCCGAACGCTATTGTAGCACAGCGTTCGCCGATGCGCAATCGGAAAGTTTGCGCGTCGAAAACCGGAATAGACCTTGCGCAATATACGGGAAAGTAGTATACTTATAAAAGGTATGTACGGTCTGCCGAAAAGCGCAGAGACCGGAAAAGGGGAAAGGTATGACGCATATTTTATTCGAAAAGAAGGGCAGCGTCGCGATCGCGGCGATCCATCGCCCGAACGCGCTGAACGCGCTGAACTCCGCGGTGCTCGACGAGCTGGACGAACTGCTCGACGCGGTCGGAGCGGACGATGCGATCCGCGTTCTGATTCTCACCGGCAGCGGCGAAAAGGCGTTCGTCGCGGGCGCGGACATCGGCGAGATGTCGACGCTCACCAAAGCCGAGGGCGAGGCGTTCGGCAAAAAGGGCAACGACGTGTTCTTAAAGCTCGAACGGCTTCCGATCCCGACGATCGCGGCGGTCAACGGCTACGCTCTGGGCGGCGGCTGCGAAATCGGCATGGCGTGCGACATCCGCATCTGCGCGGACACCGCGGTGTTCGGTCAGCCTGAGACGGGACTCGGCATCACGCCGGGCTTCGGCGGCACGCAGCGGCTCAGCCGGCTCGTCGGTCCCGGCATGGCAAAGCAGATGATCTATTCGGCGAAGAACATCAAGGCGGACGAAGCGCTGCGCATCGGACTGGTCAACGCGGTCTATCCGCAGGAAGAACTGATGCCCGCGGCATTGAAGCTTGCCGAGACGATTGCGCGCAATGCGCCGATCGCGGTGCGCGCCTGCAAGGAAGCGATCGACCGCGGTCTGGAGCTTCCGATGGACGAAGCGGTCGCGCTCGAAGAAAAGCTGTTCGGCAGCTGCTTCGAGACGGAGGACCAGAAGGAGGGCATGGGCGCATTCCTCGAAAAGCGCCGTCACGAGCCCTACCGGAACCGGTGACAACCCTCCCGTCGGCTTTCGCCGACACCCTCCCTTGCACAGGGAGGGCAAGAATAATGACGAACCGGCAAAGGGGAAGACAACCCTCCCGTCGGCTTTCGCCGACACCCTCCCTTGCACAGGGAAGGCAAGGGGAGCATTTCGACACAGGAGCAAACCAACGGACAGGGTCCGAAACATCCATTAAAATACACTTAGGAGGAACAAACATGAAAGTTGCAATTTTCGGCGCAGGAACGATGGGCAGCGGTATCGCGCAGGTCTTTTCGGCAAACGGTCATACGGCTCTGCTGTATGCGACGAGCGTGGAGAGCGCACAGCGGCACAAGGACAAGCTGGCGGCGTCGCTCAATAAGCGCGTTGCAAAGGGCAAGATGACGCAGGAAGCGGCGGACGATCTCATGAGCCGCATCCTCGTCGAGGAAGTCGCTGCGGCGGCGGACGCGGACCTCGTCATCGAGTGCGTGGCGGAGAACATGGCGGTCAAGAAGGAACTCCTTGCGCGTCTCGACACGCTCTGCAAGGATGAAACCGTCTTTGCGACCAACACGTCGTCGCTGTCGATCACCGAGATGGCAAGAGGGCTCACGCACCCGATGGTGGGTATGCACTTCTTCAATCCGGTTCCGGTCATGAAGCTCGTCGAGGTCATTGCGGGCGCGAACACGCCGTCCGAGCTCGTCGAATGGACGAAGAACCTCGTCATCGAGATCGGCAAGACGCCGGTCGTCGTCAACGAGGCGCCGGGCTTTGTGGTCAACAAGATCCTGATCCCGTATTGCAACGAGGGCGTCTGCGTGCTGCAGGAGGGCGTTGCGAGCGCGGAGGACATCGATATCGCAATGCAGCTCGGCTGCAACCATCCGATGGGACCGCTGCACCTCGGCGACCTGATCGGCTGGGACGTCGTGCTGAACATCATGGACGTGCTCTACAACGAGACGCACGATTCGAAGTATCGCGCAAACGTGCTGATCCGCAAGATGGTCCGCGCGGGCAAGCTCGGCATCAAGACGGGCGAAGGCTTCTTCAAATACGGCAAGTAAAGGAGACTGAGAATGGATTTTCGTCTGACGAAGGAACAGCTGCTGGTTCGCAAGATGGTGCGCGAATTCGCAGAGAACGAAGTGAAGCCGATCGCGAGCGAGATCGACGAGGAAGAGCGCTTCCCGGCGGAAACCGTCGAAAAGATGGCGAAGCTCGGCATGATGGGCATCTACTTCCCGAAGGAGTACGGCGGCGCGGGCGGCGACGTATTGAGCTACGCGATCACGGTCGAGGAGCTCGCCAAGGTCTGCGGCACCACCGCGGTCATCGTGTCGGCGCACACCTCGCTGTGCTGCGCGCCGATCTTTGAAAACGGCACCGAAGCGCAGAAGCAGAAGTATCTGCCCGACCTGCTCTCCGGCAGAAAGCTCGGCGCATTCGGCCTGACCGAGCCGAACGCCGGCACCGACGCGTCGGGTCAGCAGACCACGGCAGTGCTGGACGGCGACCATTATGTGCTGAACGGTTCGAAGTGCTTTATCACCAACGGCAGCGTTGCGGACGTGTTCGTGGTGTTCGCCATGACCGATCCGAAGATGGGCAACCGCGGCATCTCCGCGTTCATCGTGGAAAAGGGCTTCAAGGGCTTCTCCCAGGGCAAGCATGAGAAGAAGATGGGCATCCGCGGAAGTTCGACCTGC
>JAEEGH010012459.1_pt1 | contig 19074 bp, 7 predicted proteins | sample 9134181 | NCBI WGS metagenome assembly JAEEGH01 (sample SAMN16246544, study PRJNA631951) | gut metagenome | biome: gut microbiome; feature: rumen; material: DP-attached | host: Bos | place: Iran: Karaj | collected 2018-10 | reverse complement strand
AGAGTAACTGCATCGCCTTTGTTATCACGTTGATCTGTAACATCGCCGTCTATTGGCGATCGCACTCCAATATCGACGATGCTCTCGACGTGTTCCCCACGCATGGCACGGGTGGTATCTTCGGTACGGTGCTGACGGGTATCTTTATCCAGGAAGGACTGATTGCAGGCACGTGGGAAGGCTTTGTCATTTTCCTCTACCACTTGTTGGCCATTGTCATCGTGTTCGTTTATACCTTCGCCATGAGCTGGGCAGGTTATAAGCTTATCGACAGTCTCATCCCCATGCGTGTTTCGGCCTTTAGTGAGAAAGTGGGACTCGACTTCTCGCAGCACGACGAGCACTACGGCCTCGCCCAAATTGGAGAGCGGGAATTGGCGGAGTACGAAGAGCACATCAGGGAAAAGGAGAAAAAGTAAAATAGGTACGAATGCAAACTTTCAAACAACATAGAATGAACACAAAGTACATCTTCGTTACTGGCGGTGTGGTTTCCTCGCTTGGCAAGGGAATCATCTCCGCCAGCATCGGTAAACTACTGCAGGCACGTGGCTTTAAGGTCACGATTCAGAAATTCGACCCGTATATCAATATCGACCCAGGGACATTGAACCCCTACGAGCACGGCGAGTGCTACGTGACCGTCGACGGCATGGAGACCGACCTCGATCTGGGACATTATGAAAGGTTTACGGGCATTCACACCACGCGTAACAACTCGATTACCACAGGCCGTATCTACAAGACGGTCATCGACCGCGAACGGCATGGCGACTACTTGGGTAAGACGATTCAGGTAGTGCCGCACATCACGGATGAGATCAAGCGACGTATGTTGCGCGAAGAAGAAAAAGACGAGCAGCTGGACTTCGTGATTACAGAGGTAGGCGGTACCATCGGTGATATCGAGAGTGCGCCCTTTATGGAGGCCATCCGACAATTGCGCTGGCAATTGGGACGCGACGCGGTGTGCGTACATTTGACTTATGTGCCTTATCTGAAAGCGGCGGACGAACTGAAGACGAAGCCGACGCAGCACAGCGTAAAAGAGTTGCAAGGGATGGGTATTCAGCCGGATATCCTTGTCCTCAGGACCGAACGCCACCTTGATGACCATGTGCGCATGAAGGTGGCGTCGTTCTGTAATGTGGACTTGGAGTGCGTGGTGCAGAGCGAGGATATGCCAAGTATCTACGAGGTGCCTGTCAACATGCAGAAACAAGGCTTGGACGCTGCCATCATGCGGAAAATCGGTATCCCTGTAGGTGAGACTCCTGCCATGAAGCCTTGGTACGACTTCCTCGACAAACAGCGCAACGCCAAGCGTGAGGTACACATCGGCCTGGTGGGTAAGTACGATCTGCAGGATGCCTATAAGAGCATCCGCGAGAGTCTGAACCTGGCTGGCATTTACAACGACGTAAAGGCCAAGTTGCATTTCGTGAACAGTGAGGAGATTACTAGTCAGAATGTCGCAGAAAAGCTCGACGGCATGGCGGGTATCGTCATCTGCCCGGGCTTCGGACAGCGTGGTATCGAGGGCAAGATTATTGCCGCCGAATATACCCGCACGCATGATATTCCCACCTTCGGCATCTGTCTTGGTATGCAGATGATGGTCATCGAGTTTGCCCGTAACGTGTTGGGTTACAAGGATGCCAACAGTCGTGAGATGGACGAGCAGACGCCGCATAACGTCATCGACATCATGGAGGAGCAGAAAAGTATCACACAGATGGGCGGAACGATGCGACTGGGTGCCTACGAGTGCGAACTACAGAAAGACAGCCGCGTTTATGAGGCTTATGGTGAGAAGACGCTCATCAGCGAGAGACATAGACATCGCTATGAGTTCAACAACGCCTATAAAGAGGAATACGAGACGAAGGGTATGAAGTGCGTGGGTATCAATCCTGCTGCTGACCTCGTCGAAATTGTCGAGATACCAGACAAACATTGGTACATCGGCACGCAATTCCATCCGGAATACTCGTCGACGGTACTCCATCCGCACCCGCTGTTCATGAGCTTCATCAAAGAAATAGTAAATGGTAAAATAGTCCAATAATATGGTGGAACAACTGAAGCATGAGTGTGGTGTGGCGATGATTCGCCTGCTGAAGCCCCTGGACTACTACGAAAAGAAGTACGGCACTTGGGCTTACGGGTTCAATAAGCTCTACCTGATGATGGAGAAGCAGCACAATCGCGGTCAGGAGGGTGCTGGTATTGCGTCGGTGAGTCTGAGCAAGGAGCCTGGCACAGAATATATGTTCCGCGAGAAGGCTGAGGGCAAGGATGCCATTACAGAGATATTTTCAAAAGTGACTCAGGAGATGGCGGGTGAGCTCTATATGGGACATCTGCGCTATTCCACCACAGGCAAGAGCGGACTGACGTTTGTGCATCCTTTCCTGCGCCGTAACAACTGGCGCGCCAAGAACCTCTGTCTGTGCGGTAACTTCAATATGACCAACATCGAAGAGGTCTTTCAGTTCCTGACGGCACAAGGCCAGTCGCCACGTATCTATGGCGACTCGTACATCACGCTCGAACTGATGGGTCACCGTCTGGACCGTGAGGTGGAACGCTTGTTTGAGGAAGCCAAGGCAAAGGGACTTGAAGGTCTCGACATCACGCAATATATCGATGACCATGTAGAGATGGCCAATGTACTGAAGAAGACGATGAAGCACTACGATGGTGGTTACGTGATGTGCGGACTGACGGGCTCTGGTGAGATGTTCTCCGTGCGTGACCCTTGGGGCATTCGTCCGGCTTTTTATTATCGCGACGATGAGATGGTAGCCTTGGCCAGCGAACGACCAGTGCTGCAGACCACTTTCAATCTGCAATACGAGGATATTCATGAACTACGACCTGGTGAGGCGCTCATCGTGCGCCGCAATGGTGAGAGCCGATTGGAGCAGATTATGCCTGCCCAGAAGCTCTCGGCATGCTCGTTTGAGAGGATTTACTTCAGTCGCGGTTCCGACCGTGACATCTATCAGGAGCGCAAACGCTTAGGCGAGCAACTGACACCCGCCATCCTGAAAGCCATTGACGGTGATGTAGACCATACAGTATTCTCATATATCCCCAACACTGCCGAGGTGGCCTATTATGGTATGACTGACGGCTTTCGTAAACTGCATGGCGAAGTACGTACGGAAAAGGTGGTATGGAAAGACATCAAACTACGTACCTTCATCGCCGACAATAGCGAACGCAACGACTTGGCGGCCCACGTCTATGACATCAGCTACGGTTCGCTGAAACCCTATGAGGATAATCTTGTGATTATCGATGACTCGATTGTTCGTGGTACAACGCTGCGTGAGAGCATCTTCAAGATTCTCGACCGCCTGCATCCCAAGAAGATTGTGATGGTATCAAGTTCGCCTCAGATCCGCTATCCAGATTATTACGGCATCGACATGGCCCGCCTCGAGGAGTTCTGCGCCTTCCGTGCCACGATGGCATTGATTGAGGAGCGAGGGATGTGGCAGCTGGTCAACGATGTCTACTTGGCATGTAAGCGTGACCCCCTTACCGATAATCATGTGCGTGTTCTCTACGAGCCTTTCACTGTTGAGGAAATCAATGAGAAGATCGTAGAGATGCTACGTCCGAAGGACATGCAGGCTCCTATTGAACTGGTATTCCAGAGCATCGAAGGACTGCACGAGGCTTGTCCCAACCATTCGGGTGACTGGTACTTCACAGGCCATTATCCCACGCCAGGCGGCACCCGACTCGTCAACCAGGCCTTTGTGAATTATATTGATAGCAAACAGAAACAACTATAAATGATGAAAAGAGAAGCAAAATTGATACTCAGCGATGGCACGGAGTTCTGCGGCTGGTCGTTTGGCTACGAGGCCGCGACGGTAGGCGAGGTGGTGTTCAACACTGCTATGACGGGCTATCCTGAGAGTCTGACTGACCCCAGTTATGCGGGGCAGATATTGGTAACGACATATCCGCTGATAGGTAACTATGGTGTGCCCGATACAGGCATAGGCGGCGACGGTCTGCCCCTGTTTATGGAAAGTGAGCGGATTCACCCTAAAGCAATAGTTGTAGCCGACTATAGTGAACAGTTCTCCCATTGGAACGCCAAGGAATCGCTGGCTTCTTGGTTGAAGCGCGAAAAGATCCCTGCCATTACGGGCATCGACACACGAAGACTGACGAAGGTGCTCAGAGAGCATGGTGTGATGATGGGAAGAATAACCATTGACCATTCACCATTGACCATTGACCATTCGCCTGCGGACTATGGAAGCATTAATTGGGTGGAGCAAGTAAGTTGTAAGGAAGTGATTACCTATAAGCCGGAATGTTCAATGGTCAATGGTCAATATTCAATGAAAAAAGTAGTCTTGGTTGATTGCGGTGTGAAAGCAAATATCATCCGTTGTCTGATCAGACGTGGCATCGAGGTGGTTCGAGTACCTTGGGATTACGATTTCAACCAGTTGGAGTTCGATGGTCTTTTCTTGGCCAATGGTCCTGGCGACCCAGAACAATGTGGCAAGACGGTAGCGCATATCCGTACGTTCCTGAATAATCAAGAGGTACGTCCCTGTATGGGCATCTGTCTGGGTAACCAACTGCTGGCACGTGCCGCAGGAGCCAAGACCTACAAACTGAAATACGGTCACCGTTCGCACAACCAACCTGTTCGCGAGATAGGCACGAACCATTGCTACATCACGAGTCAGAATCATGGCTATGCCGTCGACGACTCGACACTGCCTGCCGACTGGGAACCGCTGTTCGTGAATATGAATGACGGTTCGAACGAGGGCATCCGCCACAAGACGAATCCTTGGATGTCGGCACAGTTCCACCCGGAAGCCTGTTCAGGACCTACCGACACGGAATGGATGTTTGATGAATTTGTAAAAATGTTAGGATGATGGAGAAGAAAGAGATAAAAAAGGTGTTGCTCTTGGGTTCAGGAGCCTTGAAGATAGGACAGGCCGGCGAGTTCGATTATAGTGGTGCGCAGGCCCTGAAAGCGTTGAAGGAGGAGGGCATCCATTCAGTGCTGATTAATCCCAATATCGCTACTGTGCAGACTTCGAAGGATGTCGCAGATACCGTGTTTTTCCAGCCGGTAACTCCTGAGTTCGTGGAGCGTATCATTGAGAAAGAGCGCCCTGATGGTATTCTGTTGTCGTTTGGCGGACAGACGGCCTTGAACTGTGGCGTGGAATTGTATGAAAAGGGCGTGCTGGAGAAATACGGCGTCGAAGTGCTGGGCACTCCAGTACAGGCCATCATCGACACGGAGGACCGCGACTTGTTTGTGAAGCGCCTCGACGAGATTGACGTGAAGACCATCAAGAGCGAAGCCTGTAGCACGGTAGAAGAGGTACAGAAGGCAGCCCATGAGCTAGGCTTCCCCGTGATATTACGTGCCGCATACGCCCTCGGCGGTCTCGGATCAGGCTTCTGCGACAATGACGAGGAGCTGTTGGCACAGGCCGAGGAAGCGTTCTCGTTCTCACCGCAGGTGCTGGTCGAAAAGAGCCTGAAGGGTTGGAAGGAAATCGAGTACGAGGTGGTACGCGACCGTTTCGACAACTGTATCACTGTCTGCAACATGGAGAACTTCGACCCGCTGGGCATACATACTGGTGAGTCGATCGTAGTAGCGCCGAGTCAGACCCTGACCAATGCCGAATACCATAAACTCCGTGCCCTTGCCATCAAGATTATCCGCCACATCGGCATTGTTGGCGAGTGTAACGTCCAGTATGCCCTCGACCCCAACAGCGAGGACTATCGTGTCATTGAGGTCAATGCCCGACTCTCGCGTTCGTCGGCTTTGGCATCGAAGGCTACAGGTTATCCGCTGGCATTCGTAGCCGCCAAACTCGGCCTCGGCTACGGCCTCTTCGACCTCAAGAACAGTGTCACCAAGACCACAAGTGCCTTCTTTGAGCCAGCCCTTGACTATGTGGTGGTCAAGATTCCCCGTTGGGACCTTACCAAGTTCCATGGTGTGAAGCGCCAACTCGGCTCGTCGATGAAGAGTGTTGGTGAGGTAATGGCCATCGGACGAACCTTTGAGGAGGCCCTTCAGAAGGGACTGCGCATGATAGGTCAAGGCATGCACGGCTTCGTGGAGAACCACGAGATCAAGATTGCCGACATCACCACCTCTCTGCATGAGCCAACGGATATGCGTATCTTCGTCGTCTCGAAAGCCTTGAAAGTAGGCTATACCGTCGAGCAGATCCATCAGTTGACGATGATCGACCGTTGGTTCCTCGAGAAACTCCGCCATATCGTCGACATCGACCAGCAGCTGAAGGAGTTTGCCCAGTTCTCAGAGCTGGCAGCGTTTATGGACAACACTGAACTGATGGAATATTTGGAAGCCCCTGAGTTTGTGGAACTGTTGCGTGAGGCCAAGGTCTACGGTTTCTCCGATTTCCAGATCGGACGCGCCCTTGGATTAGAGAATCACATGAAAATGGAGCAGGCCGGCCTTACCATCCGTGAGTGGCGCAAGGAACTGGGCGTTGTACCCACCGTCAACCAGATAGACACGTTGGCGGCAGAATATCCTGCCCAGACCAATTACCTATATTTGTCGTATCTCTAAATTCTTGATTATCAATTTCTAAATTCGAATATTATGTGTGGAATCGTAGCAATATTTAACGTCAAGGAGCAGACGCATGAGCTCCGCGAGAAGGCATTGAAGATGAGTCAGAAGATCCGTCATCGCGGACCTGACTGGAGTGGAATCTATTGTGGCGGGAGTGCTATCCTTGCCCATGAGCGACTCAGCATCGTCGACCCTGAGAGTGGCGGACAGCCATTGTACTCACCAGACCGCAAACAGGTGTTGGCTGTGAATGGCGAGATCTATAACCATCAGGAGATTCGTCGTCGCTATGCCGGACAGTATGAGTTCCAGACGGGCTCTGACTGTGAGGTTATCCTTGCGCTCTATCGTGAGAAAGGCATCAATTTCCTTGAGGACCTCAGCGGTATCTTCGCTTTTGCCCTCTACGACGAGGAGCGTGACGAGTTTCTCATTGCCCGCGACCCCATCGGTGTTATACCTCTTTATATTGGCTACGACAGCGATGGCACTGTCTATGTTGCCTCCGAACTGAAGGCCCTCGAAGGACAATGTGAGCGTTACGAGCCCTTCCTGCCTGGTCACTATTACTGGAGCGTGGATCCTGGTCAGAAGTGGTACTACCGTCGCGACTGGATGCAGTATGAAGCCGTCAAGGACAATCCCGCCTCTGTCGAAGCCATCCACGATGCGCTGACTGCTGCTGTTAAGCGCCAGTTGATGTCTGATGTGCCTTATGGTGTGCTCCTCTCTGGTGGTCTCGATTCCTCAGTCATCTCTGCTATCGCTGAGAAGTTCTCTGAGCATCGTATCGAGGACGATTCGAAGACCAAGGCCTACTGGCCTCGTCTGCATTCATTTGCCGTTGGTCTGAAGGGCGCTCCTGATTTGGCTAAGGCCAAGATGGTTGCCGACCATATCGGCACTGTGCACCACGAGATCAACTACACCATTCAGGAGGGACTCGATGCCATCCGCGACGTTATCTACTTCATCGAGACCTACGATGTCACCACTGTCCGAGCCTCTACGCCGATGTACCTGTTGGCTCGTGTCATCAAGTCGATGGGTATCAAGATGGTCCTCTCTGGCGAAGGTGCCGACGAGATCTTCGGTGGATATCTCTATTTCCACAAGGCGCCATCAGCCAAAGACTTCCACGAAGAGACTGTGCGAAAGTTAGGCAAGCTCTATCTCTACGACTGCCTGCGTGCCAACAAGAGCCTTAGTGCCTGGGGCGTAGAGGGTCGTGTGCCCTTCCTCGACAAGGAGTTCCTCGATGTCGCCATGCGTACCAACCCTGAGGCCAAGATGTGTCCTGGTCAGACGATGGAGAAGAAGATTGTGCGCGAGGCCTTTGCCTCCTTACTGCCTGCCGAAGTTGCCTGGCGACAGAAGGAGCAGTTCAGCGACGGTGTGGGCTACTCCTGGATTGACACCCTGAAGCAGATCACCTCCGAGGCCGTTACCGATGAGCAGATGGCTCATGCTGCCGAGCGCTTCCCCATCAACCCGCCGAAGAACAAGGAGGAGTACTACTACCGCTCCATCTTCGCCGAGCACTTCCCCTCGGACTCTGCCGCCCTCAGCGTGCCCAGCGAGGCCAGCGTCGCCTGCTCCACGGCCATCGCCCTCGAGTGGGATGCCGCCTTCAAGAACATGAACGACCCCTCCGGTCGTGCCGTCAAAGGCGTGCATGAGCAAGCGTATTGACGGAACGACGAAAATGTTCCGTCAAAGGCGTGCATGAGCAGGCATATTAAAATAAAGGACCCGCACCAATTGGTACGGGTCCTTTATTATAATTAATCTATTATCGCATCATCTTCAAGACGTAGGTCTGACCGTTCTTGAGCGTTACCTGCTGGTAGAAGATACCGTCGGGCAGGCTCTTCAGGTCGTCCTTGGTGAAGAGGCGGGTCGGATGATTCTCGCTGCGTACCAGTAAGCCGTTCGTGTCATAGACGCGGAGGGTCTTCAGCTGAGCGTTCGAAAGCTGGGCCATGTTCGTTGCCTCACCCATCTGCAGCACGTAGGGCTCGTCCAGCGTGCCCTTCAGGGCATCGGCCTGGAACGTCTCGGTCTGCTGCAGGTAGTACTCCTGGTCGTCCAGCGTTACCACGAAGGTCAGCACGTCGGCCTGGCCTCCGGTACCGCCAACGGTCAGGAAGTGACGACCGTCAACCACCGGTGTCGTCGAGAGTCCGCGCAGCTCCGTGCCGGCATAGACGCTCACCTGAGCCTCCTCTACCAGCTCGTCGCCGTTCATCACCACGGCAATCATCGTCATGTTGTCGCAGAAGTCCGACTCGAAGCCCTCCTGAGCCTTGCGCGGCGCCTTCAAGTGTCCGCTGGCAGTAGGCTTGGGGTAGTGGAATGTCTTGTCGGCCGTTTCCTTGCTATAGTACATGTATCCCTGTCCGGGTTCCATGGCGTTCAGCGTACCAATCCATTCACTACCATTGTAGATAGAGAAGTCCGACTGGCCCTTCACCATGTCGCCGTTCTTCGGGCCAGCATCGCTGAAGGCGGCAGCCAGTGAGTTGCTGGCCTGGCACGGATAGCCTATCCATGTCCAGCCGTTTCCGTTCAGTGTGATATTGATCTGAGCCGGATTAGTCGGGGTACCGACGAAGGTCTCCACGTAAGGAGCCGTGGCCTTCAGCTTGTACGACCGGTCGTAGGCAATGCCCAGTGAACCTGCCCATGATACCAGCGACGAGCTACCGTCGGTGATGCTTGCTACGGCACTCAGGGCATCCTTGAAGATGGTCTTCCAGGTAGCATCGCTCTTCGGCTGTGCATACAGTGAGAACCACTTCCACGATACCTTACCGTGTGACAGGTCTTGCTCAATCTCGTTCTGAGTAATGAACTGTACCAGGTTATCGAACGAACCCACAATCTTATCGGCGCCAAACGTGTTGGCAGCTTCGTCGCTGACGCTGACTGACGGATAGATGGTACCCGTCGAAGCATCGTAGGCCTTGTAGGTCAGCGTGTAGTCAGGATTGCTGCCAGACTCGCTGTCGCTGCCTAAGCTGTAGATGTTCAGCATCACCATGTAGGCATCGTAAGAGCTGTAGTACTGCGGCTTGGCTACGCCTACGCACTCGGTACCGCGGAAGGCGGCTACCATGTCCTTCGGGTCGCTGCTCTGTACGCCGTCTATCTTCAGTATGCCTACTACGGTCATCGTGTTCTCGCCCTGTACGGCAGCCCAGTCAGGAGCATCACCCTCGCAGTTGACGGTGACGTTCAGCGGAGCGTTGATGTCCTGCGAACCGGCCATATAGATGGTGGTCTCGTAGGTACCGATGGGCAGACCGTCGGCAACGGTAAACGTCAGTTTCGCTGACGTTTGCGGCATCAGGCTTCCACCCTCTATGTTGGCACTCAGCCATTCGGGCATACCGCTCAGGCTCCAAACCTCAGTCTGGGCGCCATTGTTCACTATCGTGGCGGTGAACGTACGCTCATCAGCTGTAGAACCACTAACCACGGTGGCGGCCACATCAGACTCCTGCCACTTCAGGTTGTTCTGCTGCACATAGACGCTCCACGTGATAGGCGCACACTTGTTGCCGTTCAGGTCCCTCACATTCTTGGCGGTGAGGTAGATGTAGCAGCCCTCTATCTTCGGTGCAAGCTCGTTCAGGTTCACCTTGATCTGACGTTCGCTGGCCACGAAGCTGAACCTTACATTGTCCATAGCCGGTGCCTGCTGCAGGGCAGCGGTGTTTTCCGAATTGAGAATTGATAATTGAGAATTGACAATTTGGCCTGCGGAATCATAGAATGAAAGGGACAGCGGGTTATCCGTTCCTAACGTCACGGCATCACCCATCGAGCCAGTGGCAGTCACCTGATTGGTGACGAGATCCACACTGCTCTCCTCCATTGGGTAGTAAGCCTCAAGTCCAGCCTCATCGGCCTTCACGCGCAGATACATATTATTCTTTATGACGTCTGCCGTGCGGCGGCCCTTCCAGACGCGCACCTCGTCAATGGCACCCTTCAGCATCTGGTCGTAGTGCGTCGTGCCCTCTACCCTATGGCTACCCAGCATGAGTTTGTCGCCAAAGAGCAGAGGCATTGACGAGGCAGCTATCTGCTTGCGCTGCTGACCGTCAACATAGATGATGCCACTTCCGTTAGTGCTCTTCAGCACGTTCACGGCTACATGATGCCACTGGCCGTCACGAAGGTCATTGCTGCTGACGGCATAGGTGGTACCTCCTGTTTCCAGTTCCATCTTGCCGTCGGTATTCAGGCGCAGGTCCATCAACTGCGTGCCGAGCACCGAGGCGGCTCCGTCCTGCTGCTCGTCAGCCTTGAACCAAGCCTCTATCAGGTAGTCCTCGCTGCTTGTCGTGTTCAGGCTGCCGATGTTCACGGTGGCAGCCTTCGTGCCGTCGAGCTTCAGGGCGTAGTTGGCGCCGTTAATCCACCAGGCGTTCTCACTCGGCAGCGTCATGTTACGGCTTCGGGCCTTGTCAATGGCCACGTCACCGTGTCCCTCGTTCAGCTGCCAGTAGCCCATGAGGCCGCCAGTGTACTGGCTCTTCGTAACGTACATATCAGCTTGGGCATCGCTCATTGAGCGGGCGCTGTTCCAAAGTGCCAGTTCCTGTACCTTAGCGGTCAGGTTGTTGCCACCCACGCTGACGCTGCCGTTACCCTCATAGCTATTTGTGGGCGTAGGATCAAGCAGCGTTACGGTTGAGGCATCCTGGGCATAGCCGGCTGTTACTATTCCGATGGGAGAGCCATCGGAAACACTGGCCTCGTAGCTGACATTCAGGTATAGCCACTTGTTAGTGGGAAGGCTGTTTACCGACGTGTGCTTGTCACCTGCCACGCTGACGGCCAGCTTGCCGTTCTCTATGGCTACAGTGAAGTTGTTGTCAGCTGTGCCGTGTGTCAGCAGCGTACCGTCGCTGCTGTAGTTCACCCACATGCTGGCAGAGAACGACTTGCCGCTCAGGTTCATGGTGGCGTCTGTCTTGGCAACAGAACTGCCAGTCAGACTCAGGGCCACGTCGTGGGCGACTGGGCTTTCGTTCAGAATACCCACCACGTCGAAGTTGTTGGGTTCAGACAGAATACCGCCCTGGATATCCTCGTTGAAGGTGATGACAAGGTCATCGCCGTTACCCAGGATACCGCTGGCGGGACTCGGTGTGGCAATGAGTTGCGGAGGCGTCATGTCGCGGATAATCCTCACCTCATCGCTCTCGTTGTTCACCTCTACGCCGCCCTGCATACATACGGTGACGGCACGGAATACGTATGTCTTGTCCGTAAAGCCTTGGTCACCATCCAAGTCACGCAGGTCGATGACGTAGTTCAGCTTTTCCGTTCCCTTCAGGGCCGGCAGTTCCAGCAGATTCGGGTCTGCAGCCAATAGATCTTCGTCCTTCACGTATTCCTGCAGCGTATGGAAATCAGCATCGTTCTCACCTTTATACTCTAAACGTACACCCGTCAGCGAAGTCATCGTATAGTTATAGCCGCTGATGCTCAGCGTCTGCACGGTCTTCGTGTCGGTGTTCACTACGCTGTGGCTTGAAGCCAGCTGGATGTCGGAGCATGCCGGCTGGAAGTAGAACGATACCACTGCCGTGTCGGCTATCTCAGGATAGATGCCCGTGTTGTCCTTCTGGCACTGCGATGAGATACGAATCTTGATATCCTCGTAGGTCAGCACGTCGGGGTTCGACTGCTCAACGGTGAACGTCTTAGTCATCGTCTCACCTGCCTTGACCATGATGGCGCGACCCGTTGTGATGTTCAGACCGTCCATCTTCACTACCAGACCGTCGGGGTTCGAGGCAGGTACCACGTTCAGGTTGTACATGCCGTCCTCCCTGGTCTCAGAGTTGTTGCGGATATATACCTGGAAAGTACCCACACCGCCGGCGGGAATACCCGTCACATCTGAAACGCGGGCTTCAATCTCGGGCTTCTCTATCTGCACTGTTCTAGGCGAAATCTCCGTTCCCGGACTGTAGTACTTCGTTACTACGGCATCCTCATACGGGCAGCTCGTAGCACCACCCTTTATCACGAAGATGGGACCATACTTGTCGGGAGCGTCATAGACATCAATCGACAGGTAGTCATCGTCGCCGTTCTCTGCCAGCGTGAAGCTGAAGCCGCTGGTAAACTCGTCGGTGTTGACGTAGGTCGTCTCGGCTGCCTGATGGATGGTACCCGTATAAACAAACGACGTACCATTTCCATTAAACTCGGTAGAGAACGCATTGCTACCGATAATCTTGGTTTCCTCTGTAAACTCAAACGAGTGGGCATCGGTATCGGTAGTCGTAGTAGTGTAGGTCAACGAACCGCCACCGTCAATCGAGTAGTTATCGATGAGGTATTCACCACTTTCCCGAATGGCCTCTAACTTGGCACGCTCGTTATTGGCCAGCTGTTGTTTCCAACCCTTCACTTGCTCATTGTAGAACAGTACCATGTCCTGATACTGCTTTCCGTTGGTCTTCCAGTCTGCCGGCAGAATCATCCAGTACGACGGACCGCGCAGGATGCCGTCATCATCGCATCCTTGATCGAGAGGTACAGCATTGGTTCCCCAGACTTTCGTGTCATGGTTGTTCGTACCGAACTTTTCGTCGTCTTTTGACCAAGTCGTCACATAGATGGGGTCTGCACCTGCGGCCGGATGAGCCACGCTGTTGAAGTCTGCTACAACCTGAAGCAGGCTGTCGCGCAGTTCCTCGTACTCAGGGATGAGACGGTTCTCAATCTGGTTCTGGGTATAGACGAAAATCGTACCGAACTCGGCGCCCACCGAGATGCCGTCTTCCGTTGTCAGGACGTACTGGCCGGTTACCTCATTCTTCTTAATCTTCACCATGTGGCACTTGCCATGCAGCCTGTTCTTCGACACACCGTAGAACCTATCAGCAGGAGCACCCACGAAGTCCGGGTCGTCGCTCGTCGAGATGTCCACGGTGCTCGTCGTCGAGTGTACCCAAGAGTTGTTCGTACCCACGCTGTTTATCATCTCCAGTCCGAGACCTACCACCTCCTGTGTATTGGTTTCAGTAATCACGGCTACACCCACACCGTTCACCGTTGCCAGCTTTGCTGCCGTAGTGACCGTGCTCACCGTCTCACCGCTAATGTCACAGAGCACCTTCAAGGTACCTTCCTCGCTGAAGGTATGACCCTTCGTGAAGGTAGCAAACGAATTGCTGCCGGGCGGGTCGCGCAGCACCATGATGACTTCGTCGGGAGCCTGCGTGGTGAAGTTGGTACCGTCAGAAGAGGAACCCAGCACCACAGCCCTGAACGTACCGTTGCCTTCCCAGGGCACCATCGTGTCGTTGTCGTCCAGCGTTATCGTGATACCACGTTGATAGGGAGCCACGAAGTTGGGGATACCTGCCTGGAACTTATACGTCAGACGGCCGTCGGCGTCCAGTTCGAACTCCTTCTCGTTGCTTTCCACGATGGAACCGTCAGCCGTGCTGACAGCCACACCGGTGGCATAGTCGTTGGAAATCTTCACCGTCTTGCCAGCCATCGGCACCTTGTCAACCACATCCGTTCCGGAATCCTTGTTGATATACCGTTCAAAGGCATGCAGCTTGTACGTGTACCAGCCCATCTCCTTATAGACAGGACAACCGTTGGGTGTATCATCGGTAATGGAATAATTGTACTGCACTTTGCCATTGCTGTCGAGCACGGCCTGGCCTTGGTCATTCTGTACGTACATCGGCACGTCTGCCTCGTTGCCGTCCAGACCCTTCACCGTAATTATCTGCTCACCGAACGAGCCGTCAAGATGCTCTGTCAGTTCGATGACGCTCTGGCTCTTGTATTCTATCTTCGCACTGGCTATATACTTGAACACTGAATCCACGTTCAGCGAGTCAGTCATCTTGACGGTCGGGTTCGTGGCATCAATGACAGGCAGGTTATTGAAGATATAGTCTGCTTCGGCATGAGGTATCACAATGCTCTCCACCGTATAGCGCAGGGGCAGCAGTTCTGCAGCCCACTCACCTGTTACGGGGTCGGTCTCGATGGTGACAAAGTTATCGCCTACAGCCACATAGGCCAAACTGTTCACCCTCGGAGTAGAAGCTTCAAAGTTGCGCTGCTCGTCGCTCTCGTTGTAGGTCACGGCATTGCCAATCGTGGTCTTCTTCACGTTGATGGAGGTCAGCTCGCTGTTGGCATACGACAGCGTCATGCGGGCCTGGCCGATGTTAGCCGTACTCAAACCTAAGCCTAACAGTTTCTCTGTCTCTATGTCGCCACCGGCAACACGGCCGGCAACGGTAACGCGCGTATTGTCGTAGAATCCCAAATTGCTTACTTCGCTTTCGAAAGTGAAGCGGGTGCCTACGCCATTCGGGTCATAAGGATAGCGGCCGTCTTCCACAAACGTGTGGCCGTTCTTCTTTACCTGGATGAAGTGGTCACCAATGGGCACGCTCACCACGAACTTACCCTGGGCGTTAGTCTTGATGGCTTCTCCGTCCTTCGAGGCGAGGTTGCCATCCACATAGATCAGAACGTCCTTCACAGGGATGGTGGTGCCGTCGTAATAGACCACGCCATCTACGTCGAATGCACTAACGTCCTCGAAGTCAACGCCGTTGTGTGTAAGGGCATCCATATTGACGAAGCGCGTCTGGTGCTTCGGTGAGAACTCATGCTCGCCAAGCGCCGGGCGCACCAGATAGCTGGTACCCTCGCCCGAGAACGGCACACCGCGGATGACGTAGTTACCCTCCGAGTCGGTCTTGCCGTACAGGCGCAGCTGCTCCTCGCTGGGGATTTCCAATGAGAAGCCGGTGTTGGAGTGTCGGCGGCCATGGTTCTCATTGGCCACACCCGACGTTTTCGAGTAGTCGTAGGCGAAGGGCAGACCGTCCACGCCCTCGTCCATCGGCCAGTAGAGCTTCAGGCCGGCCTCCGTACCGATGAGCAGGCGGTCGTAATTGCCAAGCACCTCGTCGTCGGTCAGCACCTTCGACCACAGGCGGATGTCGTCAAGACAGCCCGTGAAGCTATGGTCGGCAGTAAAGGTACGGTCACCGCCGAACGACATGGCCGGTATCTTGACGTCGGTGGTCTTCTTTCCGTAGGCTGCATCACCTTCCAGAGCTGCATCAATCTCGGCCTGTGTAAAGTAAGTGTTGCCTATCCAGGTAATAGCTGCGGCTGCCGTCTTAGCCTGAGTTGTCAGGTTGCCACCAGCATCGATGGTACGGAACGTCCAACCAGTGGAGCCGTTGTTCGACACGCTGAGGTTGGTGAATACGTTGTTCGTCAACAGAATACCCGTAGTCTCTGCTTCGCCGCTGCCTACTTTCAGGAACAATTCGCTCTTGCCTTCAGTAGCAGCAGGCTTCAATATCAGGACGAAGGCACCGCCGTCTATCAGCATGGAGCCGTCCGCCGTCACCGCTTCAGGACGGACGTACAGCTGGAACGTGAACGCCTTACCCTCGAACAGCGCACGGCCGGTATTCTCCGTCGGCATCCACTTGATGCCACCCATCGGGTTCACGTGCATAGAGTAGAACTGGTTAACGTTGTCGCCATCCTCGTTGTTCTTCGTCAATAGCACGCGGGCATCGGCAACGGCCGTTCCCGTACCGTAGGTGATACGGCCGCTGATGGTACCCCGGCTCTGGCAGAAGCCGTCGGCCTCACCAGAACTCATTTCCTGATAGTCTATCTCGCCTGTATCGGGGTCTTGGAACTTGCCTTGAGCCGCCACGCGGTATTGGTAGAACTGTCCGGGCTGCGCCTCCGTGTCAGAGAAGTAGTAGCTTGACTCCGTGCCTGTCACCATGTGTACCTGCAGGTAGTCATCTTCAGAACCTAACAGCCGGCGACTGACCACGTAGCGGGTGCCTTCAACGCCCACATGTTTCACGTCCCACTGAACCTTCACCACGTTCGAGTAGGTGCCTCGGTTGGCCGTCACGTTCAGTATCTCCGTATGGCCGGAAAGCGTCGTCGGACCTATCACGTCGGAGTACCACGTTTCGCCAAAGGCTTCCACGCTGATGATGTACAGGTATAGCGTCATGTTATTGGCCAAATTGTTATCTTCGCAAGAGGTAGTACCTTGTGCTGCCCGCACCGTCTTAAGGGGCTCGCTGCCCAGGGCGGCTATTACCTTGTTTTTGTCGATAACACCATTGGTCTTCAGGCTCTTCCTATTCAAAGTACGCCACACCTTAAACGTCAGTTCTTCTCCATTCGTCGGGTCCGGGTGCGACCAGCTCAATAGCACGCTGCTCGGCATCGGAGTAGGAGTCAGGTCCGAGAACTCGAAACTGGGCACAATCTCTACATTAGTCAGAGTCTGAGACAGCTCTTCACGCTCCCCGTCTCCCGGTATGTTCTTAGGAATGAAGACTATCTTGTATTCATACTTCGTGTTATAAGCCAAGTCGGCATCCGTATCGGTATAACTGGGATTATCGTTGTAAGTAAGGTCCGTTGACGTTACCGTTGTCCAACTGGAGCCGCCTACCAAACGGCGTTTAACACGCCATTTACCCTCTTTACTCCGACTACCGGAATCGTCTGATGACCAAGTCAGTTTGATATTCTTCATCCATAATTCAGATACAGACTTCATTCCCGTAGCTTTGACGAAGCCAGGCACCTCAACATCAAACCACTTGTACAGATAGCCGTTGACGGTATAGCCTTTCTGGCTAATGGATCTCTTTACTACATATTCTACGGGTTTAATTTCTGTATTAAAATAATCGTTACGATCTATTTCCAGCGACTTATTGGAAAACGATGCAGTACCCTGTCCATAGGAAGACTGTGTACCAGGGTCAATATAACTGCTGCCATCAGCGTCTGTGCTTGTCAGCACCCACGTCGGACCGTATGAAGAATTAAGTGTTCCACTTAGGTTAAAGTGGTTATAGTCTGTCATCGTTGCTGAAGTAGCAGCAAGGGAGGAATCATCAATGGCGTCGATAGTCCAAGACGGTTGAACCCAAACACCGTCGTTTTCATTATTGGTCTTCCAATAACCCCTGATACTGACTTTATGATTCACTCCCAACTTATACTGCTTGGGAAAAATGACCACAGTACAGAAAAAACAACCGGTGTTGCTATCATAGCGAGGATCATAGCACTTCACTTTGTATTTAGCATGGTCTATATCGTTTTCAACATACCACCATCCGTTAACACCTTGCTGACCTTCCAATCCACTGGAATTACCATTGCCACTAGGCCATGCCAGTTGTTTGTCAAGAGAGCCTATATACTCATCATCAATATAGATCTTTGGACCGCCACCGCCATGGGTAAAGTAACTGTCACTATTCCATCGGCTATAGAATGCTAAAGTCAACTCTATGCTTGGATTGGCCAATGTGGGTTGCTTACTAATGTAAGAATAAGTGCCAAAAGAGATTTTTGCCGTTGCCGTCTGGCCAAAACCTAATAGCAGAATCATCATGAGCAGCCCCAGCCATCGGCTGCGCTGCCATCGCTGCCTTCGCCCTTGCCGAGCCTCACCCGGCGGCGAAAAAGTCATGTTCTTTCTTTCCATAATGATTATTTTTTAATTGATGTTATTATTTGAATGTTCGTGTCATTCGTGTCATTCGTTGTCGCTATTCAATCAGCTGTTTGCCGACGAGGTGGTTGACAATCATTACTGCATCGCCGATGTCAACGCCGCCGTTGTGGTTCAGGTCGGCACGTTCCTGCTTGAACACCGTATTCAGCTTGTTCACAATACGGTTCACCACGCACACCGCATCACCGATGTCGATGATACCGTTGTCGTTCACGTCGCCCATCATCGGACTGATGAGCAGGTAGGGATTGGTAGCCGAACCCTGCACCAGGTTCGTCTGGAAGGACACGGTGACCGCCGGCACATCCATGACGAAGGGCTGGGCGAAGTCGGAGCCGTAGATGACTTTGAAGTGGAACGTGTCGCCCTCGGTGCCACGAATGGTCAGCACGCAGAGGTCGTTGTCATCGGCTTTGCTGCGGCAGCAGCTGCGCAGCTGGTTGTTCTGGTCATACACGGCAATCTCGTAGTTCGACAGACGGTCGCCCGCGGCTTTGCCCAGCCGTACCTCACAGAGGTAAATCATGACATTGGGCCAGGTAGTGGGCTGATGCCAGGTGGGGAAGTACGTCGGGCGGTCATACTCGCCATCGTACTTGCCGTTAGCATCAGGCTGCGTGTCCCACGCCAATGCGGGGACAGGTGACAACACTCCTCCCAATAGCATAAGTACCACAAAACCAATAAATTGGCTTAAGATTTTTTTATTAGTCTTCATGTAAAGGCCTTTAGATTGTTATAACGTCTGCAAAGTTACAAAATAAAGTGAAAAATGAAGAATGAAGAGTGAAAAGTGAAGACCCACCCAATGGTGGCGGTTAGAGAGCCTTCGGCTCGGTGAGAGGTGATAGCG
>JAEEGH010012458.1_pt1 | contig 19075 bp, 18 predicted proteins | sample 9134181 | NCBI WGS metagenome assembly JAEEGH01 (sample SAMN16246544, study PRJNA631951) | gut metagenome | biome: gut microbiome; feature: rumen; material: DP-attached | host: Bos | place: Iran: Karaj | collected 2018-10 | reverse complement strand
TGGAGGGAATCCCGGTGGCCTCCTTGATCTTGACGGCATCCACGTCGGAATCGATATCGGCCTCCATCACGGCCACCTTCAGGCGGCCCTTGATGCGGTGGATGGTCTGGATCAGGGTCGTGGTCTTGCCGCTGCCGGGCGAGGACATCAGGTTCAGCAGATAGACGCCCTTGCGCTTGAGTTCGCCGCGCAGCGCTGCCGCATCCTTGTCGTTGTCCGCAAAGACACTTTTCTTGATTTCGATAACTTTGACAGCATCCATAATAGAAAGTGCTAAGATAGGAATAAAAAACAAATCCTAAAACAGGGCGAGGTTGTCGAAAGAGGGCTTCCGTTCGCCCGCCTCGATCCGGTGGATGAGGGCGGTTACCTTATCGTTCATCGGGGTGGGACAGCCCACGCTGCGGCCATAGGCGCAGATGGCGCCGTTGATGCCGTCCACCTCGGTGAGCTTGCCCTTCTCGATATCCTGCAACATGCTGGCTTTCAGCAGTGCGTGCTTGCGGATGGCGATCGGGAGAATGAAGAGGGACAGGCGCTTCTTGAGGCCGTTGTGGTAGTCGAGCAGTTTCACGGCGTCCTTGCCCTGGACGGGCTCGATCTTGATGCCGCCCGCCGCGCAGACGTCGATGCATTCCTTGATGAGGGCGAGCACGATCCGGCGGGAGCGCCGGTCTTTGGCGGCCTCTCCGAAGGTGCAGCCGAGCACCGTGCTCATCCCCGAGAAGGCCGAATTGATCAGCAGCTTGCTCCAGCGCGCGCCGATAAAGTTCTCCTCCACCGTCACGGGGCCCATCTTCTCCAGGGCGGCCTTAACCTCGGCCAGGCGGGCGTTCCGCGCCTCCGGGAAGGGATAACCCAGCGAGAAGGTCAGGCTGTCGGGGGTGCTCGTCAGCTGGGAGACGCCCGGTCCGAGCAGCGTTGCGCCCCAGGCCACGGTGCAGCCCAGCACCTTGTCGCGCCCCACCACCTCGGCCACCGACTGCTCGGGAAGGCCGTTCTGCAGGGTGACGATCACGCCGTCCGCAGCCAGGCGGTCCTTCAGGAAGGCCGCTACGGCGGCATTTTCACGGGTCTTGGTCAGCAGGATGATGATGTCATAGAGGCCCGTCATCTCTTCCGGCGTCAGGGCCGACACCGGCTGCACGAAATCCACCGTTCCCGTGACGTGGGCGCCTTTTTCTTTCAGCGCGGCCACGTGGGCGGCGTTGCGCGTGACGAGATCCACGCTCTGTCCGTTCTTGGTCATATAAGCGCCCAGTACTGTTCCCAGGGAGCCGGCGCCGTAAATTGCTATTCTCATGCGATTGTATTCTTGAAAAGTATTATTAAAGGGGCGGCAAAAGTAACATTTTTTTGGAAGCACGAAAAATGGTGTTATATTTGTGGGAAATTTCTAACATTTCTTACGTTATGCAGGAAAAAGACGGCAAATATATCTTCGGCGTCGTGAAGGTCGGAGACAAGGGGCAGATCGTGATTCCGCGCGATGCCCGCAAACTGTACGATATCAAACCGGGCGACGCCCTGCTCGTGCTGGGCGACCAGAAGGGAATGGCGCTGCTCAAAACGGAAGTGTTTCAGGATGCCATCAGCCAGGCCATGGAGGGCCTCCAGAAATGAGAAAGCATTGGATTGACAATCTGCGCTGGGTCACGGTGCTCCTGGTGCTGCTCTACCATGTCTTCTATTTTTACAACAACAAGGGCGTTTTTGGCGGGATCGGCGGATTCGGCCCGTGGCCGGAGTGCCCGCAGTACCAGGATGTCGTGATGTATATTCTCTATCCCTGGTTCATGCCGCTGCTCTTCCTGCTGGCCGGCATCAGCGCACGCTATGCCCTGGAGAAGCGCACGCCCGGGGAGTGGTTCCGTGCCCGTACCCGCAAGCTGCTGCTGCCCGTCACGCTGGGTCTCTTTGTTTTCCAGTGGATTGTCGGATACTTCAACACCGCCGGTGTCGCGGAGATCCGGCAGGTGCCGCAGCCGTTCCGCTACCTGATCTGGGCCGGCTCCGGCACGGGGCCTCTGTGGTTCATCCAGGACCTGCTGGCCTTCTCGGCCCTGTTGCTGCTCGTGCGCAAGGCGGACGCCAAAAACCGCTTCTTTGAGGCCTGCGGCCGGGCCTTCGGCGGCCGGATGGGGCTGCTCTGGATCCTGCTGATCGGGGCGCTCTTCTGGGTGGGCGAACTGACCCTCATCCGTCATCCCCGCCCGCAGAGCGCGGACGGCCTGCTCAACCTCTACAAGCCGCTCTTCTACCTGATCCCCTTCCTGATGGGCTGGTTCATCTTCGCGCACGAGGAGGTGCAGGAGAAGCTACGCCGGGCCTGGATTCCGCTGCTGGCTGCGGCCGTCGCGGCGGGAAGCGTGCTGGTGGTCACCACCTTCGGGCAGGACAACACCGCGCCCGGATATCTCCAGAGCCCGCTTAACTGCCTCTACGGCTGGCTGGCCTGCATCGCCCTGATGGGCTGGTTCGCCGCGCGGTTCGACAACACCTCGGCCTTCGCCGGCTGGATGACCCGCAGCAGCTATGGGCTCTATATCATTCACTACGCGGTGATTGCGAGCTTCGGCTACATGATGAAGACCTACACGCAGCTTCCGCCGTGGTCGATGTATGTCATTCTCACGGTGGCGGTTTTCACCCTCTCTCCGCTGCTCTACGAACTGCTGCATCGCATACCCTTCGTCCGCTGGTGCATCTTCGGCGAGAAGAAGCGCGACGCCGCTCCGGCCAAGTAGCTATTTCGCGCTCAGATTCTTTTGTTTTTGAAGGATTGTCGCTACATTTACCCTATGAAACGACAAATCCTCATCCTGGCGGCCACGCTGTTGGCGGGAAGCATGCTCTGCGCAGCGCCCCGTCCGGGCAGGGCATCGAAGCCCAACGTGGTGGACCGGGAGGTGAACGCCCTCCTGCGCGAGCGGGGGCTGACCCCTTCCGGACCGGCGGAGAATGACTATCTCGCCCGCCGCATCTACCTGGTGATGACGGCCCGCATCCCGACGGCCGACCAAACCCGCGCCTTTCTCCGCAATCCGGACCGGATCGCCCTGGTGGACAGCCTGCTTGCCTCCGAGGGGTGGGTGGAGCTCCAGGTGCTGCGCTGGGGCGACATGCTCCGCATCAAGTCGGAGTTCCCGAGCTGCATGTGGCCCAACGCCGTGCAGGCCTACAACAAATGGCTGACCGACCGCTTCCGCAGCGGGGCGGGCTACGACCAAATCGTCTACAGCCTGCTGACGGCCACGGGCAGCAACTTCCGCCAGCCGGCCGTCAATTTCTTCCGGGCCGGCAACGACCGTTCCCCCGCCAAGTTCGCCTCGGACGCCGCCCTGCTCTTCCTGGGCCGCCGCCACGCCCCGGAGTCCTGGCAGCCCTTCTTCTCCCAGGTGAAATTCAAGAGCTCGAAGGAGTGGAAGGAAGACATTCTCTGGCTGGATATCGATGTTCCGGAGCCGTCGCGTCCCGTACGGCTCGAAGGCCGTGAAATCCCGCTCCGTCACGGCGAAGACTGGCGTGTCCCCTTCGCGCAGTGGATGACCGCCCCGGGCCACCGCGAATTCGCCCGTGCCTTCTGCAACCGCCTCTGGAGCTGGCTGATGGGATATGGCATCATCGAACCGGTTGACGACCTCTCCGGAGGGCCGGTGAATCCCGCGCTGCTGGATGCCCTGACGGATTTCTTCCTCGAATCCCATTACGACATCCGCGCACTCGCCCGCGAGATCCTGACGAGCGAGGCCTTTGCCCGCAGCACCCGCACCGCGGCAGGCAACCAGGCGGACGCCACCGGGCGCCTGGGCTCGCACTACCCGCTCCGCAGGCTGGATTCCGAACCGCTCAACGATGCCGTCTGCGACATCACCGGCGTGCCGGATCGCTACGCTTCGCGCGCACCGGAACCCTTTACGAACTATCCTCCGGGCACCCGCGCCGTGGAGGTGGGCGACGGTACCGTCACCACCCCGCAGCTCGATCTGTTCGGCCGTCCTTCACGCGACGTGGCCCTCGAGAGTGGCCGGGACGGCAGCGTCAATGCCAAGCAGGCGCTCTATCTGCTGAATGCCACCACCCTCCAGGAGAAGCTCGCCAGGAGCCCCTGGCTGGAATCTCTCGACAAGGGTGACCGCGACCCGGAGGGCGCCGTGCGGGAAATCTATCTCCGGGTGCTCTCCCGCGAAGCCACGCCGGCCGAGGTCGAAGCCGTGCTCCGCTGGTCTTCCCGTTTCTCCGGTTACACCCGGTTCCGCAAAACCAACGAGTCCCTCGTCTGGGCCCTGTTGAACAGTGACGAATTTATCTTCCTAAACTGATGAAACGCATCGGCATCCTTCTCTTCGCGCTGCTGGCCGCATGCGGCATCTCCCGCGCCCAGACCGCCCAGGCGGTGATTTATGTCTATCTGGACGGCGGCTCGTCGCAGACCGACACCTTCGACCCCAAGCCCGAAGCGGGCTACAACTATACTGGCAAGTACAAGACCCCCATCGAAACCAACGTCCCCGGCATCTATATCGGTCAGCGCCTGGTTCACCTCGCGCAGCTGGCCGACCGCTACGCCCTCCTCCGCGGGATGTACGACGGCACCAACGCCCACGAAACGGGTCACTACCGGATGCTGACGGGCGATATGACCGGCCAGGATATCGTCTATCCTTCGTACGGCGCCATGATCGCCTACAAGAAACAGGACGGTTACACCTGCCCGCTCTTCCCGTATATCTGTATCACCGAGGCTTCCACGCGCTTTAACGAGGCGGGCTTCCTGCCCTCCTATTTCAAACCGTACGACACCGGCGGCGCGCCTGCCGGCCGCCATTTCGATGTCAGCGGAATCGTAGACCACAACATGTCGGATGACCTCCTGCAGGCCCGCCGGGAACTGCTGACGGAGCTTTCCGCGCTGGGCCGGTCCGTGGAGCAGACGCCCGAAGTCCGGAAGCTCGACTCCCTGCGCGAGGCCAACTGGTCGCTGGTGCTTGGCGATGCGCGGGAGGCTTTCAACCTGGCTGCGGAGCCGGATTCGCTGCGCGACGCCTATGGGCGCAACAACTTCGGCCAGTCCTGCCTCACGGCGCGCAAGCTCGTGGAGGTGGGCGTGCCGGTGGTGATGGTGCGTTTCCGCGGCTGGGACACCCACAAGGAACATTTCAAGCGGATGGACCAGCGGTTGGACGAACTGGATGCCGGTGTCGCCAGCCTGATTCTGGACCTCGAATCGCGCGGCCTGCTCGAACGGACCATCGTGGTGGTGGGCGGCGAGTTCGGCCGGACCCCCAAGATTGAATTCGGCCCGCCGTGGAACGGAGGCCGCGGCCACTGGGGCTTCGCCTACAGCTACCTCGTGGCGGGCGGCGGATTCCGGGGCGGCCAGGTCGTCGGGGAGACCGATGCCAAGGGCGAACAGGTCGTTTCGCGCCGCATCTATCCCGCAGACCTCTGGGCCAGCGTCTTTACCCTGATGGGGATCGACCCGAAAGGCACCCTGCCGCATCCGGTCCTGGGTGAGATTCCGATGTTGCCCTCCTATGGCGTTGAGGGCCAGAGTGCTGGAATGTTAAAGGAGATCATGCCATGAACGGGAAACGAATCTTGACTGCGGCGTTGCTCCTGCTGTGTGCAGGGGGTGCGCTCTCTGCCCAGAAGGGCAATATCGGTTTCATTTATCCCGCCGGAGCACAGCGCGGCACCACCGTGGAGGTGGTTGTCGGCGGCCAGGGACTGGCCAAGGCCACGGAGATTCTCTTCAGCGGCGAGGGGCTCTCCGGCGAGCTGATTCCGGCCGCGCCCGGACAGAAGCCCCGGAAAAAGAAGAACCGCAATATCGGCGAGGAGGACAACCTGCAGCTGGCGGATGTCGTGCGCTTCCGCGTGCATGTCGATGCTGCCGCGGAGCTGGGCATGCACGATGTGCGGCTGGTGCTGCCAAGCGGCACGACCAACCGCCTTTACTTTGAAGTGGGTCAGCTTCCGGACGTGCTGGAAGATGGCAGGGCGGAGCTCTCCGCCTATTCCGCCACCCTGCCCGTCACCTTCAACGGCCAGGTGCTGCGGGCGGATACGGACCGTTTCCGGTTCCGTGCCAAAAAGGGGCAGCGGCTCGTGCTGTCGGCCAAGGGCCGCGTATTCGTCCCCTACATGGCCGATGCCGTGCCGGGCTGGTTCCAGCCGGTCCTGCATCTCTACGATGCCATGGGGCGCGAAGTGGCCTTCAGCGACGATTACACCTTCCACGTAGATCCCGTCATCTTCTATGAGGTGCCCCGCACCGGTGACTATGAGGTGGAGATCTATGACGGCCTCTACCGCGGCCGGGAGGACTTCGTTTACCGGATTGACGTGGGCGAACTGCCCTTCATCACTTCCATCTATCCGGTGGGAGGCGTCTGCGATGAGACAACGCCGTTGCAAGTGCGCGGTTGGAACCTGCCCGGTGAAAAAGCTTCGATCCGACCCTCTGAACTGGGACGCGTGCCCTTCAGCGTCAAAGGAAAGAGCGGCCTGATTTCCAATACGGTCTGGTTCCAGAGCGACACCTGCGAGGAGGTGAAGACGCGCCCCGGCGCGGAAAACAGCGCATGGGGCTCCGCCCTGCCTGTCAGGGCGTTCGATGCCTTCAACGGTCGCCTCACCCGGCCGCTTCAGGAGTTCTGGTTCGTCTTCCGTCCGCAGAAGTCGCGCCGCTGGCATTTTGAAGCGGTGGCCCGCCGTGTCGGCTCTCCCGCCGATCTGCGCCTCTCCCTCTTCGATGCCTCCGGAGAACTGATCGGCCACTATGACGATCTGGAGGATGCTTCCGATTACATGAACACCCACCACGCCGACCCGCAGGCCACCCTGAAACTGGAAGCGGGCCGTCCGGTCTATATCCGCCTGACCGAGGCCCAGGGCCATTGTGGCGAGGACTACGCCTTCCGCTTCTTCGTGACCCCTTCGCAGCCCGATTTCTCGCTGGGGATCGAGCCGGCCGTCTTCTCCGTCCCCGCCGGCGGAACCGGGGTCTTCAATGTGGTCGCTTCCCGCAAGCAGGGCTTTAACGGCCCGATTGATCTCCGTCTGGAGGGCATTCCGGCCGGGTATAAGGTTGCCGGGGCACGCATCGAAAAGGGGATGAGCCGCACCATCGTGACCGTCACAGCGCCAAAGAAAGCCACGCCCAAAACCTTCCATCCGGTGTTGATTGGCCGGGCCAAGGCGGCGGGCAAAGAGGTCGAACGAACGGGTATTCCGGCGGAAGAGATGATGCAGGCCTTCTACTACAAGCACATGATGCCGGTCGGCGATTTCCGGATGGAAGTCGGGGAGGCGCTGCCTTTCACCCTGACGGCGGAGGTTCCTTCCGGCAGCCCGCTGCGCCTTTCCCGGGAGGCGGCCGTTCCCATCCGGGTCCGGATCCATCGCAATCCCGGCTATGACCAGCCGGTGACGGTGATGCTCCGCACCTCCGGCCCCGGCCCCCGGGCAGAGGCCGTTGTCGTGCCCGGCGACCAGGAGGAAGCCACCCTCGAGGTGACGCTCAAGGCGAAGCCGGCAGAGAAGAAGGATAAAGTGCTCAAGGCCGTGGTGTACGGAGTCGTCAAAGGCTCCTCCAAGAAGTTGGCCGGCAAGGGGCGCTCTGCCTATGTCGCCTCTGCCACCGCATACACCCCTGTCTTTGATGTCCTGGTTCCTTCTGCGAAGGAATTTGTAACTTTGCCGCATGATTAAAGCAGTCGTTTTCGATATGGGAGGCGTGATGCTCCGGCTGGACATCAACCGGAGCATCGAGGCCTTCAAGCAGCAGGCAGGATTTGAAGAGATCGGGGAGTATCTGAATGTCTTCCATCAAAAAGGATTTGTCGGCGAATTGGAGGCCGGCCGCATCACGGCCGACGAATTCGTGGACGAGTGCCTGCGCCACAGCCGTCCCGGAACCTCCCGGGAGACGGTCCTGGCCTGTTTTGATGCGTTTCTCGATGGCCTGAACATGGATGTCGTCAACTTCATCCAGGAGATCGCTCCCCACTACGATCTCTATATCCTGAGCAACAACAATTCCCTCTCCAGCGCCCGTTTCGCCGAGTTGATGGAGGCCGCCGGCGTGCCGGTGGACCGCTACTTCAAGAAGTGCTTTTTCTCATACCGGCTGCATCAGCTCAAACCCTTCCCGGAGATCTACCAATCGGCGATTGAAGGCATCGGCCTCCCGCCGGAGGAGATTCTCTTCATCGACGACTCCGCCACCAACATTGAGGCGGCCGCCCGCGCCGGCATCCGCACCCTTCTCTACCGCCCGGGCATGGATCTCCGCGCGATCGGTCTTGGGCGTGAATAACAAAGGCGTCAGCGCTCCTGCCAGAAATGCGTATATTTGTGTCAGTAAAAATAGTGCCTCTTATGATCGTTACCATTCTTGTTTCTGCCCTGCTGCTGGTGATGGGCGTACTCGTCCTGATTGGAAAAGGAGATAAACTGATTGCCGGATACAATACGGCCTCCAAAGAGGAGCAGGCCAAGGTCAACATCAAGCGTCTCCGCGCCCTGATTGGCGGATTCATGATTGTCCTGGCCGTCCTGATACCCATTCAGCTGGGCAGGCAATCGACGGAATCGCTGGGGGCTTTTCTGGCCGTCACGATGGTCGCCGTCATCGTCGTGCTCATCCTGGCCAACACCTGGGCCAAGAAGAAATAGGCCTACCCCGTTACGATTCCTTTGGCGGCGGCGGTGGCGACACACGCCACGATGCTGTCCAGCCCGAATTTTCCCTTGATGCGCTCTTTGTAGCTGTCCACCGTGTTCAGTGCGATCCCCATGGCTGAGGCAATCTGGGAATTGCTGTAACCGGCGGTGGTGAGCTGCAGGACCTCCAGTTCACGGGCGGTCAGTCCCTGGGGCTTCCGGGCGGCCAGGTTCTCCTTGCCGCCGAACAGCCGGAGAATCTTCTCTGTATCGAGGGTTTCTCCGAAGAACAGGCATTGGCCGGCCGCAACCTGGGCGATGGCTTCCACGATGGATTCGGGCGAGGAATCCTTGGCCAGATAGGCGCAGGCGCCGGAAGAAATGGCCTGCAGGATATAGGCGGGCCTCTTGTAGTGGGAGAGCACCAGCGTCCGCACGGCGGGAAAGGCCTCCCGGAGAATGCCCAGCAGCGTCAGGCCGTCGGTTTCGGCCTCCAGCGTGATGTCCACCACGGCCACGTGGGTTTCGGGATGGGCGTTCAGAAAGGCCACGGCGGCGCCCGGACTGGCCACAGATTCTACGGAACCGACAGCAGGGTCGGCAGAAAGGGCCAGTTTGAGCCCCATGACAAAGACGGCGGAGTCATCAATAAGCAGTACGTTGATCATAAGTCCAGCGTGATTTCAAGGCCTCCTTCCGGAAGGTTGCGGGGCGTCATGGAAGCGCCCATCTTTTGCAGTAAGTCCCGGGTGATGACCAGCCCCAGCCCGTGTCCCCAGGCGGTGCTGTTCTCCCGGATGCCCGGGCCGCGGTCTGTGATGATCAGCTGCCGGTCCCGTGCGCTGACGCGTACTTTTTCTCCGGGAGGCGTGACTTTTACGGCATTCTCGAGGAGGTTTCGCAGGCAGGTCAGCAGCATGTTGCGGTCCGTGCGGGCGGTCAGTTCGGAAGGAATATCGATTTCAATCAGTTCGTGCTTGTGGATGCTGCCCGCGGCTTCCGCGGCCAGGGCGGCCAGGTTCTCTTCGCGCAGGACCGGCTGCAGCATTCCCTTCTGGTCCAGCGACCAGAGCAGGAGATTCTCCAGCAGCGAGGCGGTCTCTTCCGTGGAATCCGACAGCGCCTGCAGCCCCTCTTTCAGCTGCTCGGGCGGAAGCGCGTCCAGCTGATCCAGCAGCTGGCGGGCGAGCATCCGGTTCCCGGAAACGGGGTTCCGGAGATCGTGGGAGATGATGGAAAACAACCGGTTGCGCATCTCCAGCTCTTTCACGAGGAGGCGTCTTTCCCGCAGGCGGAGCACCGTCCAGACCAAGGCGCTGAGCAGCAGCGCATACAGCATCAGGAAGGGCCATCGGAGCGCGAGCGGCTGCGGGACGCGGAGGCGCTCTTCCCGGATTTCGCCGCGATTCCACCGGCCAAAGAGATCGGAGCGCTCTTCCTGAAGGAGATAGCGTCCGGGGCGCGTGTTTTCCGGCAGACCGGCGAAGCGTCCTTCCCTCCAAGCGCCGTTGTTCAGGCGATACCGATGCCGGATCAGGCGCTCCAGAGGCAGGTTTCCCTCGGCCTGGGTGGAGAGCAGGCTGTCGGGGTGGAAGGCGGCGGCACCGGCCGCGCCGCCAAAGACCAGGGATCCGTCTTTCCGGCGGCAGGAAACGCGCTCGCCGTAAATGTCCGAGGGGAAGCCGAGTTCTTTGGGAACGCGGCCCGTGCTGCCGTCGGTATCCACGAACCAGAGCCCGTCCTCCGTGCCGGCCCAGAGACGTCCCCGGGCATCGGCCTCCACCGACTGCACCAGCATGCCGTCCAGGAAGTGCTTGCCCGAGGGACTCCAGAGCCCGGCGCGGGTGGCCGCCCAGAGGGTGCCGTCCGGAGTGAGGCAGAGGTCGGTGACGTAGTCGTCCGGAAGGGAAGAATTGCCCTTGTAATACTGGGTCACCAGGCCGGTTCCCCGGTCGATGATATTCAGTCCGGCCTGGGTGGTGGCATAGACCAGATTGCCGGCCATATCCTCAATGAGGCGGCTCCCAAGCCGAGAAGTAACATAGATGTTAGAATCCACCTCCGGTGAAGGATAGCGGAAGGGACTCAGCCAGTGAGGCGGGAGGCTGCGACGAGCCTGGCGGTCCCATTCGTTGAGGCCCACGCCTTCCCAGGTCACCACCCAGAACCGTCCCTGGCTGTCCTCCAGAAAATCGGAAATCCAGTTGGCCCCGTCCAGGTGCCGGGCTTCTGTCTGCGCATCGGGCAGGGGGCCGGTAAGGCGGTCCTTATGCACCATTTTCCCCTCCTTCCAGACTTCCCATCCGGTATTGTTCCAAAGGCCCACGTACACGGTGCCGGCGCGGTCTTCGTAGAGGGCGGAAACGCGCGCTTCCGCCGTCCCGATCCAAAGCTTCCCGGTGTGGTCTTCCATCAGGGCCGATACCTGCGCCGTAGAGACCACCTCCACTTGCTGCAGGGCCGGAGAGAGCACCGAGAGGCCATTGTCTCCGCCCGTCCAGAGGTTGCCCTGGCGGTCCTCAAAGAGGCAGTACAACTCTCCGGAAGAGAGACTGGCGGGGTCGTCGGCCGTGTGCCGGAATACCTGGGAGTTCTCCGGATGCGCCGTATCTACGATGCCCAAGCCATAGGATCCCGCCGCCCACATCCTTCCGCTGCGGTCCGTGAGCAGTCTGGCGTGGGCAATGGGCAGACGGCCGAGGGGCACAGGCTTGTCGTTCCCGCAGGCAAACAGGAGGGAGGTATGGTCTTCAAACGCATAAAGTGTTCCGCCGCTTTCCGCATAACTTCCGTTGCAGACCATCCCCTCCCAGTGGGTGCGTGTGATGTGCGGGTCCCTCCGGTCTGCCACATATTGGTTCCGGACGATGCGGCCGGCCAGCCAGAGTCTGCCATCCGAGGCCTCATAGATCTGGTAATACGGATAGTCTCCCTCCGAATCCCGCTTATCATAGAAACAGCGGGCTTCCTCGCGGATGCCGTCCCGGTAGGAGAGTTTCAGCAGAAGCGTATCGCCCACGGTGGCCCAAACAAAGCCCTCCGAATCGGTGTGGAGCGCCCGGATCAACCCTTCCATTTTGTCATCCTGTACGCTCAGTCCTTCTGAGGTTCCCACCCACAGCCGGTTCTCCCCATCCACGGTAAGGGCGTTCACCCGCCCATATTCCTTCCAACTCCGGAAGCGCGCGCCGTCAAAACAGGCCAGTCCGTTCCGCGTGCCAATCCAGAGCACGCCGTCGGCATCCTGGGCCATCGCGTACACGGTATTGGACGGCAGGCCGTCGGCGGCACTGTAGTTCACAAAGCGGGCCGTAGCGCCAGGCTCCGGACGGGCCGTCAGCACCGCGGCAAAGAGAAGAAACCCTATATCTATGAGACGTCGCATCGTTCGCAAAGGTATCAAATCCTCCCGAAATATCCTTGTTGTTCAGCCGGTTGTGGTGGATTCCACCACAAAGAAGAAGATTGTTAGCTGTAGCTTTGCGAAAAACACGCAAACTTATGAAACAGACTCTCAAAATTGCAGTCCTATTTGTGTCACTGATTCTGTCCGTTGTACTCGTCTCCTCCTGTGAAGGCGAAGACGGTAAAAAGGCGAAAGTTACCTTCCGCAAAGCGAATATTGCCGGTGCTTCCATGCTGGCCCTTGCCCAGGGTAGCGCCGCCACCCGTGCCGAAGGAGACGTGACGGTAGGTCCTCAGGCCCTCTATTCGGTGTCGGAGGACGGTACGATGGTCGAGGTTTCCTATCAGGTGGATGTCGAGGGGGCCGAAGGCGAAGTCGCCGAGACCATCCAGGCCAACCTGATCATTTCTCCCGGCTTTGTTTTCCCGGTAGGCGAAGGATGGCTGTGGCTGGCCAACTGTCATTACGATGTCAAGGGTGGATGGCCCAATTATCCTCAGGACGGCGACGCGCGTCACGCCCTGTCCGCCATTATCAATGATTTCAGCGACAAATACCACGACCGCCACGGCGCCCATTACCTGATCCGCAAGAGCGACGGTGCCCTGTTCGAATGGACCCTGGAAGCCGGCGCCCCGGACGGAATGGACGACGGCTTCAAGCAGCCTACCTTCCTCAACGGCTGGTTCCACCAGCTGGGCAAGGATCTGTTTGTAAGGACCGGCGGCTGGAATTATGATGGCATTAACGGAGGACTTCCGTCACTGATCCGTCTGCAGGACAAAGGCAACACGCTGGATGCCGTCAACGTGCTGGGAGACAATATTTCCTGCTGGAAAATCTATCCTGCGGGCGGCACCTGTCTGGGCGGCACTTTCGGTTATCCCGGTGCCAATGGCGGCATGCAGGGAATCATCGCCCCTCCTTCCTTTGAACCCGTGCTTCTCCAGGTGGAAGGGAGCAAAGAGTCTTTCCTGCTCTCCATCGGCGGAAAACTGTATTATGCCAACACGTATGAGAAAGAAATCCAGGAGGGTGATGGCAAAGATACCTGGACCCGTACGGTGTCTTGCACTGACTTCTATAATCTCATAGTTTCCACGGGTTCTGTTTCCCTGGGAAACCTCATCTGCAGTTTCAATAAAAGAATGGACCCGAACCAGGTTTATATCTCTACAACTGAAAAGCTCAGTTGGTGGGACGGAAACGAATACGACGGAACCAAGATCTATACGTTGGACCCGAAAGCCGGCACCGTCTCCTCCAGAACGCTGCCGGACCACTATCCTTCGAGAGAAGGTGAATATGTGGACGGGGTTGCGTATGCCATCGACGGCACCGCCGGCTTCTGGGAATGCGACCTGTCCAAGGATGCGGCAGAGTACGTGACGCTCGACTGGAGCGACGCTGCCGAGTATCAGGGCAAGATTGTCCCCGGAACCCTGCGGATGGAGCGCTTTGAAGCGGCTTCGCTCACCCTCCAGTTCGTGGCCTACCTGTCCAACGGCACCCAGCTGAATTTCTATACCTCCGTCACGGGTGCCGACCGCGGCAAGATCAAGGCCTCCGTCGGCAGCGGCAACAACGCCGGCCTGGTCGTGACCACCATGGTCCGCCTGAACTAAGGGCGTTGCAAAATACAAAAAGAGCTGCTCCCGAAAAGGAGCAGCTCTTTTTATTATGAAAGGGTGTAGTTCTTGGAGACTTTAACCACCTCTGCCTGCATAGCGAAGAAGATGACGCCGTTAGGGGTGGAGCTAGCTACGTTCTGGTCGCAGGTGCGGGATGCGCTTAAGATTTTTAAGTTTTTGGTGTCTTAATATTAAAAAAACACACATCACCATGATTATGAAACGAATACTGGCCCTGATTTTTGCTTTTGCGACGACTCTTTCCGCAAGAGCGCAAGTACAAAGAATGGTCTGCGACGAGACCTGCCGCACGGAATACCAGAAAGAAGAGCAGCTCCAGCCCACGGCCGCGCCCGGCTATGCCGTCGTCTCGCCCGTCGGCTTTTCCAATGTGGAAATGATCCGGCAGGCGCCGCGGCTCGAGACGCTTGACGGCAAGACAATAGCCGTCGTAGGTGTCAGTTTTATGACCCATATCACCCACCCGGAAATCAAACGGCTCATTCTGAAGAACTACCCCAAGGCAAAGGTGATTCTGCTGGATGAAATCGGTTTTTCCGGTCCCTATCCGGCTCCCGGTGTCAAGCGGAAGCAGAACGAAGAGTTCAAGGCCAAGCTCCAGCGGATGGGGGTTGATGCCGTCATCTCCGGCAACGGCGGATGCGGCCTCTGCACTCCGAAGGAGACCGGTTCGGCTATCACAGCTGAGTATCTGGGCATTCCGGCCGTCGTGATTGCCGGCCCCGGCTTCAGCGACCAGGCCCGATATACCGCCCGCAACAACGGCGTTCCCGTGATGCGGGTTGCCGAGTATCCGGGAGCCTTTGCCGCCGACTCGGAAGAAACACTTCTCAAAAACACGCGGGAAATCCTCTGGCCGCAGATTGTCAAGGCGCTGACCGCTCCGCTCACGGTGGAGGAAATCGCGGCCGCCGCCACCGTGAAGGGCGACATCCGCGACGATGTCTTCTATGGAACGCTGGAAGAAATCGACGACTATTTCAAAAAACAGAACTGGACGGACGGCCTGCCGATTATCCCGCCCACCTTCGAGAAAGTCTCCGAGTACCTGAAATATACGCCTTACCGTTACGATGAAACGGTGGCGGTCCTGCCTATCGCGCATCGCAATACGACCGCCTGGCACATTGCGGTGAATGCCGTGATGTCCGGGTGCAAGCCGGAGTATATGCCCATTCTGATCGCGCTCACCAAGGGGCTTGGCGACGGCAACTTCCGCCGCACGCTTGCCAGCACGCACGCCTGGTCGCCCTATTGCTGGCTGAATGGTCCGGTGGCGCGCCAGCTGGGCATCGACAGCGGACAGGGGCAGATCAACGAGGCGGCAAACGCCGCCATCGGCCGCTTTATGAATCTGGCGCTCATGAACCTCTGCGGATACTATGTCAAGCAGGACCGTATGGGCACCTTTGGCTACCTGATGCCGTGGTGTCTTGTGGAGGATGAGGCAGCCTGCCTGCGCGTGGGATGGAAACCGTATCACGTCCGCCAGGGATTCAGCGCAAATGAAAGCGTCATCACGCTCGGCTCGACCCTGCTCTGGGGCAACAACATGGCGCCCTCTACGACGGACCCGGTCAAGGTGATGCAGCTGCTCGCCTGGGATATCTCCGAGCGGGCGCAGTTCGCCCTCGGCAGCGGCCGTCAGTTTACGTTCCGCACGGTGATGATGACAGAGCCGGTGGCTGCCATCCTCGCACAGAAGTACAAATCCCCTGAAGCGCTGGAACGGGTCCTGATTACCGAATCCCGCCGGCCGCTCAAGGAGCGCGCATTCGCCAACTACTACGCCAACCCGGGCAGCCGCAAGGATGGCGGAGAACACAGTCTGAAGCAGTACACCGCCCATCTGGGCAGAGTGGAAGAAGCGGCCGTAACCCGCACGCCGGCATGGTACGACTCCGAAGCGACGGAGATCAAGACCGTTCCCACGATGCAACACGGAATGACCGCCTTCCTGATTACCGGCGACAATGCCCGAAACAAGGTTCAGACCATGCCGGGCGGCGGTTATGCCAGCGTTGCGCTGGAATTGCCGCGCAATTGGGACGAGCTGATGCAGGAACTGGGATACGCATCGCTCAAAAATTACTACCTTAGATGATTGAATGAGCCTGACGGGATTATCCTTCGACGAGATTATCCGGACGTACCAGCAACCGCTTTACTGGTACATCCGCAGGGTCGTCCTGGTGCATGAGGATGCGGAGGATATTCTCCAGGAGACGTTTCTCAAGGCGTTTCGCCGACTGTGGCAGCTGCGGAACCGGGATGCGCTGAAAAGCTGGCTGTTCATGATTGCGACCAACGAGATCCGGCGTTATTACAAGACCCACCGGGAGCACATCTCCACCGAGACCCTCGCGCGTGCGGATGTTCCGGAGCAGGAATCCGTCTCGAGCGACCAGGTTTACAGAATCATCTCCCGGGCCCTGTTGGAGATGACGCCGCTGCAGCGGGAGGTCTTCTGTCTCAAGTACTACGACGATATGGACTATGACCGGATCGCCCGGATTACAGGCTCCAGCAAGAATTCCCTGATGGTAAGCTACCACGAAGCCAGAAAAAAAATAGAAAAAGAGATAAACAAATGAGTGACATTAAATTGACAATCCCGGACGGGTACTTTGACAAGAGTCTGGAAAAGACCCTGGCAGAAGTCTCTCGAATCCGCAAACGCCGGAGAGCGGTGGCGCTCGGCCTGGCGGCCGTCATGGTCCTGGCGGCAGGATGGGCGCTTTCCCTGCAAACGACGCAGCGGATCCGGGCCGAGAAGGAGTACCTCGCGCTTCAGTCGGAACTGTACCGCGTGGATATTTTTTATGAAGTAAACCAGTAGATTATGAAACGTTCCATCATCCTTGTTTTGTTATCCCTGTGCATCGCGCTTACGGCCGGCGCGCAGACCAGTCCGCGGCAGAAAATGATCCACATGGCGGCTCTCCGCATTGCCGAATCCATCCGGGTCCCCGCATCGGACAAGGAGGCCTTCGTCACGCTGTATCAGAATTACAAGAAGGAAAGCACGGCCATCATGGCCGTCAAGGCTCCGCAAACCGGCGAGCCGGACCAGGACGCGGAGGCCAAGATTCTGGGGGACTTTGCCAAGAGTGAGAAACTGCTCGAATTGCGCAAGAAATACTACGGGGAGTTCCGTAAGATACTGAGTCCCACCCAGATTCAGAAAATGTATGACGCAGAGCGTGAATCCGCCGCCGCCCATTGACAGAAATTGCTTATATTTGTACCGATGGAATGAAATAACTCACTAAAATCAATGAATATGAAGAAGTTTGGTATTATCCTGGCCGCTGCGGCCCTGTTCCTGCTTTCTGCTTGCGGAAAAGATGACGACTCCGAGGTCGGAAAATGGTACGGTTACAACGTGGCCGGTGAAAAGAGCGACGTGGCTTATGTCCTCGATATGAAAGCTGACGCCAGTGTCGATTTCATCATCACCGCATGGGGTGCCCGCATGCAGGGCACCTATACCTACGACGGCAAAATCGTCACGGTCAACGTGAAGAAGTATCTGGGCCGTGAGGCGGCCATTCCGTTGTCCGCAACTTTGCCGAATCCCTGCGCTCCTGAAAATATCTACAAACTCTGGCAGGAGTTGTCTGAGGGGACCCAGGGATACGATGATGTCGCGGGCTACACCGAGAACGACGTCCTCAAGATTTCGTTTACCTACAAAGGCGACAAGGGCGTAATCGACCTCTTCAACAAGCCCTGCGAGGCGGAAAGACAGTAACCATCAGGGAAATCGGGCACGATTCGTGAATAACGGCGGCTGAATATGAAAATCAGAATCACTGCCGTCAAGAAGGCTTCGTATCCGGATTTGATGGCAAAATATGAGAATCCGATTGAACACGCCTGCGATGTGCAGGAGGGGCAGGCGTGGATTTCAATCGACGGCAGGTGCCCTGAAGGAATGTGTCCTTCAGCCTGGGGTTCCATGCGGGAATTCGTCGAGGCACTGGCCCGGGGCGAGGGAAACTTCTACGATGGCTGGATGAAGAATCCCCAGAGCGCCATGATCAGTTGCAACGACGGCTTCCGTCCGGTGAGCTTCTACGTGGAAGTAATATCTGTATGATTGCAAAACCTTATTGGAACAAGGGAATCTGCACGGAGGCACTGGAGCTGAGATAACAAAGAGAAATAAAATGGTAATGAAGTTTTGCCAGAGTTGCGGCATGCCGCTCACGCCGGAAATCCTCGGCACCCATGCCGACGGAAGCAAGAATGAAGATTACTGCATCTACTGCTATAAGGACGGAGAGTTCCTGCAGAAGTGCACGATGGAAGAGATGATCGAGCATTGCGCCCAGTTTGTGGACGAGGTGAACAAGGGCCTGCCGAAGCCCATCACGAAGGAAGAATACATCGGCCGGATGAAGATGTATTTCCCTCACCTGAAACGCTGGCGCAAAGAACTGACACTCACGGATTCCGTGCCGGAGAATCCTGCTCTCTCCGGCGTGAAGGAACTCATCGGCCAAATGGCCGATACACTCCCGGTTGCCTTTATCTCTTCCGTGGATGATGAAGGCTATCCCTTCACCAAGGCCATGCTCTCACCCCGCGAACGCGAGGGCGTCAAAGTTTTCTACTTTACCACCAACACCTTCTCTCTGCGCGTAGCCCACTACAAAGCAAACCCCAAGGCGAGCATCTACTTCTGCGATGCCGAGGGCTTCAAGGGCCTGATGTTGCGCGGCACCATGGAGGTGCTGACGGACGCCGCCTCGAAAGAGCGGATCTGGCGCGATGGCGACACGGAATACTATCCCGGCGGCGTCACTGATCCCAACTACTGTGTCCTCAAATTCACTGCCACCGACGGCCGCTTCTACAGCGATTTCTATCCGCGCAGTTTTGTGATGGAATAGTGCAATGAAAAAGATAATTAGATTCTTGTTCATGGCCGCCCTGCTGTTTGCTGCGGCTGAAACGGTTATTGTATCCTGCCAGAAAGGAGGCGGTGAAGAAGACATCGATGGAGCCACTTCCAGCCGTATGCCGCGAATTAGTCCCGGAATCGAGCCGTCTAGGGACACGTATACAATTCGGACGGACGGAACCACACTGTCAAGGACATCCTCCGGTTATTCTTTCGATGTGATGGCAGGGGCAATCACGTTCAATAGTTTCACATGTTATCTTATACAAAGAGAGCATTTTATCTTGCACAATGAATGCGACCTGACACTGAAAGGCAGCTCTGTTTTCAAGTTGTTCGATCTAGCGAAATTTGGCGGCAGTCACATCACCCTGTCTGGAAGCGGCAGCATCAAATTTATAGCTGGATTTATTAACGAGATGTCTTACAACGATAGTT
>JAEEGH010012454.1_pt1 | contig 19083 bp, 10 predicted proteins | sample 9134181 | NCBI WGS metagenome assembly JAEEGH01 (sample SAMN16246544, study PRJNA631951) | gut metagenome | biome: gut microbiome; feature: rumen; material: DP-attached | host: Bos | place: Iran: Karaj | collected 2018-10 | reverse complement strand
TAGTGTGCTGCCAGTATGAAGGAGTCCTGTGATCTCAAACCTGTATGGAGTGCTAAGGCTTCCGGAAATAGGATCTACGCTCTTTCCATAAACCTTTAAAGATAGATGTCTTGCTCTTTCAACCACAAGGAAATATCTCTTATCTTCCTTAACTTCTCCTTCAAAGACTTTCGTAAAACGTGCCGGGCCTTCATAGGTATAGTTTCTGGTAAGTCTTGATGTGATGACATTACCGTTATTCATGAGCTTTTTTATTTTATCGCCTTTATCTTCAACATCAGGATGCCAGGGCTTGGCAACAACATCCTGGTCTCCCACCTTATTTTCATCAAGTGTTCCGGGAAGACTTACCGTCTTTTTTTCAAACTTATCAGTTTCTAATTCCCAGTTTCCATTAAGGTCGATTTTCACAGGTTTTCGCTCCTTTTTGCGTTGAATGTAAAATAATCGCTTTATAAGATTAATTATAGAGTCCATTTCTATGTACAGATACAGGATGTATCTGATACATGTCCAGAAATGCATGGATGAACTTCTATGTTCTAAGCTTACCACAATCAAACGCCCAAAAAAGGCTTTACGAATAAATGGTCAATATCGACCAATTAAGGAGAAAATTTGATGAAAGAAGTTATGATCTGGGAAGAGGCTGTTACAATTCCGACCTATGAAGTCGGTAAACCTGACAAGAACCCGATGTTTCTTGAAAAGCGTGTGTATCAGGGAAGTACGGGCAAGATCTACCCTTATCCTTCCACCAATGAAATAAGCCGCACCAAGACTGATAAAACCTGGAATGCTGTTTTCCTTGAAAATGAATATATAATGATCATGGTGCTTCCCGAGCTTGGAGGCAGGATCCAGAGAGCTTATGACAAGACCAATGACTATGATTTTGTCTACTATAACCATGTCATAAAGCCTGCGCTTGTAGGTCTTACAGGTCCATGGATATCCGGAGGCATCGAATTCAACTGGCCTCAGCACCACAGACCTACGACCTATAGTCCTGTAGATCACAAGATTGTAAAGAACGAAGACGGAAGTGTATCTCTTCTCATCGGCGATGTGGATCAGATGTACGGAACCAAGGTTGTTACTACGTTTACTCTTTATCCCGGGAAGGCATATATAGAGATCAAGGGCCAGCTCTACAACAGAACGCCCCTTCCTCAGACTTTCCTCTGGTGGGCTAATCCGGCCGTATCAGTTAATGAGCACACCAAGTCTATTTTCCCGCCCGATGTTCATAACGTATATGACCATGGCAAAAGAGCTGTATCCCGCTTTCCAATTGCTACGGGCGAATATTATAAGCACGATTACAGCGAAGGCGTTGATATCTCCCGCTACAAGAATATCCCTGTCCCAACTTCTTACATGGCTGAAAAGTCAGACTACGACTTCGTTGGCGGCTACGATTATCAGAAGAAGGCAGGTCTTTTGCACGTAGCAGACCATCATATCTCTCCTGGCAAAAAGCAGTGGACCTGGGGGTGCGGTGACTTTGGCAAGGCCTGGGATAGAAATCTCACAGACGAAGACGGTCCATACATCGAGCTTATGACTGGCATGTTCTGCGACAACCAGCCTGATTTCACATGGCTTAAACCATATGAAGAGAAAGTATTCAAACAGTATTTCATGCCATACAAGGCTGTTGGAGAAGTTAAGAATGCTTCTATACGCGCAGCTCTTAACATTGAAAAAAGAAATGATGGCACCTTATATATCTGCGCCTATGCAACGCAGCTCTATAAGCAGGCTGAGATCATCGTTAATTATGATGGAAAAGATATATATAAGGAAAAATGTACTCTTTCTCCTGTAGATATCTATGAAAAAGAGATTTCTGTCTGCATTCCTGACAAGTACAAGGTTAAGGTCACAGTCACATCAAACGGCAAAGAGCTTGTATCCTATATGCCAAAAGATCCGGGAATCCCTGAATTTGCAAAGCCTGCCACAACTCCTGGCCTTCCAAAAGATATTAAAACCAATGAAGAACTCTATCTCACCGCCCAGCATATCGAACAGTACAGGCATGCAACCTGGCTTCCTGATCCTTATTATCTTGAAGGTCTTGAAAGAGATCCTGAAGATACCAGGATCAATAATGCCTATGGACTTCTTCTTTTTAGAAGAGGCAGATTTGAAGATTCAGAAAAGTATTTCAAAACTGCTATCAGTCGCCTTACAAGACTTCATCCAGCGCCTTTTTATGCAGAGCCCTTTTATAACCTTGGTCTGTCACTCTTTTATCAGGAAAAATATGATGAAGCTTACGACGCCTTCTACAAAGCAACCTGGAGTAGCGAGCTTCAGGAGATGTCTTTTTACTATCTTGCTGCTATTAAGGCAAGGAAAGAGAATTATGAGCAGGCACTGGACTTTGTAGAATCCGGCCTTATCAAGAATACTCATAATATAAAGGCAAGAGGCCTTAAGGCAATGCTCCTTCACAAATTGCATAAAGACTATCAGGCTCTTGCATATATTGAAGAAAGCCTTAAGATAGATACATTTGATTTTTATTCCCGCTTCGTTCAGATCATTATTACAGCAGCTTCAAAGCCTGATTCTAAAGATACAAAGCAAGGCAACACAAGTATACTTTTAAAAGACTTCCATACACTGACCCGTGATTATCATGAAAACTTTCTCATAATCGCTAGAGACCTTGCAGAAAGCGGATTCTATGAAGAAGCTATAGATCTTCTAAATATGTGCCCCTACAATAAGCAGATGCTCAATTACTACATCGGGGCTTATATCCTAAAATCCGGCGGGGCTCATAGTACAGGCCGCAGATTATCCCAAAATAGTGTTACCGTCAAAAGTGCTCTGATGTATTTGGACAAAGCAGATAAGAAAAATCCTTATTGCTGCTTCCCTAATAAGCTTGAAGATATCGATGTCCTTGAAATGGCGATTGCTTACAATCCAAAGGGTCCCAAAGCCTACTACTATCTGGGTTGCCTTTACTATGACAAGCTTAATTATGAAAAAGCTATAAGCCTGTGGGAGAAGTCCAGAGAATTAGACGATACCTTCCCTACACTTCTTCGTAATCTTTCGATCGCTTATTATAACAAGGAAGGCGCCAAGGACAAGGCAAAAGAATGCATAGAAAAAGCCTTCGCACTTGACCAGTCCGATGCAAGAGTTTTCCTTGAAATGGACCAGCTGTATCAAAGGCTCAATGTATCATTGGAAGAACGCCTAAAGAACTATACCAACAATATAGATCTTATAGAAAAACGCGACGACCTCTACACCGAGTACGTCACTCTCCTTAACACCCTCGGTATGTACGAAGAAGCCCTCGATAGGATCACCAGTCACTTCTTCCAGACCTGGGAAGGCGCAGAAGGCAAGATAACTGCACAGTATAAGTTATCACTTTATATGCTGGCAAAGGCAGCTATTGAAGCTTCAGATTATGGCAAAGCAAAAGAGCTACTTGAAAAAGCACTTGTATATCCAGAAAACCTCGGTGAAGGAAAACTTGAAGGTACTAAAGATAACAACATCTATTATCTTCTTGCCTTAACAGAAGAAAAAATGGCAGATCATGAACCTGCAAGCGAAAGTGATTCTGAGATACACTTAAAAGCCGCCACTCTTGGCACCTCAGAACCTGCCGGAATGATGTATTATTACGACCAGCCCGCCGACATGATTCTGTTCCAAGGCAAAGCTTTTGAAAAACTTGGAGACATAAAGGCCGCCAACAGTCGCTATTACAAGCTCCTCGATTACGGTCAAAAACATCTTAACGACGATTTCATCATGGACTACTTCGCCGTATCCATGCCTGATATGTCTGTTTTCGATACCGACATGAATCGCAAGAACAAGGAGCACTGCTATTACTTAATGGGCCTGGCATACCTCGGCCTTAACAACAGTGAAGAAGCCGACAAATGGTTTAGTAAAGTACTAGAACTTAACAACTCACATCAACAGGCAGCGCTATACAAAAACTATAAGCTTTAATTTATTAACTGCCACCATGGGAATGCTCCACAGCTTCCCTTTTTACTTATCCAGTAATTCTTCAAAATCTTTTTCAGGCATTGGCTTATAGAAATAGTATCCTTGGATGTAGTCACAGTCGTAGTCGCGAAGGAACTTGAGCTGAGCTTCTGTTTCGACGCCTTCGGCTGTAACCTTGGCTCCGATCATGTGGGCGAGACCTATCGTAGTGATGATAATAGATTCTGCCTTGTCGTTAATACCGATCTTCCTTATAAAGCCCAGATCCAGTTTTATGATATCGAAATTGAAGTTCTCAAGCATGGACAAGGAGCTCATTCCGCTACCGTAGTCATCAAGCAGTATCTTGATTCCCTGTTCCTGCATCTCATTAAGATATGCCATGGCTTTCGTTTCAAGATCTGCATATGCAGACTCAGTAACTTCAAACCTTATCATGGAAGGATCTATACTAAGATCGCCAACCCTTTCAAATATACTTTCAATAAAGAAAGTATCATAGAAGTCAACTCTTGAAAGATTTATGGCACATGGAACAATCTTCTTTTTCTGGAAAGTGCGTCTTGCTATAAGCTCCATTCCTCGATTAACTATGAAGTTATCAAGATAAGAGATCTTGCCTTCCGACTCAATAACAGGGACAAAGTCGCCCGGCGATACCATACCAAAGTCCTTATGGCGCCATCTTATCAGCATTTCCGCGCTGACTATCTCTCCTGTCTTTGCATCTACTATGGGCTGATAATAAGGCTCGAACTCTTTTTCATCAAGAGCTCTTTCAAAATCAGCCAGAAGGAAACGCTGCTTTACGTAGTTCTCCTTCATTACATCATCATAGTAAGCATAAAGAAGGTTGCCTTTTCCTGTCTTTATATTCTTCTCAGCAAGCTTTGCGCCTGCTATAAGCTGCGTTACATCGATATTGGAATTGCGGATAGCATAGATACCGCACCTTATCTCATAGTTAAATTCCTTGGATTCGATCTTAAACACCTGGCTACACAAAGTCTTGAGGTTTTCTTCTTTGAGATTTTCATCCGCGGTTATAAGTACAAAATGATCACTTTCGAGTCTTCCCATAAGAACAGGCTTTAAATACTCTCTAAGCGCATCTCTTGTCTGGAAGATAACAAGGTCACCGTTCTTATCTCCAAAGAGCTCGTTAACAGCTTTAAAGCCGTTAACATTGGTATAAACAAGCGAAAAGTTTCCAGCAGAAGAAAACTCTGAAATAAAGAGTCTTGCCCTGTCCATGAATCCGCTTCTTGTATACTCATCAGTCATCCAGTCATGATCAAGAGATGTTGTGATGTCAAAAAAGCTGAATAAGATCCAGTCAGGATAGCCCGGAATCTCTCTTACTCGCATATTTTTGGCACGTCTTCCACGCTGTGTATCAATATGAATAGTCCTTACAAAGCTTCCTCTTTCACGCATTTCCTGCATGATAAAAGGAATCTTCAGATGCTCAAGTAATACCTCTGCTTCCTCTTCAATAACTTTCTGGGAAAGCTTAAAACAAACATCAGTATACTTAAGCTTAACCCCTTCGAAAGTCTCCCAGAGTTTTTCATCAAGATAATACATTTCGCAGACGTTGGTTTTCTTGTTTACTGACATAACAAGATCATAGCCATCAGCAAGAAGGGTCTTGATAACAGGCTGCTCATATACACCCATATAAGGGATTATAGCTCCCTGTTTTAATGGGCTGATCTTGCCATCTTCAATTACCTCGCCTACGCCTTTGAAAGATGTCTTACCATTTTTGGCCTTAAAGTAGCTTCCATCTTCTATAAGATAAAACCTGCTTCCAAAGCTGTCAGGTATAGCTATATCTTCAATACATCTAAGGCCATCAACTGTAGTATTTTTTAAGCATTTTGCATGGGGAATGATCTCGATATTAGTAAGGTCGAGTCCTTCAGAGAATCGTACATAATTAGGGTCCTTAGCTTCTCCTTCAAGCTCAGGCATAAGATAAGCATTATAGGCGCAGTTAATAGATCCTGCACTCAGGCCTATTACAATTCCCTTATAATCTTTTATCGCATCTTTAAGGCCTATCCTTTTCATGAAGGCCAGCTGTGTAGGCGCATGACCGCCGCCAAGATAAATGACATCTGACCACGCTATAAGGCCCGGTAAAGCCTGACCCGAAGATTCACTTAACGTTTTTACTTCGGTAACCGGGAGATCCGTGCTTTCAAAAGCATCCAGTACACACTTTATCTGACATTCATTCTCTTTTTCCTTTGAAGGATCAGCAGGAACAAAAAGTATATTTGCTGAATCCGGCCATTCTTTTTTCAGATCTTTAAAAAAGCCATAGCATTCCTCTGGTTCCACCTTCTGATAAGAACCAGGCTCCTGATATGGTATGAAACTACTGGTCAGATAAAGAACCATACGCTCTTTCTCCTGTCTGTAAAATGCACTTTATTTCATAGATATTTATATTGTATCACGTATTATTGAGTACATGTCAAAAAAGTCTATAACTCATATTTAGATTTTTTCTTATTGATCTCGTTCATGTAAGCGGCTGTGATCATACCTGTAGGAAGTGCGATCACGGCAACTCCGATAAGGGCTGATATCATAGTTATGAACTGACCTATTGCAGTTGTCGGCGTTATGTCGCCATATCCTATAGTAGTAATGGAGATGGTCGCCCAGTACAGGGCTGCAAAGAAGTTATCAAAAAGCTCTGGCTCCATCTGGAATATAAGCATGGCAGAAACGAAAATATAGATTATTATAAGGATCAGCACCGCGAGGAGCTGTTTTCTCACTTTACGAAGAACATTGGCAATTACGATCATGGTCTTTGAATACCTTATTAGCTTCATGATCCTGAAGATCCTGAACAGCTTCAAAAGGCCAATGACTGAAGATATCGGGAAGAAAATATATAGAATCGGCAATATAGACAGAAAATCAAAGATAGCAAGTGGGTTAAAAATATAAGCAATATAGGCCCTAAAATTTTTGTAGCCCATTTTATAATCGGCTGTATATACTCTTGCAATATAATCCATAGAAAATAATAATGCCGTAAGAACCTCGATCACTACAGTATAGGCATTATCCGTTTTAAGGGTAAGCGGCACCATACCTACGATTACAGCACTAGTCATAAGGATGTCGTAAGCTTTACTTGACTCATCACCTTCATGGGAAACTTCTATAACTTCATAAAGACGCTTCTTAAAATTCTCCATGGATTCACTCCTTAAAAGTTGCCTTCTATGAATGCAGCAATCCCCAAAATAACAAGGATAACACTTAATACCCTGCAGGAAAGCACAAATATAGTAGCCTTTTTGCGAGTCTTATCAACCATTACGCCTGAATCGGATATGAATAAATCGTCGTCTTTTTTATTTGCCATCTATAGCCCCTTTAGATAATTACAAACAATGATTCTGATAACCATGCACATATATTCATTATATCATTCATTCGCATTCGCTTACACGATAATGCATTTCGTCTATACTTATATATTCGGTTTACAAAACTATTTTCATGACTTATATTTAGAAGCAATAAGTTTTTGGAGGGAATTTTAGAGATATGAGTTTTGGATTATTTATTCTGGGAATACTGCCTGCAGCGCTTTTGATGCGCTATATCTATAAAAAAGACCGAATTGACAAAGAACCTAAAGGACTGCTTGCCTTACTGTTTTTCTTAGGAGCAGTATCTACTATCTTTGCAGCTCTTATTGAAAATATTGGAGAAGACATCATTGATGATTATTTCTATACAGATTCTATCGTCTTTCTGGCCATTGATGCTTTCCTTGTAGTCGCTCTTGCTGAAGAGCTTGGAAAATACTTTGTAGTAAAAAAATTCGCATGGAACAACGCTGCTTTTAATACAACCTTCGACGCCGTTGTTTATGCGGTATTTGCTTCTCTTGGTTTTGCAACACTTGAAAACATCTTATATCTGTTCGATGGCTCAGTATATACAGCAATCGTACGTGGAATCTTATCAGTACCCGGACATGCGATCGACGCAGTGTTCATGGGTAACTATCTCGGCATAGCCAAAAGATGCGAAGCACTTGGCGATAACAAGGGCAAAAAAGCAAATCTGCGAAAAGCTCTTTTGATGCCTGTCCTGACACATGGCTTCTACGATTTCTGCCTATTTGTACAATCGCCTATATCACTTCTTTCATTCTTCATATATGAAATCATTATCACAGTTTATACTATCAAGAAAGTCAACAAGCTTTCTGAAGAAGATACTTCCCTGTTCCCCGGCGGCTTCTATCCCGGACACTATGCCGCTTCCCAGCTCTATATGCAGGGCGCAATTCCCGGATATCAACCTGCAGGATTCCAGCCTGGAGGCTATCAGCAAGGTGGATATCAACAAGGTAGTTTTCAACCTGGTGGATATCATCAAAGCGGTTTTCAACCTGGTGGATATCAGGCAACCAGCTTCCAGTCAACCGGATACCAGACTCCATATTTCCAGTCCGGCGCAAACAACTTTGATCCAATGACAGGACAGCCTATTGTTCAGCAACAGCCCGTTCAAAGATTTGATCCTAATACTGGAAGGCCTATCTATCAACAAAGCCCTACTCAAAGATTTGACCCTAACACCGGAAAGCCTATCTATCAGCCCCCTACTCTAAGATTCGACCCTGAGACAGGAAAACCTGTCTATCAGCAAGGTCCCGAACAAAGATTCGACCCCAACACAGGACAACGTCTCTTCTAAGACTTATAATTTCATACTTCGCACATTTATACGATAACTTTCATCAGATGATTCATGAGGGCTGGCAGTTTATAAATGATTTTTGCGTCTTTAAAAGAAATTCAGGCTTCAAGAGCTTGATAGATGGAATTTTATATTCTTCTTGGGATTCACCTGTCTGAGCGCAGCGAGTTTGAATCCCAGAATATAAAATCCCAGATATCATGCCTTGAAGCCTGGATTTCTTTTATGACGCTAAAATCATTTATAAACTGCCAGCCCTCTTGAATCATCCGGCGACAGCCTTTCCCAAAATGCGAAGCCTGAATTATAATCTCTTTTTCTTTTTAAGGAAGAACAGGCAGCCGAAGCACATCAGAATCTGTACAACTGTGGAGCATGGTGTTGCGAGTCCGATATGGAACAGAGTTACAGGCTCCCACTTACTCATAAGTATTACAACAGGAATTCTTACAAGGAACGCGCCAATGATGCCCTGGGCCATAACAAATGGTGTGATTCCGATTCCGTTGTAGAATCCGATAAAGCAGAACAAAAAGCATGTAAACAGGCAGTCAATTGCATATGCTTTAAGATACTCAGTCCCTGCCTGTACAATACCAGCGTCATTAGCAAAGATTCCAATAAGAAGGTCTCCTTTAAAGAATCCAAACACAAACATTACAAGTCCAAAGAAGAAAGATACTGCAATTGTAGATCTGAGCGCTTTCAAAGCTCTGTCCATCTTGCCGGCTCCGGCATTCTGAGCTACAAATGCTGATATAGACTGCATAAAGGCCATAGGAACAAGCATTATAAATCCGCATACCTTCTGTGCTACGCCTACTCCGCCTGATGCATTAACGCCAAGTGTATTAACGATCGCCTGAATTACAAGGAATGAAAGTCCAACAAGGAAGTCCTGAAGAGCAATTGGTGAACCGAGCATAAGAACTTTGCCGATGATCTCTCTATCAGGTCTTATCATCTTAAGATTAAATTCAAACGCAAACTTCTGTCTTGAAATGAATATAAGCGAAGCTATAACACTTACGATCTGAGCCAGAACAGTTGCAAGAGCAGCTCCTTTTGCACCAAGTCCAAGTCCTGCTATAAGAAAAAGATCTCCTGCAATATTAACAACACAGGCAATTCCTACAGTTATAAGAGGAGTCGTAGAATCACCCATTCCTCTAAAGATAGCTCCGATAAGGTTATAAGCTACAATAGCGATCATACCCATGCCACAGATGCGAATATAAGCAGCTGTCTGACCAAAAGCTTCAGAAGGTGCCTGCATAAGTGATGCGATATTGTTTGCATTAAATGGAATGATCACAGAAAGACATAATCCTATAAAAAGGAAAAGAGTTATACTTGCTCCAATTATCTGTCCTCCGCGTTTAAGCTTGCCCATTCCTATCTGCTGTCCAAAGTAGATCGTTGTTCCCATTGCGAGGGATGAAACAAGGTTACCTATTGACATCATTATCTGTGAACCTGTTGATACAGCTGATACATCTTCTGACATAGAGAATTTACCAACTACAAGAAGATCGACTGCTCCGTACATTGCCTGTAAAAACAGGGCGAACATAACCGGAAGCGCAAACTTCATAAGTGGTCCAATAATCTTTCCTTTAGTAAAATTCTTTTCTGCAGCCATTTTATTTTCTCCATACTAATTACTACTAGAAAAGTAGTCTATTCACAAATATTATTTCAATAATACTACTTCGCCTAAAAAAATGGCTCACCCGAAGGCGAACCATTTTTCCCAACTACAATTTAAGATAATACAGATTTATTCAATAAATTTCAAGTATTTCGATTACAGGATGTAATCGAGCACATGTCCAGAAATGCATGGATGCATTTCTATGTGCCAATTACAGGATGTAATCAAGCACACGTCCAGAAATGCATGGATGCATTTATATGTACGTATTACAACAACTCAACAAGTTTATTAAGATTCGCATAAAACCTAGAATGGTGTATACTATGTAGGGAGTTGAATTGCCGCATTTACAAGGAGTTTTAATGAGAATCTACACAACATATGGTAAATTCCAAAGTGAAATGGATTCATATTATAAAAGAACAGGCCATAAGCTTCAGTTTGTCGAAATGCTTATGCGTATGAATGATAAAGGCCTTTTAGATACTGTTCCGCCGCGCTTTCCTGTTCATGAGAACGCCTTATCTTTGAGCGATGAAGAGTTTGACAAGATAGTTGATCATATTCCTATCAGCTTTGAGCTTCAGGACAGTATGAGCTCAGATATCGGCGAAGAAAAGATCATCCCTCAGTTCTATGATGTTTTCACTATTCGTCATCCACGCTTTACGAGGGCTTACTCTCACATTCACAATTATTTTGAGATTGATTTTGTTGTCAAAGGCACAGCAACTTTCCGTTTTGAAAAAGAAGAACATATCATGCATGAAGGCGAAGCTTGTATAATAGCGCCGGGGTCTTCACATGATTTTCTTATAGATGATGATAAAACTATTGTATATACCATTTGTATAAGAAAAAGCACTTTTGAAAGTACTTTTGTATCACTTATGAGCCATCAGAATCTCTTATCCGGCTTTTTCAGACAGATATTAAAAGACGAAAACCATTCCAACTACCTGATGCTGTTTACTGGTAATAACATGGAATGTCGTATTTTGCTTCGTAAGCTCCTTATAGAATCAGAACATCCTGATGAGTACAGTAATGGATGTTGTATTTCTGTTATCAATCTTTTATTTGCCAACCTTTTAAGGAACTACAGTAAGACAATTGCCTTTTATAATTACGAGATCGGAACGGATTTCTCACTTGTACTTCAGTATATACAGCACAATTATCAAACGCTAACATTGTCATCTCTTGCGCAGTTCTTCCATTACAGCGAGCCGCATTTAAGTACTTTGATAAAACAAAATACCGGAAGTAACTTTACTGATCTTATAAAAAATCTACGAATGAGAGATGCAAAGAATCTTCTTATAAATACAGATCGTAAAATAAATGAGATCGCGGATCAGACAGGATATAACAGTGCAGATCACTTCTCGCGTGTATTCAGGCAAACTTATGGGATGTCTCCTGCAGCATACCGCAAGGAAAATCAGAAGGAAACGCCGTTCATTCCTTTCCTGTCGGAAGAAGGAGAATAAATTTAGACAATAGCAAAAGCTGGCAGTTTATAGACCGCCAGCTTTTATTATTTATAAGGTATTAGTTTCTATTCTATTCACATTTCCAAGGAATACCAGGCTTTCTTTAACGGTACGTTCCTGGGTCTTCCTATCAAAGCCTATAAGTCCAAAGCGCATAGTATAGCCGCTTTGCCATTCGAAGTTATCAAGAAGTGACCAGTACATATAGGCTTTTACGGGGATTCCGTCTTCAAGACAGGTTTTTACTCCGTCAATGGCTCTTTTGATGAATTCTACTCTTCTTGTGTCATCGTCTGTTGCGATACCGTTTTCTGTAACGAGGATCTCGCCTTTGAAAGATGCATGCACACGGCGGATGACATTTGGAAGTCCTTCGGGATAAAATTCATATCCCATCTGGGTAAGTTCGGCGCCGTCTTCGGGTGGGAGTTCTCCGCTTTCACAAAATCTTGCTCTGGTATAATTCTGTACTCCTACAAAATCGTCATCGATGATAGCAGGAAGGAATTCTTCGAACTCGTCATGCCAGTCAAGGGCTGCCTTTTCTTCTCCGCCGGAAATCGCCTGAACGTCTCGGAGGCTGAGTGTTAAACCGACTTTTGTATCAGGGAGCATCTCGTGAAGTGTCTCTACTGCTGCCTTATGAGTTTTCATTATTATATCATTTCCTTTAGGAGATCTTGGAGATACGAATACTGCAGGGAAAGGAGTTCCAAATACTTCGATATTTTCCTTTTCCTTAGCTTCCTCTTCTTTTTTCATCTCTTCAAGATTAAGGCCGATCTGCAGAGTAGCTTTTTCGCCTTCCTGCTTCTCATACTGCTCCTTAGCCTGACGGATATAGATCGAAATGAGATTTCCCATATTTGCTTCGTTCAGGGTACAGATGTACTTAATGTCTTCGCCTGAAAGGTTTTGGGCTATATATTTAGTATACCTTTTGAAAGCTTCGATCACGTATTCTGATTCCCAGCCGCCTTTTTCTATGAGCCATTTTGGGGACGCAAAGTGATGAAGGGTAATGATAGGCTCTATATCATTCTCCTTGCAGAAATGCACCATATCAAGGTAGTGCTGCATTTCTTTTTCATCGAACTCTCCTTCTTTGGGCTCAATTCTCGCCCATTCAAAAGAAAAGCGATATGCATTAAGTCCTGCACTTTTCAAAAGAGTTATGTCCTCTTTATATCTGTTATAGTGATCTGCTGCATCAAGCGATTTCTCAGGATATCCTCCGTACTTCATCTGCTCCATTGCCCATATGTCACTATTAGTATTGTTGCCTTCTACCTGGTGTCCTGCTGTTGCAGCACCAATATAAAATGTTTCTCTATCCATACTTGCCTCTTTTTTTATTACTTTTATAATTCTTTTTTCCAGATACTATAAATATCTTTAATCCATCTGATACCGGGACGTTTTTCCGCTTTTAGCAGGCTTTATTCTCAGCATCTTCCTGTTCGCCCTGCTGTGCCTTCATCTCTTCTATCTGCGCTTTATACTTCTTGATAGGTCCGAATACTACGCAGAGAACAACGATAAGACCTGTGATGCTTGGAGCGCCGAACTTAATGAAGTTCAGTGCAAACATCGCTGAATCAGGCTGCTGGCCGATAGCTCCTGCAACATATCCTGATACTGCAAGGATAGCGAGGATACCTGATGATGTAACTGTATTACCGCACTTCTGGGCAAATCCCTTGATCGATGATACAAGGCCGTTTGCTGATTTTCCTTCCTTGTACATGATGAAATCGATAGTGTCGTTAACAAGGATATTTACGAGCGCATTCTGCATTGCACCTGTAACTGATGCGATGAATGTAAGAACACACAGGAATACGAAATTTGTTTTTCCAAAGAAGAAAAGAATTATATAGATTGCGATAGTTGATATCTGTGAGAAGCAAAGTGCTCTCTGGCCGCTCTTAAATACTTTGAGTACGATTGGCATTGCAACTACCATTGATACAAGCGCTCCGATTGAAATAACGCCCATGTATGTTGAGATAAGGTCAGGTCTCTCATAGTAATACATCATGTAATAAACTGATGATGAGAACATAAGGCCGTAGCCCATTGAAGCCATTATCCATGCAATGATGTTGGGATATACTTCTTTGTGTTTAAGTACCATTCCAAGACCTTTAAGCGGGTGCTTTTCAGGTTCTGAAAGGTATCTTTCGTGGCCTTCTGATGCTTTATATAATCCCCAGAAAGAAATGAATGCCAGTGCGCCGCAGATAAGCATGAATGGAATGTATCCGTTTGCAAATCCGAGCTTGTTAAAAAAGCCTGTTATGTTCTGTGTGAATGTGTTACCAATTGTAAATGCGAATGCACAGGATCCTGCTCCGATTGTGATGATCTTGTTTCTCTCACTGTCTTTTTTGACTGCTGCAGGAAGAATTGCCATCTGAGGCATTGTGTACATGGTAACTGTCATGCCATAGCCGATATACATAATTAGTATATATATTGCCTTGGCTGTATTACTTGTAAATCCCCAGTCGATCCAGACCATAGTTGCAAAGAATGTCAAAAGAATCGGAGCAACCAGAAAGTAAGGACGATAACGTCCAACTTTAGTATGAGTATTGTCTGCAATGACACCCATCATAGGGTCATTTATTGCATCCCATAATGTTGCTATGAACATGATAAGCGAACAGATCGCTGCTGGAAGCTTAAGTGTATCTGTCATATAAACTGACAGGTAGCTGGCAAGAACTGCCGCCATAACCATTGCTCCGCCGTTGACTGAAGTTGCATGGAACCATTTAAAGCCTGTACCAACTTCCGAGGTATTTTTTGATTTTGTAACCCTTTTATTACCCATTGTCCTTCTCCTTTTTATAGTTTCCCTTCTTTAATCGTTGTCATGCAAAAGTGCATCATCTGCTTGCATTTCCAAGAACATAATTAAAGAAGTTTTTTCTTGATAAGGACATACTACCATCGGAGCTCTTCTATAACTATGTAATATCTTTTATGAAATCCGACATTTTTTAAGATTGATATTTACTGAATTTCCAACATAAAATGTCAAAATCCTGCTTGGCTACTGCACACGCATAGTAGCTAAGCAGGATACGACTTACGATATTACCACTTGATAATATCGAATATCTTTTTATTTACAGGATCGACTTTTTCTGGTGAGAAACCCATGAAGAACATGTGTGGAAGTTCTCCCAGTGTCAGGTTGATGCTTTCTTTATCATCTTTCTTGATCATTCCAAATGCAGCCGGAAGCTCTTTTTCCAAAATCTTCATAACATCTTCATCGCCTGAAAGCTCTGAAAGGCGGGTATTCGGGCCATAGATGCGTCTGTAATCGCTTGAAGGAATGTAACTGAATTCATATGTACCTGATGCAAGATCGATGCATCCGTCCTCTCCTATAAGGGCGCTGTCCGTGCCTGTAACCTGAAGGTCATTTGTAGAAAATCTTGGAAGTACAACTTTAGCTTTTGTATTAAAAGGAATAGAAACAGTCAACTTAAAGATTCCATTCTCTTCTATCTTCCAGTTAGATACAAACTTGCCTGAAGCGGTTGTCATCTGAGTATTAAAGAATCTGAAACGCATACTTGGCTCCGGAGCGATAATTGCGCTCTTAAATCCAGCCTCCTGCATACGTATACCACCAATATACTCATACATGAACTGCACAACTGTTCCATAGGAATAATGGTTAAGAGAGTTCATGCCTTCGCCGGATATTTTTCCATCAGGCAAAACAGAGTTCCATCTCTCCCAGATCGTAGTAGCTCCAAGATTTACGCAGTAGAGCCAGCTTGGGAATTTCTCATTAAAGAGGAAATGGTATGCAAGATCCATTCTTCCTATCTTTGCAAGAGTAGTGCAAAGGAGTGGTGCTCCAACGAATCCGCATTTTATCTGATAGCAGTCTTTTTTCAGTCTGTCTTCAAACTGTTTTATAAGCTTGTCCCTGTCAACATAGATCTCAAAAGCAAGTGCTACTATATATGCAGCCTGGGTATCGCAGGATAATCTTCCTGATGGTGTGAAGTATTCATTTAGTATAGCTTTCTTAACCTTCTTGGCCAGTGCATTGTATCTGTCTACATCCGCAGTTTTGCCAAGTCTTTCAGCCATCTTCGCTGTAAGCTTTGTAGAATAGAAATAGTATACACTGCCCAGATAATCATCATCTGTTCCACCCTTAAAGCTCTGCTCTGTGATTCCATCAAGTCCGAGCCAGTCACCAAACTGAAATGGCAGGGTGAAAAAGCCCTTATCGCCATGCTCTATATCGTTTCGGTGCATGTACTCAACCCAGTTCTTCATCATCTCATAGTGCTGCTCGACATCAGAAACTGAGCCAAAGGTATTGTATAAAACGCTTGGAATTATGGTTCCTGCATCTGCCCATGCACTGCCAACTCCTGCAAGCTTATCAGCCCTATTAGGAATAAAGCTTGGCACTGCTCCATCGTGGCGTTTTGCATCCAGTCCAAGATCTGTTAAGAACTTTCTATAGAAGGCTCTTGTATCCATATTGTAACTTGCTGTCTGTGAAAATACCTGTGCGTCTCCTGTCCAGCCAAGTCTTTCATTACGCTGTGGGCAGTCTGTAGGCATGTCGATAAAGTTAGACTTCTGTCCCCAGATACAGTTCTCATACAGGCGATTTATCTTTTCATGGCTTGTCTCAATAAAGCCTGTGCGCTCCATATCAGAATAAATTACATTTGAACGGATCTTATCCAGAGTAAGAGGAGTCTCTTCAGGCCATCCCTTGATCCTTAAATATCTGTATCCAAAGAAGGTGAATCTTGGATGAACAGTCTCTTTTCTTCCATCAGAGGTATATACAAAGCTTGAGCGTGCTTCTCTATAGTTCTTGTTAAAAAAGTTTCCTTCCTGCAGTATTTCTCCGCAGTCTATAGTGATAACTGTTCCTTTGGGGAAGTCAGCATCTAGTTCCATAAAGCCTGCATGATTCTGGCCAAAGTCGACTATCGTTTCGCCTGCAGGGGATTTTATAATTTCTTTGGGCTGTAAGACTTCCTTAACTACAACAGGAATGCTGTATCTGTCGATAAGTTTTTTATCAACGGATATCTCTTTTGCATTACCCATCTCTTTGATCCCGGCAGTTCTGTCAAGGTCTTCGCCATAGTAGATGCCGGACTCAGTCACATCGTTTTTATAAACCTTCCAGGTATCATCTGTGCCGATAACCTGCGTATTTCCATCTTCATAGGTAAGCTTAAGTTCGGCAATTGCAGCCAGTCTGTCTCCAAAGTCGTGGCCACCTTCAAGGCCGAACTTACTCATATACCAGCCTCTTGCCACCTGGATCTCAAGTCTGCTTTCTTCTTTTAGCTTATCTGTTACGTCAAAAGATATGACCTGCATTCCGGTCTCATAATCATTGATATAAGGAGTCAGGATCTCATCTCCGACTTTGCATCCATCAATATATGCTTCAAAAACGCCTAAACAGCTGACATAGAGTCTTGCTCTGGAAAGGCCTGAATCTGTCTTTATATCTTTTGAAAATATCGGATGATAGAACTCTCCATCTCCCTGTGCGATCCATTTTCCAGTCCAGGGTTCATCCATTTTGCCTGTTTCAAAAAACTGAACATCAGAAACAGCTCTATCTCCATTGTCGCCGGTAATGGTTACCCTCCAGTAATATCTCGTACATGGATCAAGCTTAATATCAAGACTTTCTCCTGTCTGATCAAGCTCGTCAGACTTACGGCTGTATAATATCTCCGAAAAGGCTTCGGCTTTAGAAACTTCTATAAGGCCTTCTTTTAAGATCTTAGAATCTGTATCCTCCACATTCCATGAAGCGATCAGTTTTTTTAAGTCATATCCGATAGGATTGACTACCCCGTTTAGTTTTGCTCTAGTTATTTGCATGATACCCTTCCCTCTTTTTCTACGTTTTTTAGGCGAACTTTTTTGAGCTTCCCCCGTCTCTTCAAGATGAGTCATATCATTTCTTAATATAAACTCCATCACATTAATCCTAGCTAAAAATCCCCAAAATTCATACGGACAATTTTTGTTATTAACCGACATTTTTTCATATTCAGGCCAGAAAAGGATCATATCCGTTCAAACGTTGATATACATAAGCTTTTTTTACAAAAGAAAAAGCCGGAGCTAATGCTCCGACTTTAATTATTAAACATATGTACCTTCCTAAAAATTTTCAAGACTTTTTCTTCTTGAATATGATTTTTTCTAAAAAAATTATCATAATATTGATATTTTGGTATATTTTCAATGGATTTAATGTGTATAATTAAACTAAGTATAAAAAGATGCACCTTGTACCTTCTTAAGGATTCTCTATTTTTTGTGCAATTCAGCAGTTCAAACAAGGAGACTTTATGGGCAAAGTAAAACGCTATTATCTTGAAATCAATGATTATTATGATGCTCTTAAATATAACAATGACCTGATTGAATACACTGGTCAGAATACGCTCGATAACATCCAGAATATTATTCCGCCCCAGGACTTTGTAACTTTCAAGGAAGACATCTCTTTACTTGATCCGGGCGAGAATACTATTACGTGTTTTCGCATGATCGATAAAGAAAATGTTTTAAACTGGATGTCTGCCAATGTACACAGATCCAAGCACAATACTTCAATCATAAAGCTTGATATCTATGATATTAAGTCTTTTGAAATGGACAAGGCAGAAGGTTATTATGACGAAATGACCGGCGTACTTTCTAAAAGTGCGATAACTGACTATGCCAAAAAGCTGATGGGAAAGACACCTGCCAAAAAATTCTACTTTTTCATCATGGATGTAGATAACTTCAAAGCCATCAACGATACTTACGGTCATATGAAAGGCGACGAAGTAATTATTGATGTTGCGAATATTGCAAAAAAATGTGTTGGTGATAAGGGTTTTGTAGGACGAATAGGCGGAGACGAATTTGCTCTTGTTCTTGAAAAAATCAGTGAAGAAGAGGCGCTTCGTGACATCCTTAGAGAAATAAGATATATAGTCAGAGAAAAATATGCAGATGAAGAGAACAACTTCACTGTTACCACTTCTCTTGGAGGTGGACTTTATCCTGATAATGCTTCGAACTATGAAGATATGTTCAGGCTGGCCGACAAGATGCTCTATATTGCCAAAGCCAAGGGTCGCGACAGGTATATAATCTATACTC
>JAEEGH010012453.1_pt1 | contig 19083 bp, 15 predicted proteins | sample 9134181 | NCBI WGS metagenome assembly JAEEGH01 (sample SAMN16246544, study PRJNA631951) | gut metagenome | biome: gut microbiome; feature: rumen; material: DP-attached | host: Bos | place: Iran: Karaj | collected 2018-10 | reverse complement strand
GGAGACGGCGGATTCGGTTCTCATAATCATGGAAAGGACATAGAGATATGGACGCGCGCTATTCATTCGAGACTCTGATCAGCGCCGAAGACCTTGCGGCCAAGGTTTCGGAGCTGGCGGCGGAGATCACCCGTGATTATCAGGACAAAGATACGGTATTTGTGGGTATACTGAAAGGGTCCTTCATCTTCATGGCCGACCTGGTGCGGCGCGTGCGCCTGGATCGGCTGGAAATCTGTTTCATGATGGTCTCTTCCTACGGCTCCGGCACCCGGAGCTCCGGAAACATCATCATAAAGAAAGACCTGGAAAACGACCTGGAGGGGAAGCATGTGCTGATCGTTGAGGACATCATCGACAGCGGCAATACTCTGACCTATCTGAAAAAATACCTGTCCAACCGCAAGGCCGCTTCGGTCAGGGTCTGCACGATCCTGGATAAGCCCTCCCGGAGAGAGACGGACCTGGTGCCGGATTACCGAGGCTTTGTGATCCCGGACGCTTTTGTGGTGGGCTACGGTTTGGATTACGACGAACACTTCCGCGAGCTGCCCGACCTGTGCATCCTGCATCTGGACGGCAAGAGCGAGTAAATAAGAATCCCAGAGGAGGGGATGCTTCCTTGAAGAAAGACAGAAAAAGAGATATCGGCTTTTATGTGCTGATCCTGGTGGTACTGGTGGCGGTCATTTTCCTGCTGCTCTCCAACAATACACCGGAGGGATTGAGCTATTCCGAGGTCCGCAGTCTGTTTGAGGCCGGAAAGGTCAAGTCCTTCGTCGTGGATGGGGAGACGCTGGTCATGTCCTTCCGCGAGCCATACGAGGGCCGCTATACCGCCAGCCATGATCTGTATAATTTCAGCGTGTTCTATGAGGATCTGCATGAGCTGATCGACCAGCAGTGGCATGACGGCGTCATCGTGGAATACAACTACGATGTGGGATGGCAGATGCCCTGGTGGCTCAGCTTCCTGCCCTATCTGCTGATCATGATCGTCTTCGGCGTCCTCTGGTTTGCCATGATGAATCGGGGCATGGGAGGCGACAAGTCTGCCATGCGCTTCGGAAAAGCCCGCACCCGCGTAGGCGCAACTGATAAGAAGGTAACCTTTGCGGACGTGGCCGGCGAGGACGAAGAGAAGGAAGAACTGCAGGAGATCGTAGAGTTTATGAAGGACCCGCAGCGCTATGTGGAGCTGGGGGCCCGCATCCCCAAGGGCGTGCTGCTCGTGGGACCTCCGGGAACCGGCAAGACCCTGCTGGCAAAGGCTGTGGCCGGCGAGGCGGGAGTACAGTTCCTCTCCATATCCGGTTCCGATTTCGTAGAGCTGTACGTGGGCGTAGGCGCGAGCCGTGTCCGCGATCTGTTCGACCAGGCAAAGAAGGTGGCTCCCGCCATCATCTTCATCGACGAGATCGACGCCGTGGGCCGCCAGAGAGGCGCAGGCCTTGGCGGTGGCCATGACGAGAGGGAGCAGACGCTGAACCAGCTGCTGGTGGAGATGGACGGTTTTGGCACCAACGAGGGCGTTATCGTCATGGCGGCCACCAACCGGCAGGACATCCTGGATAAGGCCCTGCTGCGTCCCGGGCGTTTCGACCGGCAGATCTACGTGGGCATGCCCGATGTGAAGGGGCGCGAAGCGATCCTGAAGGTCCACGCCAAGGGCAAGCCTCTGGCGGAAGACGTGAACCTGGCGACCATCGCCAAGACTACCATCGGGTTCACCGGCGCGGATCTGGAGAATCTCTTGAATGAAGCCGCACTGCTGGCAGCCCGCCGCAACCGCCGCTTCATCACCATGGCGGAGATCGAAGAGGCCATGATCAAGGTCATCGCCGGTCCTGAGAAAAAGAGCCGGGTGGTGTCTGACCAGGAGCGCAGGCTGACTGCCTTCCATGAGGCCGGACACGCCGTGGTATCCCATGCGCTGGAGCACAGCGACCCCGTGCATCAGATCAGCATTATTCCCCGGGGCAATGCCGGCGGTATGACGATCTATCTGCCGGAGCAGGACAAGAGCTTCAATTCCCGCAGCGAAATGCAGGACGACATCGTTTCCCTCCTTGGCGGCCGCGTGGCGGAGAAGCTGGTGCTCAATGATATTTCCACCGGTGCCAGCAACGACCTGGAGCGCGCCACCTCCATCGCCAAGGCCATGGTCATGAAATACGGCATGAGCGACGCTCTGGGCCCCGTGGTCTACGATTCCGGCAGCGGGGAAGTCTTCCTGGGCCGGGATTACGGTCATACCAAGAGCTATTCCGAAAAGGTTGCCGCCGAGATCGACGAGGAGATCAAGCGCATCGTGGAGGAAGCCTATGAGCGCTGCCGCCTGATCCTGGAGGATAACCTGGATATCCTGAACCTGACGGCGGAATACCTTCTGCGCAACGAAGTCATGGATGGCGAGACCTTTGCCGCCCTCTGCCGAGACCGCAAGCTGCCGGAGGAGCCGACGCCGCCGGAGCCCGCAGCGGAAACGGAGCAGCCGGTGGAAGAGCCGGAGGCCGAGGCGGAGGAATCCGACCGGCAGGAGGAAGCTGAGGCCGGCTCCGAGACCACGCCTCCCATCGAGGAAGAGAAAAACGAATAACAGCAGAAATGAATATAAGAACGGAACCCGGATGGAGGATCATCCTCCTGTCCGGGCTCCGCTTTTCATATACGGTCGTATTCAATTAACTGGGTTGAAAGCCTATCTTTTCCTGCATATATACAGAAGATGATTCGTGCTGCCCAGCAGCTCCCGTTTTTCCGCAAAGTGGAGATACCAGTTTGCAAATGCGTCGAAATCTTCATCCGGAATACAGAAGTCCGGACGGTCTTCGATGGCTTCCAGCGCTCCGTCCGTTCCGGCGGTCGTGATCCAATCCACCGGCTCCCCGTCGAAAAGGCCTTCAAACTCCGTCACGTCATAGCCGGTAAACATTTGTTCTTTGAAATGCCTGACCTTATAAGCTGCCGTGAAGTTCTCCGCCTGCCCTAACGCCCATTTCCCGGTGAAATAGTTTGCGTACATGATGCCGAAAACAGACAGAAAGGCAAACAGCAGCGTGCCGCCGGGTTTTGTGACCCGGATCGCCTCTCGGATCGCCTTATGGACTTCCTCGGGCTCATACAGATGGTACATGGGCCCCAGGACCAGGGTCACATCGAAGAGATCGTCTGCAAGGAAGCGGAGATCGGCGGCGTCGCCCTGAAATGCCCGGAGACAATCGAGCCCCCTGCCGTTTTCCCGCAGGATCGCCAGATTGCTTTCCACCAGTTCGACAGCGGTCACATCCATGCCTTCTCTGGCAAGTGCGATGGAATAGCGCCCCGTCCCCGCACCGATCTCCAGTACCTTTGCGCCTTTACCCGCATAACGGTGGATGTAGGCCATGGTCGTGCGGTATTCCAGCTGACCGTGCCTTGTCCTCTTAAGACGCCCGTCTTCATCGGCTTGATCGTAAAAACCTTTGACAAGTTCAATCCTGCTGCTCATAGGCTGCCTCACAGAACGTAATTGGAAATGAGAGTATTCAGCTTGCGGATGTCCACGCTGGAACGAAAATCAAAGGACAGCTTTGCACCGTTGGAAAAGGCGACGATCAGCTCGCTGTCGATATCCAGCACACCGGCGGTCTCCACGCCGAAATACTGGATTTTCGAATAGGGGTAGGAGAAGTAGGAAGTCTTCTTTCCGGTGATGCCCTGAACGTTTACGACGAAGATGCGCTTTGTGGTGAATATGACCTGATCCCGCACCGTTTTGAACGCCGCGACAGGCTGCTCTCCATTGATGAAAAGCTCAAAGACTTCCTGCCGGATCTCCTCCAAAGCAATGGCCTTGAGATTCAAAAAGTTGGAATCGGTCATGATACCCGATGATACTGTGGGCATAGTCATTCCTCCCAAAATATACTTTGTCTCAGTGGGATCAGAGGGACACATAAGAAGTTAGCGCCAGACTTATAACCAGGTTGGTAATCTCTGTCATTCAAACTGGCTGGCGTAGAGCCGGTAATAAAAGCCTTTCCGGACCATAAGGCTTTCGTGGGTGCCCTGTTCCACCACGTCTCCGTGGTCCACCACCAGGATATGGTCTGCATTCTGTATGGTGGATAGCCGGTGGGCGATGACGAAGCTGGTCCTGCCCGCCATGAGGGTGCGGATGGCCTTCTGGACCTGCCGCTCCGTGCCTGTGTCCACATTGCTGGTAGCCTCATCCAGGATCAGCATGCTGGTATCATAGAGCATGGCGCGGGCGATGGTGAGAAGCTGCTTCTGCCCCTTGGAGATATTGCCTCCGTCCTCGCTGATGACCGTGTGATAGCCCTGGGGCAGGCGCATGATATAGCCGTGGATGTGGGCGGCCTTGGCTGCGGCCACCACTTCCTCCATGGTGGCGTTTTCTTTGCCGTAGGCGATGTTTTCAAAGATGGTGCCGCGAAAGACCCAGGTATCCTGCAGCACCATGGCATAGGCTCTGCGCAGGGAATCCATGGTATACGCCCGGCTGGGCCGCTCGTCCACGCAGATCTTTCCGGAATCCGGGTCGTAGAAGCGCATGAGCAGGTTGATGATGGTGGTTTTGCCCGCCCCCGTGGGGCCCACGATGGCCACGGTCTGACCCGGCTTCGCCTCCATGTCCAGGTGGTGCAGCACGGTCTTTCCCGGCGTATACCCGAAGCTCACGTCCCGGGCTTCCACGTGGCCCCGGCAGTCTTTCAGCTCCGCAGCTCCGTAGACATCTTTGACCTCCTCCGGCTCGTCCAGAAGGCGGAAAACCCGCTCCGAAGCGGCCAGGGCGGAGAATATCTCATTGATGATGTTGGAGATCTCATTGATGGGGCCGGAGAATTTCCGGGAATAGAGAACGAAGGCGGAGATCTGTTCCAGGCCGACGATGCCCAGCATATAGAGGATGGCGCCGCCCATGCCGATGGCCGCCAGGCCCATGTTGGAGATCATGCCGATGGTGGGCCCCATGCGCACGCCCATGCCGTCGGCGTCCCGATAGGCTTCGGCGGCTTTCCGGTTGATGCGGCTGAAATCCTCGCAGACCCGCTCTTCCTGGGCATAGGCCAGGATGGTCTTCTGCCCGGTGAACATCTCCTCCGCAAAGCCGTTCATTTCCCCATAGGCGGCGCTGCGTTTGGAATACAGGGGCCGCGTCTTTTTCCCCATATACCGGGTGAAGGCGATGGAGATGGGGATGGTAGCCACCATGCACAGCACCAGGGGCAGGGAAATGGCGCACATCATGACGAAGGAACCCACCACCGTCACCAGGGCGGTGAGGATCTGCACCACGTCAGTGGCCAGGGAAGTGGAGACCACGTCGATGTCGTAGCTCACCCGGCTGATGATATCTCCGGCCTGATGCCGGTCGAAGTAGCCAACGGGCAGAGTCATGAGCTTCGTGAACACATCCCGGCGCATGTTCCGGGCCACTCTGCGTCCGACGCGCATCATGCCGATGCTCACCAGAAAGCTCATCACGTTGCCGCCGGCGTAGCAGCCCAGCATCAGAAGGGCATACCGCTTTACCAGGCCCAGGTCCACATGCCCCGGACCCTGCCGAAAGCCCGCCTCCGCCACGCCGATGGCCTTACCGGCGAACCGGGGGCCCAGGAGGTTGCCGATATTGCTCAAAAACGCACAGACCAGGAACAGGAGCACCAGGGCGCGGTAAGTCAGCAGATAGCGAAGGATCCGCCGGAGGGCGCCTTTTGTATCTTTCGGCCGTTCTTTTTTCCCGCCGCGATCACCGGGTCCGGGCATAGTCTTCGCCCCCTTTCACTGCATGTCGCCCATCTGAATCTGATAGGTCTCCCGGTAAACCGGGCAGGACTCCATCAGCTCCTCATGGGTGCCGTAACCGATCATTTTCCCGTCGTCCATCACCAGGATGCGCGTCATGCCCATGATGGAGCTCACCCGCTGGGCGACCATGATGAGCGTGGTATCCCCATAATGCTCGTGGATGGCCCTGCGCATGGCGGCGTCCGTCTTGTAATCCAGGGCGCTGGAACTGTCGTCCAGGATCAGCACTTCCGGCTTTCCCGCCAGAGCCCGCGCCACCAGCAGCCGCTGCTTCTGGCCGCCGGAGAGGTTGGCCCCCTTGATGGCGGCGGCGTAGTCCAGCCCTTCCGGCAGGGCGTCCACATATTCCAGGGCCATGGCGTCCCCCAGGGCGGCGCGGATATCCTCCTGGGAGAGAGAACGGCCAAAATTCACGTTTTCCCGCAGCGTATCCTGGAATACCATGTCGTTTTGGAACCAGACCCCGAAGCGGCGGCGGAGCTCGTCCGGATCATAGGTCCGGACATCCCGGCCATCCAGGAATATTCCGCCCTCTCCGGCATCGTAAAAGCGCAGCAGGAGCTGGATGATGGTGGATTTGCCGCAGCCTGTGGGACCGATGATGCCCAGGCTTTCCCCTTTTTCAATGGTGAAGGAGATGCCGTCCAGGGCCTTTTCCCGGCCCTCTCCCGCAAAATCGCCCTGATCGTCGCTCTGGCTGTCCTCCCCATAGCGGAAGCCTACGTTTTCAAAGCGGATGAAGCCGGGAGCGGCAGGGGTAAGCCCTTCTTCCGGGGGCAGGATATGCTGATCCGTGCCTGCGCGAAGCACTTCGTCGATGCGGTTGGCAGAGGCGCTGGCTTTGCTCATGGTCATGAAGATCCTGGTCAGACCCATGACGCCCATGGCAATCATATTAAAGTAGGTGAGGAATGCCAGGATGACCCCCGGTTCCATAGTACCGTCGTTCACCCGTCGGGCCCCCAGCAATACGACCAGAGTCAGACCGACATTCAGGCAGAATTGGAGGAAGGGTCCCGGGATGGCCATGACCGTGCTGGCGGTGATGTCTGTCTCGGTCATGTCCTCGTTGGCGTCGGCAAAACGCTTCTTTTCATATTCCGATTTGGAGAGGGCCTTCACCACCCGGATGCCGGTGATGTTCTCCCGCATGATCCGAACCAGCACATCCAGCTTGCCCTGTACGCGGGCATACATGGGGATGCCCTTGGCCGAGACCGCCAGCACGATCAAAATGAGCAGGGGAAGCATGATCACCAGGATCATGGCGAGAGAAGCGTCCATGGCCAGGGTCATGGCCACGCCGCCCAGGAGCAGCATAGGCGCACGGATGCACAGGGCCTGGAGCTGCTGCACGGCGGACTGCACATTGTAGCTGTCGGAGGTCATGCGGGAAATGAGGGAGGGGAGACCGAAAGCGTCGAACTGGTTGCCGCTGAGGTAGGCGATCTTTCGGAAAAGCGCCTGCCGCACATCGTAGCTGACGCGATGGGCATTTTCGATGGCCCAGCGGTTGGCGGTGACATTGAGCATCCTGGTGACGATGGCTGCGGCAAACATGAGGCAGCCCCAGAGGATGACCGGCTTCAGCTGCCCCAGGGGCACCACATAGTCGATGATGTGCTCCAGGATATAGGGGATGGACAGCTCCGCCAGGGTGCCGAGGAGCTTGAGCGCTACGGCAAGGAAGATGGTCTTACCGTAGCGGCCCATGGAGCGGAAGATCAGTTTCAAGGATCCCTCACCCCTTCCGTCGAGAGCAGCTGGAACGCGTTTTCCCGCAGGCGCGCCGTCAGCTTTTCCAGCTGCGCCTGTTCGTCGTCGCTGAATCCCGTCAGGATCGCATCGGTGAAGCGCTCGAAGGCTTCGTGGATGCGGGGATAGACTTCCAGCGCCTTGTCTGTGGGATAGACCAGGCGGCAGCGCCCGTCCTCGGCAGGGGCTTCCCGGCGGATATAACCTTGTTCCTCCAGCTTCATCAGCTGGTGCGCTACCGTAGTCTTGTCCAGATACAGGGCGGAGATAAGCTCCTCCTGGGCCAGGCCGGGACGGCGGCACACATGGCTGAGGAGCATCTGCTGGGCGGGACGCAGCTCCGTGTCCCCCAAGGAGCGGGCACGGTACAGCTTGCAGCATCTTCCGACGCTGAGGATATCGCCCAGGGCGCGGCTGCGCATATCATCGCCTCCTTCTTCACAGATAAAAGTATACGCCGGTTAGTTGTATATTGCAACTATTTAAGGCAATACCGCATAATTCTGGTGCGCAGATTGCGCAGTCAGAATTTTCGTCAGATTGTCTGAAAATCGCGGGGAATACTCCCTGTATTGGCCAAGATTTTCGGGCAATATGACGGAACATTATGCAAGCAAGATGCGTGCCAAGAATTGTGCGGTATTGCCTTAACAGGCCAGATGCGCCTTCCTTCCGCCACTTGCCCCCAAAGGCCGCTTATGCTAGAATTGCGGAGAAAACACCCGGAAAAAACGCAGAAAACGGAGACAGGCATGGATCGCATCACAGAACGCATATCAAAAGAACTGAACAAGCCGGCACAGCAGGTGCAGAACGTTATCGGCCTGCTGGATGAGGGGAATACCGTCCCCTTTATCGCCCGGTATCGGAAAGAGGCCCACGGCGCCATGGACGACACCGCCCTGCGGACGCTGGAGGAGAGGCTCCGCTACCTCCGCAGCCTGGAACAGCGGCGGGAGGAGATCCGCAGGCTCATCGACGAGCAGGAGAAGCTCACCCCCGAGCTCAGCGGAGAGATCGACCGGGCAGAGACCCTGTCCGCCCTGGAGGACATCTATCGACCTTACCGCCCGAAGCGCCGTACCCGCGCTTCCATCGCAAAAGAGAAAGGCCTCGAACCGCTGACCGCAGCGATCCTCCTCCAGCCCCAGAAGGCGCCGGAAGAGCTTGCAAAAGCCTATGTAAATGAAGAAAAGGGCGTGACGACAGTGGAGGACGCCCTTGCCGGCGCTTCGGACATCATTGCCGAACAGGTCAGCGATTCCGCGGAAAACCGGAAGAAGCTGCGGGAGACCATCGGCAGGCGCGGCAGCCTCCGGGTGGAGGCCGCCGGAACGGAAGACAGCGTTTATCGCCTTTATTATGACTTCTCCCAACCGGTATCCAGGCTTCAGGGTCATCAGATCCTGGCGATCAACCGGGGGGAGAAGGAAGGCTACCTCAAGGTGTCCCTGGAGCTGGACCGGGAACTGGCACTGAACGAGATCTCCCGGGGGATGGTCCGGCCGGGGGCGCGGAATGAAGGCTTCCTGCAAGCGGCCATAGCGGACGGTTATGACCGCCTCCTGCAGCCCAGCATGGAGACGGAAACCCGAGCCTCCCTGACGGACGCAGCCGCGGAAGGGGCGATCCATAATTTTGCACTGAACCTGAAGCCGCTCCTGATGGCGCCGCCGGTGAAGGGCAAAGTGACCATGGGGCTGGACCCCGGTTACCGCATGGGGTGCAAGGTGGCGGTCGTCGATCCCACGGGAAAGGTGCTGGATACCGCCGTGGTCTATCCCACCCGCGGGGAAAAGCAGCGCGCCGCCTGCATCGATACCCTGGCCGCCATGATCCAAAAGCATGGCGTGGAGCATATCGCCATCGGCAACGGTACGGCCTCCCGGGAAACGGAGCAGATGACCGTGGATCTGCTGCACCGCTGTCCCGGCGTCAGCTATATGGTAGTCAGCGAAGCGGGCGCCAGCGTTTACAGCGCAAGCAAGCTGGCGGCGGAGGAATTCCCGCAGTACGACGTGAACCTCCGCAGCGCCGTTTCCATCGCCAGAAGGCTGCAGGACCCCCTGGCAGAGCTGGTGAAGATCGAGCCCAAAGCCATCGGCGTGGGCCAGTATCAGCATGACATGCCGCAGAAGCGGCTGGAGGAGAGCCTGGACGCCGTGGTGGAGGACTGCGTAAACGCCGTCGGCGTGGACCTGAATACCGCGTCGCCCTCTCTGCTGCGGCGGGTCAGCGGCCTCACGGCAGCTACGGCAAAGAACATCGTGGCTTACCGGGAAGCAAACGGCGCTTTCCATTCCCGCAGGCAGCTCCTGAAGGTGCCCAAGCTCGGCCCGAAAGCATACGAACAGTGCGCCGGCTTCCTGCGGGTGCCGGAGAGCGCCTCCATCCTGGACAATACCGCCGTCCATCCGGAAAGCTATGCTTCAGCCGAGCGGCTGCTGACGCTCTGCGGTTTTTCCATGGATGACGTAAAGGCGGGGAAGCTCGGCGAGCTGCCCCGGCGGCTGAAGGACAGGGGAGAGGAAAAGACGGCAGAGGACTGCGCCGTGGGCGTGCCTACGCTGCGGGACATCGTAAGCGAACTGATGAAGCCGGGGCGCGACCCCCGGGACGAGCTGCCAAAGCCCATCTTCCGCACGGACATCCTGGACATGAAAGATTTGCAGCCCGGCATGGTCCTCAGCGGCACCGTGCGAAACGTGATCGATTTCGGCGCCTTCGTGGATATCGGCGTCCATCAGGACGGCCTGGTGCATATTTCCGAGCTCTGTGACCGATTCGTGAAGCATCCCAGCGAGGTGGTCAGCGTCGGAGATACGGTGAAGGTCGTGGTGCTTGGGGTGGACGAGAAAAAGAAGCGTATCTCCCTGAGCATGAAGCAGGTCAGGGAATGAGAATGGTTTGCCTGCTCCCTGCGTAATACGCCCGCAACGAAAAAGAAAAAACTGTGGGGTCGGAAAGCGGCATAGCTTCCCGACCCCGCTTTATTTGTTTTATGCTGATGGGCGGCCAGTTTCCAGACTGAGAATGTTTTCAAATGGGATCGCCGTACCGTCTGCTAGCTCCAGCATCCCCCGAAGGGGATCCACCCTTTTCGCCTCCCCGCTGACGGTCCGATAGGAACCGCCGGATTTGCGGGCGTCCGGCTCGAAATAGACGACGGCGACTTCCGGGTCTGTTTTCAACCGGCCCTGCAATTCCGAAAGAGATTGGCTGATGATCTGCTTCTGCTCTTCCGTCAGCTCGCGTTTATCCTCCGTGAGGCGGGCGGTTTCCGTGATGGCTGCGTCGTAACCCGTCAGAGCGGCAAAGGGGGAGAACTGGGCCGCCCGGTCGAGCATGGGCATCCGAGGATGCGTCTCGGACACAGGGCGGGGGAGTCCGATGATGTCGTCGTACTCATGGGAAATATCCATCACGCCTTGTGACCTCCGATCTGATTGTTCCGCTCGCGTCCGGTTGCGCCTTCCTCGTAGCTCGTGCCGTGCAGGATGGAGTTTTTGCCGTAGCGGCGTTTGATGGAAAGCATAGCCTGCTGCAGGCGCTTTTCTTTTTCCAGCTCTTTTTCTTCCTCTTCTTCCTGCTTGCGTACATCGTCGTAATCGGTGAAGAGGTCCATCTGCCGGTAGTCCGCTTCCTTCAGGGAATCCGCCGGGACTGCGTGATTGGCGACGACATACATCCGCCGTACCAGCAGGGCGGGATCGACGATCCGGTCATAAAGACGAAGCATGGCAGCCATGATGAGCTTCGTGCTGGAGGTCTGCCTGCCGACGTTCTCGCTGCCGTGGGCCTGCTTGGGCATCTTCCGTCCGTACCAGTCCTCGGAGACCTCGCCCCGGAAATCCTTCGTCAGGCTCGCCGTATCGTAGCCGACGGTCAATACGACCTGGTCCGCGACAAGGTTCTTTTCCACCAGGTCCAGCACGAGGCCGTCCGTCATTTCCCGCACGATCATTCTGGCCTTCTCTGCCGTATACGGTTCCGGAAGCACCTGGCCGATGCTGATGCTGCTGCTCTCCGGCTTATATGCCTTGATGTGTTTGATCTCACAGGGTTCCCAGCCCCAGGCGTGGTCGATCAGAAGCTCCGCATGGACGCCGAACAGCTTGTATAACAGCTCTTCGTTCCGGATGTCGCCGGGGCCGCCGACGGAGCAGCGGGCCACGTCCCCCATGGTGTGCATGCCATATTCCGCGAGCTTCTTCGCGTAACCCCGCCCGACACGCCAGAAATCGGTGATCGGCTTGTGGGACCATAGATATTGCCTGTATGTCCGTTCGTCCAGCTCTGCGATGCGGACTCCGTCTTTATCTGCCGGAATGTGTTTGGCCCAGATGTCCATTGCGACCTTGCAGAGATAAAGATTCGGACCGATGCCCGCCGTGGCGGTGATGCCGCTTGTTTTCAACACGTCCCGGATCATCAGCATGGCGAATTCCCGGGCGGTGATCCCTCTGGTTTTCAGGTATTCCGTCGCGTCTATGAATACTTCGTCGATGGAATAAACGTGGATGTCCTCCGGCGCGACATATTTCAGATAAGTCTGATAGATCCGGGTGCTGTATTCGATATAGTAGGACATGCGGGGCGTTGCGACGATGTAGTCCAGCTCCAGGGAGGGATCCGCGGCAAGCTCCGACGCATCGGAGGATTTGCCGGTGAATACATGGCCAGGTGCTTTGGCACGACGCATGGCATTTGCTTTTTTGACCTGCTGAACCACTTCAAAGAGACGCGGCCTGCCGGGTATGCCGACGGCTTTCAGAGAAGGGGAGACGGCAAGGCAGATCGTCTTTTCCGTTCTGCTCGCATCCGCAACGACGAGATTTGTCGTCAACGGGTCTTTCCCCAGCTCCCGACATTCCACGGAAGCGTAAAAGCTCTTGAGGTCGATCGCAATATACTGCTTGTCCAACTCCTGCGCCTCCTCCCGGAAATGTATTTGCCGTTTTCTTTGACCGCTGCGGCCAATGGGGGCTGAAGAATAGGCTGCCGCATTTTCCCCAAGACAGATCCGCCGTCCTTATCCGGCCCGTTCCCGGGCTTCCGCCTCCAAACGTTCCATAGCCTTTCCCATGGCGGGGCGGTAGATGACCAGCAGCATCACGATGGCAATGAGCCAGCCGATGGGGTAGGAGATATACAGATGGAACAGCGTCCGATGATGCGGGAAGTAGGCAAAGGACCAGATCAGGCGGAACACAAAGAGGGCAAATATGTTGATGACAGCCGGGGCGACGGATACGCCGTAACCCCGCAGAAAAGCATTCAGGGTGCCCATGACGGAGTAGATGAAGGCGAATGTGGCCACCGCCTTTGCCCGGTCGGCGCCGAAGGCGACGGCTTCCGGCGTCTCCGGGAGGAACAGGGCCACCAGCTGATACCGGAACAGGAGGCCGATGGCCCCGCAGATCATGCCGGCCAGGACGGTGACGATCATGCTGTCCCGGCGCACGGTCCTGGTCCGGTCAAAGAGCCCGGCGCCCACGCACTGGCCGGTGAACACGGTGCAGGCCTGGGTCAGGTTTTCGATGGTGATGAAGATCAAACCGTCGATATTCAGCGCCGCAGCGTTGCCGGAGACCGCCAGGCTGCCAAGGGAGTTCACGCAGGTCTGCAAGGGGATGTCCGAGGCGGCCAGCATAGCGGCCTGGAGGCCTGCCGGGAAACCGATGCGCAGGATCCTGCCGATCTTCTCCCTGCGCAGGCAGAGCTTCCGCAGATCCAGACGCCAGGCTTCTTCCTCGTGAAGGAGGGCGTGGATGGCGAGAAAGGCGGACAGGTACTGGGTGATCACCGTCGCCACGGCGACGCCCACCACATTCCAATGGAAGAGGGCAACAAAGACGAGGTTCAATACCAGGTTCGTCGCGCCGGAGATGGCGAGGAAAATCAGGGGATGGCGGGAATCGCCCCGGGAGCGCATGAGGGAAGCGCCGGTGTTGTATACCATCTGGGCGGGTATGCAGAGAAAATACAGCCGCAGATAGGTCGCAGCGTCGCCGATGATGTCCTCCGGCGCATGCATCATTCTAAGGATCGTTCCGGCGAGGCCTTCGCCCAGGAAAAGCACGAAAACGCCGATCAGAAAGGCAAGCAGCAGGGATACGTGCATGGTCTCCCGGAAGCTCTCCGGATCGTTTGCCCCCGCGTCGTTCGCCGCGCAGACGGTGACGCCGGCAGACAGCCCGCCGAAAAAGCAGATGATGAGCATGACAAAGGCAAAGGTGGCGCCTACCGCGGCAAGGGCAGAGCTTCCGGCAAAGCGACCGACCACCAGGCTGTCTGCCGAGCTGAACAGTGTTTGAAGCCAGCCGGTGAGTACCAGGGGAACGGAGAAACGCAGGAGGCTGCCCATCACATTCCCATGTAACATATCGATCCTGTTTTTCACTAACACTCCATCCTTCTTATGGCGATCCGACCGGGCGGAGATCCTATGTCCGCCTGACAGTCTGTTTCATTAAAAGGTATTTTATCATAGGACAGGCCAACATACAATTCCGATTACAGACGGCAGGTTTTCGCAGTTTTCCGAAAAGGGAACTATTGAAAGAATGGAACAAGCGTATTATAATAAGCGGAAACAGTGCGGCTTTTCGAAAATAGATAACATATACGCTGTAATCATATGGATAACAGGGAGAGATAAAGACATGAAACTTGGCATCGTCGGGCTACCGAATGTCGGTAAGAGCACGTTGTTCAACGCCATGACCGGCGAAAAGGCGGAAACTGCAACCTATCGCTCCTTTGATGTGCAGCCGAACCTGGGTGTGGTGAAGGTCCCCGACAGCCGCTTGGATTGGCTTGCGGAGCTGCATCAACCGGATAAGGTGACGCCGGCAACCATCGAGTTTGTGGATATCGCCGGTCTCGCCAAGGGCGAAGGGCTTGGGAACAAGTATCTGGCCGCTGTCCGCCAGACGGATGCTTTGGTGCATGTCGTCCGCTGCTTTGACAACGAGGAGATCTTCGACGAACCTGCCGACGCCCTGCGGGATGTGGAGATCCTGAATATGGAGCTCGTGCTCGCGGATATCGAGGTCGTGGAGCGCCGCGTGGAGAAGGCCCGCAAGAACTTAAAGGGCGGGGATAAGAAGTATCAGCGAGAGGCCGAATTCTTTGAAGGGCTCCTGAAGCACCTGAACGAAGGACAGCCTGCTCGCACCTATCCCATGGAAGAATCCGACCTTGCCTATTTCCAGGACGGCGGCATCCTTACCCTGAAAAAGGTCATTTACGTTGCCAATCTCAGCGAAGAAGGCTATGCGGACCTGGAGCACAACGAGAATTACCTGAAGCTGAAAGCCTTCGCGGAGGAATCCGGCGAATCCTGCATGCCCATCTGCGCCCGGCTGGAAATGGATATCATGGAGCTGCCGGAGGATGAGCGGGCGCCCTTCCTGGAGGACCTGGGCATCACGGAAATGGGTCTCAGCCGCCTCATCAACTGCGCCTATGATCTTCTTGGCCTTATGAGCTTCCTCACCGCAGGAAAGCCGGAGGTTCGCGCCTGGACCATCCGCAAGGGCAGCAGAGCGCCGGAAGCCGCCGGCAAGATCCACTCCGATATCGAGCGCGGGTTTATCCGCGCGGAAGTCGTCTCCTTCGACGATCTGGTGAAAGTGGGCAATATGCAGGCCGCCAAAGAGAAGGGCCTCATCCGCAGCGAAGGAAAGGACTATGTGATGCGGGACGGGGACATCGTGCTGTTCCGCTTCAACGTCAGCAAATGAGCAATAAAAGGCCGGAACGGATACAGAGCATCGACGCTCTCCGGGGACTCTGCGTGGTCCTCATGTGCGTCCATCATCTGCTCTATGATCTGGCGGCTTTTCTGGGCGCTCCCTGGTGGCTCTTCACCAATCCCGTTTTCGACGTTCTGCACTATATCTTTGCCGGCTGTTTCATTCTTCTGTCTGGCGTTTCCTCCCGTTTCAGCCGCTCCAATATCAAGCGGGGAGCGAAAGTGATCGCGGTGGCCTTGGCCATGACGCTGGTCACTTGGCTGGGCGACTTGCTTTCTGCAAAACTAATGGGGTCGGAACTGGGCATCCTGATCGTGTTCGGCGTCCTCCATCTTCTCGGCTTCTGTATGATTTTTTACGGGCTGACGAGAAAACTCTGGGATCGGCTGCCGGACTGGCTGATGCCCGCGCTGTGCGTGATCCTCGTCGCCATAACGGCCAGATGCGCAGACGGCGGTTACACGGTGAACAGCAGATGGCTATTCTTCTTCGGCTTTGTTTCCCCGGAATTTTATTCTGCGGATTATTTCCCGATCCTGCCCTGGATATTTGTTTTCCTGCTGGGCACCTGGCTGGGAGGGAAGATCAGGGAAGGGAAACTGCCGGAAAGATTCTATACCGCGCGATTCCCGTTTTTCCCGAAGGTGGGTCGGCATGCCCTGCTGATCTACATCCTGCATCAGCCGATCCTTGCAGGACTTTGTTTCCTGATCGGCTGGATATTCGGCATATTATAGGCGCGTGCCTGTGATATAGATTATTTGGGTAGTCTTTCGTATGGACGCCCGAGGAGGTTACTATGATCAAGATCAAACTGAAAGACGGCAGCATCATCGAGGTCGAGAAAGGCTCTACGCTGCTGCAGGTGGCCGAAAAGATTTCCGAGGGCTTTGCCCGCAAGGTCCTTTCCGCCACCGTGGATGGGAAGGTGCATGGTCTGCCCCTTCCGCTGGAGCATGACTGCGAAGTCACCTTCAACACCTTTGACGATGCGGATGGGCGGCTTGCCTATCGCCACACGGCGTCTCACGTATTGGCGCAGGCGGTCAAGCGGCTCTATCCCGATTCCAAGCTGGCCATCGGCCCCGCCATCGACGACGGCTTCTATTATGACATCGACTCCGAGACCGTGTTCACACCGGAGATCCTGGAGAAGATCGAAATCGAGATGCGGAAGATTATCAAGGAAGATCTGCCCGTCGTTCGCTTCGAAATGCCCCGTCCCGCGGCCCGTCAGTTCGTGGAGAGCCTGAATGAGCCCTACAAGATGGAACTCATCGACGACCTTCCCGAAGACGCGGTCATCAGTTTTTACAGCCAGGGGACCTTTACCGACCTTTGCGCCGGACCTCACCTTGCCAGCACCGGCAAGCTGAAGGGCAACGGCCTGAAGCTCACCAGTTGCACCGGCGCTTACTGGCGCGGTGATTCCAGCCGCAAGATGCTGCAGCGGATCTACGGCACCTGCTTCCCCAAGAAGGAAGGGCTGGACGAGTACCTGCGGCGCATCGAGGAAGCCAAGAAGCGCGACCATCGCAAGCTGGGCAAGGAATTGGGCCTCTTCGCTTTCCGCGACGAAGCTCCCGGCTTCCCCTTCTATCTGCACAACGGCATGACGCTGCGGAACACGCTGATCGATTATTGGCGTCAGGTGCATAAGAAGTGGGATTACCTGGAGATCATGACGCCGCAGATCATGCGCAGGACCCTTTGGGAGACCAGCGGCCATTGGGATCACTATAAGGACAATATGTATACCACGCTGATCGACGGCGAGGACTTTGCCATCAAGCCCATGAACTGCCCCGGCAGCATCCTGGTCTATGACCTGGAACCCCATTCTTACCGTGAGCTGCCCCTGCGTTATTCCGAGCTTGGCACCGTTCACCGCCATGAACTCTCCGGCGCCCTCCACGGCATGTTCCGCGTCCGCTGCTTCACCCAGGACGATGCGCATATCCTGCTGGCAAAGGAGCAGATCAAGGATGAGGTCATGCGTATCGCCCAGCTCTTCGACGAGGTCTATTCTCTCTTTGGCCTGCCTTACACGATAGAGCTCAGCACCATGCCGGACGATCATATCGGCACCGAGGCCGACTGGGAAGTTGCGACCAACGCCCTGGCTGACGCCATCACAAGCCTCGGCAAGACTTATGTCATCAATCCCGGCGACGGCGCTTTCTACGGGCCGAAGCTGGACTTCCACATTGAAGACTGCCTGGGCCGCACCTGGCAGTGCGGAACGATCCAGCTGGACTACCAGCTTCCCGGACGATTCAACCTGGAATTCATCAACTCTAAAGGCGAGAAAGAATGCCCCGTGATGATCCACCGCGTGGTCTTCGGCTCCATCGAGCGCTTCATCGGCGTCATTACCGAGCATTTTGCCGGCGCCTTCCCCCTGTGGCTGAGCCCCGTGCAGGTGAAGGTCCTTCCCATCACCGATCGTGCCCACGCCCGCTGTGAAGAGCTGGTCAAGATCCTGGACGACAGGCGGTTCCGCGTGGAGGCGGACTACCGGAATGAAAAGATCGGCTATAAGATCCGGGAGGCCCAGATGCAGAAGGTCCCCTATATGCTGGTCATCGGCGACAAGGAGGCGGAGGACGGTTCCCTCAGCGTCCGTACCCGTACCGGCGAACAGCTGACCATGTCCGTGGACGAGTTCATCGAGAGGATACGCAAGGAAGTGGCAGAAAAAGCGATTTGACCTCTTCCACGGATTCCCTGACATAGATTTTCGGCTCCTCCGTAAAATAGCTTACGGAGGAGCCGATTTATGAGAAAAGCAAAACTGACGGCGGCACTTGCCGCACTGTTTCTGGTAAATATCCTGCTCATCAGCCTCAGCCAGCAGGCGGGGGCCGTCGCCTACAAACAGGGGTCCAGCGGCAGCGTCGTGACAAAGATACAGCAGGCATTGAAATACGCCGGGTATTATACCTACACGGTGGACGGAATCTACGGCAGCCGTACCACGGCGGCGGTAAAGAAGTATCAGAGGGCGAAGGGCCTGGCCGTGGACGGGATCTGCGGTACGCAGACCCTGGCAGCCCTGGGGATCAGCGTACCCACCGCCAGTGCGGATCGGAATACCAGGGCGCTGCTGGCCCGGCTGATATCGGCGGAAGCCAGGGGAGAGCCCTATGTTGGTCAGGTGGCCGTCGGGGCGGTGGTGCTCAACCGGGTGAAGCACCCTTCCTTTCCCAACACCATCCCCGGCGTTATTTACCAGTCCGGCGCGTTCAGCTGCATCGCCGACGGGCAATTCGACCAGCCCGTGGCGGAAAGCGCTTACCGGGCCGCGGACGACGCCCTGAACGGCTGGGATCCCACCGGCGGCGCCATCTATTATTTCAATCCCAGCACAGCCACCAGCGCATGGATCTGGTCCAGACCCCTGATCCTTACCATCGGAAAACACCGTTTCTGCGCATAATGGAAGCGGCAGCCCGAAAAGGCTGCCGCTCAAGCTGTCGACAAAGTGTCGACAGCTTGAGCGCAAAATCAGAAAATGTTTTCTGATTTTGCAAGGATATAACGTGAAGGGGGATTACCGTCCCCCTTCACAAATCCCCCATGCGGATCGAAGCCCTGATTCATAGGTTTGTCTACAGTCTGGGCGGGCGGCAGAAAATCTGCCGCCCGCCCCGTCTTCACTTTTCCAATTCCAGCAGCCGGTCCAGCACCGCCAGGGCCGCTTCCTCCTTGCTCAGGAGGGGCAGCTCCCGGGTGTCCTCCGCCGTGATGAGGG
>JAEEGH010012452.1_pt1 | contig 19084 bp, 14 predicted proteins | sample 9134181 | NCBI WGS metagenome assembly JAEEGH01 (sample SAMN16246544, study PRJNA631951) | gut metagenome | biome: gut microbiome; feature: rumen; material: DP-attached | host: Bos | place: Iran: Karaj | collected 2018-10 | reverse complement strand
CTCTTGAAGAAAAAGTTGATTACTATCTCGTTAAATGGAGAGCTGAGAGGGAGAATGAGCACAAAGGAAGTCTTGCTTTTACAGGCTATGAGCGTCCATCTTACATTCTGGATGCTGAGGTTCCAAGATTTGGAACTGGTGAAGCCAAGGGTGTTATCAGGACTTCAGTTCGTGGAGATGACCTCTATCTTCTCGTAGATGTATGTAACTATTCACAGACTTATTCTCTTTTTGGTCAGGAGAACCACATGTCTCCTGATGATCATTACCAGGATCTCAAAAGAATAATCGCAGCTGTTGGTGGTAAGGCAAGACGTATCACAGTTATCATGCCTTTCCTCTATGAGTCAAGACAGCACAAGAGAAGCTCAAGAGAGTCTCTCGACTGCGCTATTGCTCTCCAGGAGCTGGTTAGCATGGGTGTTGATAACATTATTACCTTCGATGCTCATGATCCTAGAGTTCAGAATGCTATTCCTCTTAACGGATTTGAAACAGTCCGCACTACATATCAGTTTATCAAGGCTCTCCTTCGCAATGTATGGGATCTCAAGATTGATTCAGACCATATGATGGTTATTTCCCCTGATGAAGGCGGAATGGGAAGAGCTATCTATCTTGCCAGCGTACTTGGTCTCGATGTAGGTATGTTCTACAAGAGACGTGATTATACACAGGTTGTTGACGGACGTAACCCTATCGTTTCTCACGAGTTCCTCGGAACAAGCGTTGAGGGCAAGTCAGTTATTATCGTTGATGATATGATTTCATCAGGTGAGAGCCTTATAGATGTTGCCAAGGCACTCAAAGAGCGTAAGGCAGCCAGAATCTATGCATTCTCAACCTTCGGTCTTTTCACAAACGGACTTGAAGAGTTTGATAAAGCTTATGAGGAAGGTCTCATCGACAGAGTACTTACTACTAACCTTGTATATCAGACTCCAGAGCTGTTATCACGTGAGTGGTACATCAGCTGCGATATGAGTAAGTACATCGCTTACCTTATCGATACACTTAACCACGATGCTTCTATCAGCGATCTTCTTAATCCTGTAGAGCGTATCAACAGCATTATCGAGCGCTACAACAGTGGCGAGCTTCGTGCTTCACTTGAGGCAGAAAAGAAAATCTGATAATTTACAGCAAAATATAAGCCTGGTTGTTATCTCATACAACCAGGCTTTTCTATATCTATACCCTCTAAACCCCATAATCTGAATCTGGTTAGAATGACTGGAATGTGAGTGAATCAAAGATTCCTGCAAGTCTATCAGATACTTCCATATCCAACTCTTCATTACCACTCTTGTGGCCGATTACTTCAAAGGAAAGATATCCTTCCATGTAATCTCTTGTTACAGCTTCCATGTAAAGACCTGAACCTATCTCTGCTGGAGGACATGAAGCCCAGTATCCATGAATCTCTTCTGTTCCTGGGAAAACACCTTCTGATGTAGTTGCGTTTTCACCATATTCCTGAACAAATGCATCTCTGGCTTCCTTGGCACTCTTATCTACATCATAGGTAACCATGATCATGTTGGTTCCTACGCCCTCTCCGTTGTAGACAATAGCTACCTTGTTACCATCCTGAGTTATATCAAACAGATTAGGATCATACTTGATGCTCCATCCATTCTGATTCTCGTAGATGTAATCACCATCGCTTACATAGTTGATAGCGTTGAAGGTATCAGGATCTGCATCTGAAAGATACTCAAAAACAAGCTCAAGCTTCATATCATCGTCGTAGTAACCATAGACATTTCTGTCCTCTACGCCTGTTACCACGAATACATCCTCTAATACGTCAACACTGCCAAAGAAAAAACGAACCTGTCCATCTTCCTGTACACAGTCAAATGGAACTCCTGCGCCATTTGATCCTTCCTCTGTACGTCCCCAGTCATCTCCATTAAAGACATAGAAATAATTCTTGGCAGGATCTTCAGCATCTTTTGCATAGTTTACATAGACGCCCTTTTTGAAATACTGTATGGCTTCTACAGCTTCTGAAGTCTCAGCTTCTGCTGCAAGTGCTACAGGTTCTTCTTCAATAACTTCTTCTGTAATCTCTGAAACCTCAAACTCCGCAAGGTCTGATGCAGCTTCAGCGCTTCCACAGCCAGCAAGTGTCATTGCTACAAGAGATAATGCCACGGTAAGTGTGAGTAACTTCTTTGAAGACTGACTTTTCATAATATTTCTCCCTCCTATATAAAAACTATGTTTCACTATCTCGCCCCTCATGTGAAATAATGTTACATTGATGATTATATTACTCCTCTTATTGCCCCAATGATATTAATAAAATATAAAGTATTATAAAAACTTTATTTAAAAAGCCTGATTCCTCAGGCAGAATCAGGCTTTATTACAGATTTCATTATTCAAAAAGTTTTTTAATTTCAAGAAGTGAATCTACGCAAGCGTAGAGCTTACCTCTTAGTTCCTCATCAGGCTGCGATAAATCTGGTACCATTATGACGTTGCAACCGGCAAGAAAAGCGCTTGTAACACCGTTAGGTGAGTCCTCTACAGCAAAGGTCTCATTTGGAGGAAGGCCCAGCTGCTCACATGCGTATGCGTATATGTCTGGCGCCGGCTTACCAAGCTTAACCATGTCAGAACAGATTATCCTGTCAAAGTGATCGAATAATCCCAGCTTGTTAAGATATCCCTTGGTTCGCTCATATTCATTAGCTGTGGCTATACTGGTGAGAATACCATGTTCACGCAACCAAACGAGAATCTCCTTGGCACCTGGCTTAAGAGGAATGCCCTGTTCCTTGATGATATCCACAACCAGACCCTTACGATATTCTCTGACCTCGTTGTAGTCAAAATCCTGTCCAAACCACTCTTTGAACTTCTCAGGTGCAAAAGGCCTTCCAAGAGATCTTAGTTCCAGTGGCATCCATGGCTCGCACTTATATCCAAAGTGTGCAAGAGCCTCAGGCCAGGCCTTCTGATAGAATTTCTCTGTATCTGTAAGTGTACCGTCAAGGTCGAATATTACTGCCTTTATTTCTTTGTTCATCAAATATATTCCTCGGATGCTTCAACTTGTTTAATGACATACGAATTGCTCCATGGCTTTCGACGCTTATATCATTAGATTATAGCTCATAATACTCCGCATTGATATACTTGGTGTCATCTTCAAAGGCTGAAGGCTCAGGACTAACATTACTATCTTCTGCCGCGCTGCCAAATAATCCCTCAAATAGCGAACTTATGGTGTTTGTTCCGATAAGCGCAACATCGCTGGAAACAGAGCTAACAGCGCCCTTCTGGTCGTTGGAGCAGCTTACCTTAGCACAGTCTCTTATCTTAAGGCGCTGTCTGATAAGCTCTGGTGGAACATCCTTATCAATCTTAAGAAGTGCTACATCGCTTACAACCATTCCACCAGCCGCTGCTTCCAAGGTAGCCATGTCGATATTAGCTATGGCAACATCTCTGATTTCTGTTCCCTGCTTAATAATGAGCTTATCGCATTTAGCTCCGATCTCCTCAAGTCTCTGAACGCACGCTTTCTCAGCACAGATATCACCCTCCACAATAAGAGTTTCAATCTTTTCAAGTGCTCCCAGATTAGAAGCTGCAATATCCGCATTTCCAATGATGTAAAGGCTTGTTCCATTGGCATTTACAAATTTCTCATCAATCTCATTCTGATCAGACACAACAACTGTGCAGTTATCAGGAATTTCCACGATCTCAGCCTCAATATTAAAAAGAGGAAGAGCTGTCTCAATGTTTTTCTTTCTAATGTACACTTTCTCTGTGCTGAACTTTATATTCTTCTCGGCAAGCTTTGCAAAATCTGTCTCTTTGTCCCCATCATAGATGAAATTCGCTGCAAAATAGCCCGTATTCTCAGGTGCTCGCAATGGAAAATACTTATCCAGCTTATACCTGTTGTCCATAAGTGTATAATCATCGGGATATGACTTGGTCATACCGTTGATGGACAGTCCAGGGAATGGCAAAAGAGCTGCAATACTCTTAGGACACAGAATAAGGCCGTTGATAGAAATTCTGCTAAACTTTCTAAGAGCATCCTGTGCACCAGGCGCAATCTTAAGAAGTCCATTTATAGTGATAGCTGTTCCTTCAGCAACATCTGTCTGTGGTGTTATCTCATAAACACCATTGATGTTGAGGTTCTTGTTGCCAGGATCCTCGCTCATATCCTTACTTCTGACTTCCTCAGCCTTGATATTGAAGGGCAATCTATTAAGAATCTCTTTACTTCTATCGTCAACAATAAGCTCTTCTGTATATATCCTTATCTGACTGAACTCTCTATAATTCTCTTCATTGATCTTTCTCGCATCACATTTCTGGCAGTTAATTCTAAGCTTCATCTTTTTTCCCCTTTCGTATTTCGCATCCCATTGTAAACAATCTGTTTTACAATTTAGAATATTTTATTTCAAAAAGACGGAGTGCGTCAATCAAATCCGCACTCCGTCTGCATCTCAAACATTTTAATTTTCTTAGAATCCCAGATTATCGTTAACAAGGATTACATGAATTCTGTCCTTGTGTCTTGAGAATCTAGTGATAAGGAACTGACAACAGATAGTATCTGGTGACTTACAGTTCATGCAAGAGCCTGTTTTGGCACATGGTGTGTTAAGTCCAAAACGCTGAGCATTGATTGGAGCAGCCACGTTTCTGGCTCTCTTCATGGCACCATCCACATCGTCGCAGATCTTGTTCATACCAACAATGAACAGAACCTTCTTAGGTCCCTGCGCTATAGCAGATACTCTGTTGGAGTTACCATCGATGTTGACAATAACGCCATCCTCAGTCATTGCATTAGCACTAACAAGGAATACATCTGCATCGTATGCAGCAAGCATTGCAGCGCGCTTATCCTCTGCCTTATCTCTGTCGATGAAGTTATAATTGCCATTTTTAACAGCTTCTACAAGGCCAATCTCGTGAGCACTCATAGCTCCGCCCATAGTTACGCTGCTGCCTTCTGGAATAAGCTCAAGAGCTTTCTTGAGGGCTTCTTCCTTATTAGCTGCGTAATAGCCAGTCATGTTTCTGGACTCAAGGCCTGCGATAACCTTTTTTGCCAATAATTCGTTTCTCTTAACAATATTCTCGTTCATGCCATACCTCCTACAATCTTCACATCCAAAACCTGTATATATCAGATTCCTCTGAAGCTCATAACGAATGTAAGCTTCTCGTCATTAGGAAGCAGGAACTCAGGATGAGTCTTAGCTCCCCAGGTATCATCGCCAGCGATACCCATCTGCATGCTGCTGCAGCGAACGATAGTCTTAGTCACTCTTGGAAGCTCATAAGGATGATCTGCTGCCTCAAGCTCATCTGGAAGATATGGAATAGCGCTGAAGTTCATTGTATCAGGAGCTTCGAACAACAATCCTCTTCCTCTGTTATCTGTAACCTTAGCCCATCTAACGCCTGTTCTGTTTCCTGTTTCCTCAGGGCGAAGATAGCTCTCCATAGCATCTGTAGTTGTAGTCTCAAAGATGCCAAGCTTAGCTCCTCTGTTTCTATCAACATAGTTCTCCATAGGGCCATTTCCGTAGTACTCAACCTTGTTAAACTCAGGACTGAATCTAAAGAGCATACCAAACTCAGGCATAGGAGTAAGTCCCTTAACTGGCTCGTACTCTTCCTTGATCCATACTCTTCCATCACCAGTAACTGTATATGTCACGAGTACAGAAGCTGCTGGAGTTGTAGGAAGATAGAACTTGCAGGTAATGCTAACGCTGTTCTCACCCTCTACTACCTTAGGATACTCGCGTCTCTCATCATAGCTTCCGTTTACATATCCGTTGGACTCCTCGATGATAGGAGATGTTGTAGCGTAGGAGCTTGCAATCTTCCACTGAGCATATCTGCCAGCCATGTTGTTACCTCTGTCGTTTTCAACTGGTGCACGCCAGAAGTTTGGTCTTGGAAGTCCAAGTCCCTGGATCAGTTCTTTGCCAGCATAGTTATATGAGGTGATATTACCTTTTTCTTTTGAGAACATCACGCTGAAGTGATTGCCCTTAACTCCGATGTTGTAGTCACCCTTAACTACCTTAAGACCACCACAGCTGATAACTGTAGAAGCTGCAATTCTAAATACGCCCTGTCCGAAAGCAACCTCATGGCCGCGTTCAGCCCAGATTGTATCATCACGAAGTCTGAAGGAAACTGTTACTGCGTACTCATCAAGAGGGAATGGGCCATTCTCGTTATAGCCCTCTACTCCCATAACTGACATTCTTGCTGTAATAGCTTCAGGAAGCTCATACTCTTTTTCTGAAAGAGGTTCAACATCTGTCGCCATGCGCTTCTCAAGGAGCTTCTTGCCATCTCTTTCAAGGATAACTACGCAGTCGTATTCATTTGTATTAGTGAAAAGAGAAGTGTTAATGATCTTAACCTTATCTCTTTCTACAATTGCCTTGATGTTCTGATAGTTGAACTTAACATCCTGCATCTTGGCGTATGGCTCACGCTCTGAGTTAACAATTCCGTTACCACTAAAGCTATAGTCAGTAGGTCTTTCACCGTGATCTCCGCCATATGCCTGATAATCTTCGCCAAAGCAGTTCTTGGTTCTGATTGTCTGATCTACATAATCCCAGATAAATCCGCCCTGATAGCGTGGCTCTCTGTCAGCAAGGTCTGTGTATTTGAACATACCACCGCAGCTGTTAGCCATGGCGTGTGAATACTCACAGCAGATAAATGGCTTGTCAGGATGTTCAGCAAGGAACTTCTCGATATCCTTAACTGGTGGATACATCTGGCTCTCCATGTCACTAGTATCATTGTAGGTTCTGTCGTGGCAGATTCCCTCATAGTGCACAAGTCTGTCTGGATCAAGCTTTCTAAAGAGCTGTGACATCTCATAAGGAACCTTGCCTCCGTGAGACTCATTACCAATTGACCAGATCAGAACTGAAGGATGGTTCTTATCCAGCTGATAGGTTGAATTGATCCTATCAAGCATCATAGCCATGCAGTTGTCACGACTTCCAGGAATCGCAAATGGAATAGCAGGCTCATTACCAAGGTGAGACCAACTGCCGTGTGACTCTAAGTTATTCTCAGCGATCATGTACAGACCATAAATATCGCAGAGCTCATAAATTGCAGCAGAGTTCTGATAGTGGCTTGTTCTGATAGCATTGATGTTGTTGCGCTTCATTGTGATGATATCCTTGAGAGTATCCTCATAGGAAACAACACGTCCGCTGTCGCAGGAGAACTCGTGGCGGTTTACGCCCTTGAACACGATTCTCTTACCATTTATCAGCATGAGGCCATCCTTCATCTCGAAGCGTCTAAAGCCCACATTCTGGCTTACAACCTCACATACATTTCCGTCTGCATCCTTAACCTTGAGAACCAGCTGGTAAAGATTAGGATCTTCGGCGCTCCACAGCATTGGAGAATGCACTTTTTCTTTGGCCACCTGATCTGCCCCTGCAGGGATTGTTCCCTTAACAACAGGGTGATTATTTCTAAACAGCGTAAACTCTGTTTCTCCAACGTTCTTACCGCTTGTATTAAGTGTAAGCTCAAGCTCTGCCTCTGAGAAATCGTCGTTAAGCACAGTTCTGATCTTAACATCATCAAGATGTGCAGCAGGAATCACCTGTAAAAAGACATTTCTATATATTCCAGAGAATCTAAAGAAATCCTGATCCTCCATCCAGCTTGAAGATGTCCACTTAAATACCTGAACAGCAAGCTTATTAGCACCCTCTTTAAGGAAAGGTGTAAGGTCAAACTCTGAAGGAGTGAAGGTATCCTCGCTATAGCCAACATACTGGCCATTGAGCCAGAGTGCATAGCCACTTTCTACTCCGTCGAATACAACATGAACGTCCTGACCTTCCCACTGAGCAGGAAGATTAAAGTATTTAACATAGCTTCCAACAGGATTGAACTCTTCTGGAACCTGGCCCAGCTCAATCTTCTCATGTCCATCCCATGGATACTGAACATTTATATAGGCAGGAATGTCATAGCCTTCCATCTGCATATGTGCTGGAACGTGAATATCATCCCAGAAATTGCAGTCATAGTCCTCTTTTTCAAAGCCTGGTACTACTGCTCTGTAGTTCTTGGCGTAGTGGAACTTCCAAAGTCCATTTAAAGAGATTCTAAGAGAAGTATCGCCCTCTGCAAGCTCATCCTCTGTAGCAAAGCTCACAAAATCTCCGTGAGCAGGGAGTACGTTGTCTTTGAAAATTTCAGGATTTGCGATAAAAGAATAGTCAAATCTCTCCATTATTTTTCCTCCATAATGTAGGTAATAAAATGATTACCGTTTTCCTCAAAAAGCTTTTCTGAATCATTCATTCCGTATTTATAAACAGTACCAGTCGTTGGGTTCATAAGTACTGTATTAAGATCGTTGAAACCAATGATCAGCATTGCTGTGCCATCGTTGAGCATCGCCATTACAGGAATATCCTGGTTAGTGTAATAGAGCATTGCTGACATTGGGCATCCATCCAGGTCAAGAATCCTTGCCTCTGGAAGTGATGACTTGAGAATCTGGTAAACGCTGTCGCCATCACTTAAAAGAGCATCTACATTTCTGTTTACTCCTTCGTAGGTCAGTATCAGGTCAAGACACACAGATACCGGATCCTTGCTGGTCATATCTGAATATACTTCTGCAGCTCTCGTAACTGACATATTCTGGTTGGATCTAAGGAGATTACCCTTTATCCAGACATATCTGTTATTGTCACCAACTACTGTTGCAGGCGCATTATATGCAAGCTTAACAGCTTCCGCAGGATCACTGTATATTCCGTTTATTCCCATGAGACCATATACATAATAAAATGGCTTCTCATCTGTGTTACGCTTAGAGTCTATGCTGACATCTCTGTCACCTTCAAAAAGAGTCTGCGCAGGAGTCAGCACTCTTATCTGCTTGGTCTTGATCTCACTCTTAGCAGAAATCTGTACTATCTTTTCATAGATATCAACAGAGACCGTAGAAACGACATTGCTGCCCTTTTCAGCCTTGAGTGTACTCATGATCTGGTCATCATAGGTGCTTACGTACTTGGTTCCCTCTTCATCTTTGACAACTCTTGTCATCCTGATCTGATTATCACCGATAGAAACAGATGTTACATATATTCCATCGGGATGATAGTTCTCCAGGATATTTCCATCACCATCCTGAATCTTGATATTGTACATGGCATAAACCGGATTGCCAATCTGGTCATTGAGTACGTCGCTTTCATGTACCAGGCCATATACCATATCTTCGCCCATAAAGCCCAGAACTCTTATGAAGTCTCCATCATCAGCAGTAACCTCAGAAACAGTCTTGGTTCCAAGATTCATCATGTTAAGACTCTTAAGGTCTCCACTTTGCCATGCAATTGTGTTCATGGACTCTGAAATCTTGTATTCGCCTGAGCCAATATCATCAACAACTGATGAATAAGTCCTGTCGTTAAGATCTATGGCATAAATGTTCTGATCCAACATCACGAAAAAGACATCGCTGTTATTAACATAGGCAATTGTATCCACATACTCCATCAGGATCTGAGGATCGCTCTTACTCTTAATGAATACCTGCTCTTCCACTGCATTTATTGTTGCATTGTAGTCGTAGACAGCTATTCCAACCTGACCTTCGTGCATTCCCCTGTTCATATAGCCAGCTACAGCAAACTTAACGTTTCCAGCTTCATCGACCTTGAGTATCTTGATCCTGTTCTGATCCCACCTGGTCCTGATGTCATTATTGTTATCATCATAGAAGCCAAACAGATAAGCCAGCCTGTTCTCTGAGTTGTTGAGCATGTAGAGTCTGTTCTCAGATACGAAAGCAAAGGCACTACCACTGCTACTCTCAACCAGCTGAAGCTCCGGATCAGATATACTAAGTCCGATCACGTTCTTGGTAATAGAAAAAGACTTAACATCAAAAATATAATTAACTGTTCTCTCAAAGTTGAGAAGATATATTCTGTCACTGGTAAACCTGAGTCTGTAGGCCTCGCACACGTTGTAGACCTTGTTAAGTGCTCCTTCCTTGATACTGATTCTGTATCTCAAAAGGTAGCTTCCTGTCTGACCATGAATATCTGTTACATAAATCTCAGGGTCTGTATGCTCCACAATCTGCAGATCTCCCCAGGTAACCTGGTTAAAGCTACTGTGGATATTTACCTTGTTAAAAGTAGTATTGTCGCCCTCTGAATTGGACTCCAGATATCTGGAATACTCTGCAGCTGCCTCTTTATCAAAGGTTGCCAGGCTGAAGTTTCTGACAAAGTCCACCTCATCATCCAGGTGATACTTGAAATCATCGTTAGTCCAAACAATTCTTGTATAGAATCTGGCTTTGCCGCTTTCTGTATCCATGAGCATTACCAGCATATATTCCGATCCGGAAGTAATCAGGTCTTTTAACTGAAAAGTACCTGTGATGGTATCAGAAGTCTCCATATAATCCTGGAGCACATTGTTCTCAACCAGTCCGGAGCCATCAACATTTCTGACCTCAAAACTAAGGTTTGAAACCTTCTGACCATAGGTGTTTATCTTATAATTGATATCTCTTCCGCTTCCTATTGGAAAAACAGTGCCTCTGATGTGGCTGATATCCATTTCCTCCAGGTATCCGTGAAGAGGATTGATTTCTTTGAAATTACTGATAAATGTAACTGTTGGCAGCGTAGCCTCAGGCATGTGCGCTGTCATATCCGCTTTATCACCAGTAGAGACTCTGCTGATGATCAAAACGGCTATTACAAAGATCAATACTGCATATATGGACTTTATTATAGTAAGTTTTACTGATTTACCCTGCATAATTGACTTTCAATTTGAATGATAGTAAGATTTTGATAATACAATTTAGGTTGTTTGCAGTTTTCTCGAAAGGAGAGAATATGGATCATCCAATCTTGTACCGCAAGCGCTTCATTCCAGACGAGTGCCTAGAACTCAAGGACGACATTATCCTGGAATGCAACGATAAGCTAATCATAACTAAATGGAACACTATCCATGCCCGATGTGATCTGGCCAGAGGATACTCCTGTTATTACATCGATCGCGGCTATAAAATCAGCAAATTCTTGCGCTCTGATGGATCTCTCCTATGCTGGTACTGCGATATCATAACCTGCGAATATGATTCTGAGAAAAATTCCCTATTAGTAATAGATCTTCTAGCTGATGTAAAAATATATCCAGATGGTCGTCAGCGTATTGTTGACCTGGATGAATTATCCGAGGCCTTCGAAAAACGCCTTATTGACGAAGCCCTTCTGAAAAAGAGCCTGCTCTCACTGAACAAGCTCCTTAATGATCTGTATAAAGGTGGCATACAACAACTTGCTGAACCGATAGAAAAACTCATCGAAAGCAACGATCAGTAGAAAACATGACCACCAATATTTATTCCGCTAAGTCCTGGAACCGGTGTTCTGAAATAAACACAGTTTCCAACATTTGAATAACCTTTCATAGCTTCATCGGCAGCCTGATAACAGGCTGCTGTTGCTTTTCCTTCAGCAAGTGCCAGCGCAAGTCTTCCGCTGCTAGCTGGAGAAAACTGCTTGTTCTGATAAATAACTCCCACAACAGTATCCGGATAAACTGAACTCAGCACTCTGTTGATAACAACAGCTCCTACGGCAACCTTGCCCTCGTAAGGCTCTGATCCCGCCTCGCAGTAGATCAGATTCGCCAAAAGATATCTATCTCCCTCAGCAAACTGAACCTCAGAAATGTTCCTCCAAGCCGATGATGCTGCCAGTTTGGAAAGTCTCATTTCTTCAGCAAGCTTGGCCTCAAGCTTCTTGATATCTGCCTCCTGCTCCTTGATCTGATCCTCCAGGGCCTGAGCTTTGGCCTCAGCATCAGAAATATCGTTGGCATACTGCTTGATGGTTCCGGACGTCTGATTAACAAGACCTGAAACTCTGCTCTGTTCTGCCTGAGCCTTGACCTTGTAGTCATCGAGCTGCTCTTTTTCTTCCTGAAGCTTGGCTTCCTTGGCTTCGATGTTCTGCCTGGTCTCGATATATTTCAGGAACATCTTCCTGTCATAAGCGGATAACTGTTCAATATAATTGTTCTGATTAAGGAAATCTGCGAAACTTGTGGCTCCAAGGAGCATATCAAACAGCACAAAGTTCTGTTTCTCATATATGAACTGAATACGCTTCTTCATGCTGGCATACTGATTGGTCTCAGTTTGTCTGGCTAAATCCAGCTCTGCCAGTGTATTCTCTATTTCAGTCTCTTTATTATCAATCTGCTGTTCCAGATCCTCAAGGTTACTGCTGACCTCTGAAAGCTGATTATTAAGTGTGTTGAGCTGAGTCTGAAGCGACGACTTCTCCTCATTCATCTCGGCGATGTCGTCCTTGGTGGTATCCAGATCATTTTGTGACTGTTTCTTTTTCTCCTTGGCTTCTTCCAACTGTTTCTTGGTTGACTCCGTTGCTATAACCTTCACAGAAGGCACAGATGCAGCGCCAATGGCAAGCGCAGCCAGAATCGCTATTATTTTTTTACCACAAACCCAGTTAGTCTTCATCATAATTGTCTCAAATGGTAATTTTAATATTTCTGCCACTTGGCTGATACTGATAATACCTCACTCCTGCAGCATCGAACATCTTCTTGGACGCTCTTGTGCTGGCAGAAGTGCTGTACTTGTCACTGTCATAAACCACAGTACGGATACCCGCCTGTATTATAGCTTTGGCACATTCATTACAAGGGAAAAGAGATACATAAATCTTGGCACCCACAAGGCTTCCACCTCTGTAGTTGAGGATGGCATTGAGCTCACTATGAGTAACAAAAGGATACTTGGTACCCAGCTCGTCTTCGCCGTCTCTTTCCCATGGGAATTCCTCATCAGAACATCCCTTAGGAAAACCGTTATATCCCATTGAAAGAATATTGTTGTCTTCGCTTACTATGCAGCTTCCAACCTGTGTGTTAGGATCCTTGGATCTCATGGCTGCAAGCTTGGCAACTCCCATAAAATACTCATCCCAAGATATGTAGTCTTCTCTTTTCATGTATCCTCCTGTAACCTTGAATCCTTATTTTGTTCCGAAGATTCTATCTCCTGCATCGCCGAGACCTGGTACGATATAACCATGGTCATTGAGCTTCTCATCAAGTGAACCAACGTAGATATCAACGTCTGGATGTGCTTCCTGCATTGCCTTAAGTCCCTCTGGAGCAGCAATGATGCACATGAAGTGAATATGCTTGCAGCCTCTGTCCTTGAGCATCTGAATAGCTGCAACTGATGATCCGCCTGTAGCAAGCATTGGATCAACTACGAAGATTTCTCTCTCAGCAACATCTGCTGGCATCTTGCAGTAATACTCAACTGGCTTAAGTGTCTCTGGATCTCTGTAAAGACCGATATGGCCAACTCTTGCTGCTGGAATAAGAGCAAGCATACCATCCACCATACCAAGACCAGCTCTTAAAATAGGCACTACGCAGAGCTTTCTACCCTTGAGCTCCTTAACAGTAGTCTTGCAGATTGGAGTCTCGATCTCTACGTCCTGAAGCTGAAGGTCTCTTGTTGCCTCGTAGCAGATAAGTGTTGCGATCTCTCCGATTGTATCTCTAAAGTCCTTAGTTCCTGTATCAGTTCTCCTGATATAACCTATCTTGTGCTGAATCAGTGGATGATCCATAATAACTACTTTTCCCATAAATGCCTCCTAAAATGCTATTAGTATTATTTTTATCGCACAGATCCTAGGATCTGCTATTGCCTTAATTACTCAAGCTCTGAAATCTTGGCAATTCTACGGCTATGCTTCTCAAGATTTGAAAATGGTGTATCAAGGAATGTATCAACAATCTCGTTAGCAAGTACAGGGCCTACAAATCCGCCGCCCATTGCCAGTACGTTAGCATCGTTATGCTCTCTTGTAAGTCTAGCTGTTGAAACCTCTGAGCAAAGAGCACATCTTACTCCCTTAATCTTGTTAGCAACAATTGAAATACCAATTCCTGTAGTGCAGATCACGATTCCCTTTTCGCACTCGCCTGCTGCTACTGCCTTAGCTGCTGCAGCTCCAAAATCAGGATAATCGCAGGAATCAAGACCATAAGTACCGAAGTCCTTGTACTCGATCTTTCTCTCATCCAGATGCTTCTTAACTGATTCCTTAAGTTCGAATCCGCCGTGATCACTTGCTAATGCTATCATTTCTCGTTCCTCTTTCCTTATATATTATAATGTTTTTACGCAATATTGAACATATATGATATGGGTGTCAAAAGTCAAATGTGCATACATGCTTGCATGTTAAGCACTTTGACTTTATGACCCTAACAAATATGAGGAATTAGCCAATTTACGTAGTAAATTTGCGGTTTCCGAATATTTGTAGAATTGCGAAAATGACGTAAGTCATGAAGCAATTCGTATATCATATTATGCTATACCGACTTAATATTATGTCCTGCTGCCTTGAGAAGTCTGTTCATTATAGCCTGACCAATTCCACTGTCGTCAAAAGACTCTGAGAACATTATATCTATCTGTTCATCATCAAACTCACGTAGAACCTTGAAAAGCTCATGAGCTATAGTGCTCTCATCCTCTCTGTTTCCAACGCTCTTAACAACATCAGCTCTGTACATGGCCTTGGTAGCATCTGTAGCTATTACGCCAACACGCTTTCCCTCTGCCATAGCCTGCTGTGACTTATCATTAATATATGAAACAACATTGTCCTGAGCGCCCTGAACTATCATAAGATCGCCCTTAGGTGCGTAGTGCTTGTATTTCATACCAGGAGCCTTGGGCTTCTCAGTAGATGTGCTATCAATGATGGTCTTATCGATACTGATCTTGCCAAGTACATCTTCCAGCATCTGTGCTGTAATGTAGCCTGGTCTCAATATCATAGGAACTTCAGCTGTAAGGTCAACAATAGTTGACTCAAGGCCGATACCTACCTGGCCTCCATCAATTATCATCTCAATCTTGCCAGAAAGATCCTCTACACAGTATCTTGCAACTGTTGGGCTTGGCCTTCCTGATGTATTAGCAGAAGGCGCAGCAATATAGCCCCCAGACTGTCTTATCAGCTCGAGAGCTATCTTGTTGTTAGGCATTCTGATTGCTACAGTATCAAGGCCACCTGTTGTTTCGTAAGGCACCTTGTCGTTTTTGTTCATTATCATTGTAAGAGGGCCTGGCCAAAAAGCATCAGCCAGTTTCCTTGCAGCTTCTGGAACCTCTTTTACAATATCTGCAAGATCATCCATATTGGCAACATGCACTATCAGTGGGTTGTCAGATGGTCTGCCCTTGGCTGCATATATCTTCTTGGATGAAAGAGGATTGAGTGCATCTCCACCAAGACCATAAACTGTCTCAGTTGGAAAGGCTACAAGACCGCCGTCTCTGATTATCTGTCCAGCTCTCTTAAGGCCTTCAAGGGCCTCTTCATCCATATCACTTTCTTCTATTACTATTACTTCTGTTTCCACTTCTTTATTCCTCGATATAACTTGCAATCACATCCCAGACATCTGCTGTTTCCATGCCAAGAGACCATACTGCTATTCCAGCAATGTTCTGTGCTCTCATAGAATCTATCTTCTGTCCGATAGAAGTTGCATCCTCCATCCAAATCTGGTTAAGCGTACCATCAGATGAAGTAAATTCTCCATAGTTCTGTCCAGCCTCTGCATCCCAGTTCATCTGAATGCTGTGGTTGGAGATGTACTCCTTGGCTGTCTGCATTGATACAGCTTCACTTGAAAGCGCTCCGCCTGAAGTATGCCATATTCTGGTATAGAATGGCACTGCGTTGATAACCTTGGAAGGATCTGCCTTGGCAGTTGTGCTGATAAGTCCATTTTCTACATAGCTAAGAGAAGCTACTGAACCAGCCTCTGCAGAACCTGCATAATGTTCGTCATAGCCCATGATAATAATATAATCAGCAACAACGCCCTGCTCGGCAATGTCGTAGTGGTCATTGAAATGAAGCGGTACATAATCATCTATAGAATAAACAAGGTTGTTAGCTCTGCAGGCAATTGATAATTCCCTTACAAACTCTACATAAGCCTGTCCATCTGCTGTATTGATCTGCTCAAAGTCGAGGTTAATACCGTCTACACCACTCTCTGCAGCAAGTGCCATAAGCTGACTGATGGCATTCTGTCTGCTGCTATAGCGTGAGAGGAACTCAGATGTTGAGAAATCTCCAGTACCTGTAAAGTTATCAAAAAGAGCCCATACTTCAAGCCCCTTATCGTGAGCTGCCTTAACATATGAACTTGATGCAAAGCTGGTTACGTCACCAGCGCTTGAGTTAAGCTTGTACCATGTGGGCGAAACAACATTGAGGCTCTTAGCCTGTGCTAAAACTGATGAAAGTGTATCATTACCAGCCGGACCACCAATATTGTGGAAACCAAGATTGATCTTGTGCCCTCTGTTAAGAGATGTATACTCCTCTTCCACATAATCAGTTACCGGAATAGGGCTTCTGGTTGTAGTATCTGAAAGCCTCTTATTCTCTACATAGCCGATGTAGGAATCGGCACTCTTGACCTTAGACCAGTTCTCAAGCACCTCAAGAACAACAACAGTGTCGTCCTTAGCAAGATCCTCTAAGATCTCACTCTTAACACCGCCCCTTAATCGAAGCTGTGTATTCTTATTAATAGTAGCAACCTGTTCCTCTTCCCAGCTTGTAGTAAGCTGCATGTGATTAGGCTCTGTAAAGCCTTCATAAGAAAAATTAGTAAACTTCTTAACATAGTCAAGAGCCACATAGAGCTCCTCGCCTTCTGTTCTGGCTATCACATAACCAAGATCCTCAGATGAACCTGTAGAATCTGTCATAAGAGAAGATCCAATCTCAGCCATGATCACTTTGCTAGCTGTTGTATAGAATAAGGTATTGTCTGCCTCTCCGTAATAGAATCTTCTATTAAGATACTTCTGAACTGATGCAAAATCCATGTAATAGTGGCCATCGAGGAGTCTGGCTCTCTCTTCTATCCTCTCATTGCCAAGGATAATGGCTACGTCTGTATCTCCACTAATATCGAAGTAACTATTAAGATCAGCTCTCTCAGTACTATAGGAATAATGCTGATAAACTATCTGTCCGGCGTATATTCCGCCGATAATTAAAATAAGAGCGATTATAATAATCGCTGGAATCACTTTCTTTTTCATGCTCTAGCTCCTTTACAATCGCTCTATATTATAACAGACTATTAAGTTTACGTCATTATCAAAGTCTATGGGCAAAAAGCCATCATGAATTGTATATGTCAAGGCGGGGTCCTCTCGATTTACATAAATTTATTGGTTAAAAGATTGATAGTTTTTACCCACTTTTGACTTCTCAAATTGTGTATTTCACGCAACCAAAAGGTTTCTTCCATGTGATAAATTCTGAAGCATTTACAAAAAATACACTCTTATTATTGACGTTTTTTAATATTTGAGGCGCCACTTGCCTAGTCCTTGGTTTTGATGAGTGTCGAGCTCACCAAATATGGTATAATAAAGTTAGGAAAATACCATAAGTTGTCTATGCAATTAGTGTTGTTGTTGTTGTGATTAATTTAAGAAACTTAAATCGAAAAAATCTTAGTAAGACATTTCATACGTCTGTATGAAACAATGAAAAAAAGAAATAAAACGATTATGTTTCTGATTCTCGCCTCCTTTCCGGACTGTGATGTCCAGGCAGGCGCCTCACAAAATTTATGGTAACAGGAAATTCTTAAGATTTACCGTCGAAATTTCTTAAGATTTTCTTAAGATTGAAAATAATTTCCTTTTTCCTTATCGTTTGATTGTATAAAATTTAATTTTTTTGTAAAATCTGACGATAACTCTATTGACATAGAATACTCAATAACTTAGTATCTATGTATTCCAAAGTCAGGAGGTAAGCATCATGAAAATTGAAAAAGTCAATGATCACCAGATTAGATGCACACTTACCAAAGATGACCTTGCGAAGCGCGACCTTAAGATTGCAGAGCTGGCATATGGCACTGATAAAGCCAAAGAGCTGTTTCAGGACATGATGCAACAGGCTAATTTAGAATATGGATTCGATGCAGAGGATACACCTCTCATGATCGAGGCCATTCCCATCAACTCCGAGTGCATTGTACTCATCATCACCAAGGTGGAGGATCCGGATGAGCTGGACACAAGATTTTCCAACTTCGCCCCCTCCGTCAGAGACGAGGATGATGAGGATGAGGACGACGAGGAGGATGACTACTACGACGAGGACGCTGATGACGAGGACGACGAAGAGGATGTAATGGGCCTTTTCAAGAGACTCCAGCACAGCAACATGTCCGATTTCATGGACACTCCCATGAGCTCACAGCTCGATTCCAAGAAGGTCAAAGAAAAGACAACAGGCCCCAGAAAAAAGGACCTGCCAAGCCGCAAAGGCTCAAGGATCTTCTCCTTTAACTCATTACATGAGGTTACTAAATTCGCATCAATAGTCAGCAGGAAGTTCAACGGTATCAACACTCTTTACAAGAGCGAGACCAAAGGCAAGTATTATCTGATCCTGCACCAGGGTGACCTGGACAGCACAGTATTTGGAAATATCTGCTCCCTTCTTACCGAGTATGGCAAGACAGAGATCGGCAGCACAGCCGATGAGCATTATCTGGCAGAGCACTACACAGTAGTGATCCAGGACCAGGCAGTGCAGACACTTTCCAGAATCTAAAATGGATCTGACACGCAGCATTATCGCTGCGTGTTTTTATTGCATAAAAAAGCATCTTGCTGGCAACATGCTCGCGCCGAGCGCAGTTGCATTCATGCAACATATTAAAAAAACCCCCATGGCATAGCCATGGGGGCGTTTAATATTAATTACTCAATATATCAGTCCTTGCCGTAAAGAGCAACAAGCTTTTCAAGATAAGCTCTGTGCTCCTTAGCGTGCTCAGCAGCTGCTGCATTGAGCTTAGCTGCTCTCTCAGGATTCTTGAGCTTAAGTGAAAGGTATCTAACCTCACCATCAAG
>JAEEGH010012447.1_pt1 | contig 19089 bp, 15 predicted proteins | sample 9134181 | NCBI WGS metagenome assembly JAEEGH01 (sample SAMN16246544, study PRJNA631951) | gut metagenome | biome: gut microbiome; feature: rumen; material: DP-attached | host: Bos | place: Iran: Karaj | collected 2018-10 | reverse complement strand
TATTTGAACTGCGACTTGGCACATAAGCACACCTCCAAGTGGTTATTATACCATAACTTTACGTTTCTGTCAGCGTAATCCCTGCCACCAAAAACGACCGTTTAAAGTGCTCTAAGAAATTAAGATATATTGAATTATTTTCGGGAATAGGAGCTTTTCATCAAGCTATACATAGAATCATTCCTAATGCTAAATGTGTTTTTGCAGCAGACATCAATAAAGATTGCGCCAATATTTACAAACTAAATTATAAAATTGATTCTCTTTGTGATCTAACAAAAATTAATGCTGATGAAATTCCAGATCATGATTTCTGTTTTTTTTCTCCACCATGTCAGGCTTTTTCAAAAGGTGGTAAAAGACTTGGATTTGAAGAGGCCAGAGGCACCTTAATTTTTGAAGTTTTTCGTATATTAAAATCAAAGATAGAAAGTGGAAATCCGCCTAAATATATCCTAATGGAAAATGTTCGAAATCTTGTTACACATGATAATGGAAATACAATTCGAGTAATTTTAAAAGGACTTCATGAATTAGGGTATAGAACTCCAGAACTACCATTAATTCTTTCTCCACATCAGTTTGGAATTCCACAAGTTCGTGAGCGTGCATTTTTGCCTGGTGTTTACGAACCTAATAAAACAGAAATATCTTTAGATTTTGATTTGGGAAATCTTTTAAGAAAAGAACAAAATAATATTTTTTCAATTATTGATGAAGATAATACTGATGAAAGTTTAAAAATCAGACAAGAAGATGAAATAACAATTCAAGCTTGGGACGAGTTTTATCATGGTATTGATATAAAAACAATTGGATTTCCTATTTGGGCGGATTATTTTCATTCAACGGAAGATATATCAAATTTTCCAAAATGGAAAAAAGATTTTGTTAAAAAGAATGAATTGCTCTATCAACGGAATAAAAACTTTATAGATTCTTGGGCTTCAAAGTGGAATGTATATACGTCTTTTACTCCGACACAGAGAAAATTTGAGTGGCAATGTGGTGAAAATGTAAAAAGCATTTATGACGCTCTTATTCAATTCAGACCGTCAGGGATGAGGGTTAAAGTTCCAAATGTTGCACCAGCACTTGTTGCTATGGTTCAAACTTCAGTAATTGGAAAATACAAACGTAAACTATCTTTGACAGAATGCCTTAAACTTCAGGATTTTCCGACAGATTTTAATTTTGGAAATCAGAACAAACATGAAAGTTATAAACAACTTGGAAACTCTATATGTGTAAAAGTTTTGGAAAAAGTAACTGACAAATTAATGGAGTTTTAATATGGGAAGATCACAGGTTCGTAAATCAGAACAAATTTCAGCAAATCTTTCAATGATAATTGATTATGATGAACCTTTGACAAAACAAAATGATTTTATAAATGCTTTTAATCTTGCATTAGAAAATAAATGTGAAGTTTTGAAATATCAAAAAACACATAATGTTTATTTCTATAAAGATAAAGGAAGAATTCATTATTTCCTTACAGGTGCAATTACATATCTTAGTTTTCCACATCCATTGTTCAAGAAACGGTTACAATTGAAAAAATGGTTTAAGGATTTCTATGATGATTATTCTAAGAGACCAATTGCAGATATCCATATAATTGGAATATATCATTATCAGGGTCTGTATCTTTTTGCTGATTTTAATTTGGAAGATTACATTGGAAGAAAACTTAATTCTAGTGCAGCACATGTTTATTCTAATGATTTGTACCAGGCTCTAACTAACGGAACATTCAGCAAAACTGATAAAAACGAAAATCACATTACAGTTCTAACCGTCAGAACTTTTGCAGACTTTCTGCGAGGAAAAAAAACAGAAAACCCCATTTTCACTTTATTCTCAAAATTCAATAATTCTTTCGAATTTGGAAAATGGATTTATGCTGACACAGCCATACTCGAAATGAAAAAAGGTGATTGGTATCAATGGAAAGGAACTGAGTGGCCTGGATGGTATCTTGAATACAAGTTTTCATGTTTTGTTTTTGCAGAAAATTGTCAGAAAGAAATGGTTTATATTGGAAATATTAAAGATAAAAAATTCCTCGATTTTGATATCTTCTTCCCGAAAGCAAACTATTATGGTGATTTAAAAGCTAGCGATATTGATAAAAAAGAGGCACCTGGTAATGACCAGGAAAATGTGATGAAAGCAATAAATCAATATGGCAAACTCTGGTATGTAATATATGAACACAAAACGGAAAAAGACATAGTTCATAATAGTGAAATGGCAATACGTCGAATGAATTTAATTGGAGATTCATATCAAATAGGTGGGAAAATATCGTATGAGAAAAAGATGAAACATTCTGTTGAGTTTAAGCGAATGAAAATATTTGAATTAAACCGCATAAACTTAAATGAAACACTTTCTGCATTCAATCAGGGACATCAGCCTGATGGAAAAAGTCGTGCTCCAAAATTTCTCATAAATAAAAAGAATATTGACAATTTTATTGTGTATTCTTATGAATACAAAGACAGTTTTGTATACCATCTAGAAGAAGAGAATTTGGCATCTGTCGCTGAATTAGCAAAAAAATAAATTCTCTTTTTCAGCAGGCGTTGCGGGCTCATTTAATTGTTGCGACAGCAACATCCTTGAGCCCGCAGAGGGGGTAGGTCGTTTGCTTCGCAAACTTATCGAGTTTTCTAACGAAAACTCGCGACGCGAGGGGGAGTCGGTAGATTGTAATTGCAAGTGCAACACTTAAAATAAATAAAAAAACTTCATAGAATGTTTTAACCCAAAAACTACCACATTAAAGGGAAAAACAAACTATGAAGTCATATAGTCATTTTACACAAATGGACATATGTTGTCTATTTTCTTTGTTGCAGCTTGGAACAAGCCTGAGTCAGATAGCACGTACCCTGAAAAAGCACAGGTCTTCTGTAAGCAGGCTTATCAAAAGATGTCCGGGAGGAAATTTTAATCCAGAAGTTTCGTATGAAAATTATCTGGAAAAAAGAAAAAGAAGCGTAAGAAAACAACGAATTCAAAAAGGAACAAAATTATTTGAATTTATACAAGAAAAACTTTATCAATACTGGAGTCCTGAAATTATTGCACTTAAATGGAATGAACAGCACAAAGATGATTCAATTTCATTTAATACGATATATTCAGCAATAAAAGCCGGTGTTTTCGAAAATATCTCAGCTCAATCACATTTGAGACGAAGGGGAAAGCAAAAATACGGTCATAGAAATCAGTATTGTACCATACAGCCTGACAAAACAATTCACGATTTACCGGAAGAAGCGAAATATCGAGAGCGGTTTGATGACTGGGAAGGAGATACAATACGAACAACACCAGGGAAAGGCTGTATTGTTACTTTGCTGGATCGAAAGAGTCGGTTGCTGCTGGCAAAAAGTGTTGATAATGTTTCTTCAGGAAAAGTTTGTAATGCTATAAAAGATGCATTTAATGAAAACGGAATACATCCAAAAACGATAGTTTTTGATAATGGTTCAGAATTTGCAAAATTTAGGGAACTGGAAAAAGACCTTCAGACTTCAATTTATTTTGCAGATCTTCACAGTCCATGGCAGCGTGGATCAAACGAAAACATAAATGATTGTTTGCGTTTCTTTCTGCCAAGAGGCATGGATTTTAGAAATTTGGATGACGGCTATTTAGAAGCGGTAGTTTCCCTTCTGAATAACCGTCCTAGAAAATGTTTAGGGTTGAAGACGCCACATGAAGTCTATTGTTGCACTTGACTTTGCAATGTGCCAAGCCCCCATAAAGGAGGGGGAGACTTCCCCCTTCTTTATTACAGGCCTTTTGCCCAACCGTATGTTGAAAGATATGGATCTGGCTTTACTGCACCGCTTGTTGACCATACTTCATCAATAAGACCTGTGCTGTTAATCTTTCCGATTCTTACAGGCTTATAAATGTGCTGGTTATCTCCATCGAGAGTAACTTTTCCTTCAGGAGCGTTGAAGCTGATACCCTTAGCTGCTGCCTTAACCTTTTCTACATCGAAAGAACCTGCCTTTTCACAAGCCATTGCCCAGAGATAAACTCCGATGTAACCTGCTTCAATTGGGTCGTCTGTTACGCGCTTTTCACCGTAAGCTTTTTTGTAAGCTGCAACGAATGCGCTGTTTTCTGAAGTCTGTGTTGTCTGGTAGTAGTTCCATGCAACATAGTGTCCCTTAAGGTTTTCAATTCCAACACCGCCAACTTCCTCTTCTGCAATTGAGAAACTCATTACAGGAATTGTTGAAGCTGTAATTCCGGCATCTGTAAGCTGCTTGAAGAAAGCAACGTTTGAGTCACCATTGAGGGTGTTGATGATACAGTCAGGTTTAGCTGCCTTGATCTTAGAAACAATAGTAGCGAAGTCTGTATGTCCCATTGGAGTGTATTCTTCACCTGCTACTGAACCGCCAAGGTAGTTAAGCTGAGCCTTGATAATTTTGTTAGCAGTACGTGGGAATACATAGTCACTTCCTACAAGGAAAATGTTCTTACCAAATTTTTCTGTACAGAAATCTACTGCAGGAACTGCCTGCTGGTTTGGAGCTGCACCCATGTACATGATGTTTGGGCTCATTTCCATACCTTCATACTGAACAGGGTACCAGAGAAGGGCACCTGTTTCTTCTACAACCGGCTTAACAGCCTTACGTGAAGCACTTGTCCAGCAACCAAAAATTGTAGCAACTTTATCACTCTGAATTAGTTTTCTTGCACGTTCTGCAAAGATCTGTGGTTCAGACGCACCATCTTCCTGAGCAACTTCAATCTGTTTTCCAAGTACGCCGCCTTTTGCATTAATTTCATTAATTGCAAGAAGCTCTGCATCTCTAACTGAGGTTTCAGAAATAGCCATGGTTCCGCTCAATGAATGGAGGATACCAACTTTTACAGTCTTACCACCATCTTTTTTTGCACATGAACTGAATGCTGTTACACTCAAGATTGCGATTGCCGCACCAACGAATAAATTTACCTTCTTCATATATTTTCCTCCAAGAAAAAGATTTTCAAAATAAAAAAGGCGTCTGTTTTCTCTGCCAGCATAAGAAACCAGACGCCTTTGTCTTAACTAAATTATTTACTTTTTGAATTAATAAACTCTCTTCCGTTTCATCCACAAGCTGTGAACTATAAAAACCAGAAGTCCGCTCATCATTATGATTGCCCCGAGTATTGCATCTTCAGCACTCAGATCAAAAAATCCTTCGCCTTCCAGAACCGAAGCAACCCCGTCCATGCTCCACATCAAAGCTGCTGCCCAAAACATCAGCATGGTCAGGAAAATGCTTTTGTTTTCTTTTCCCTCTTTTTTATTCAGCAGGAATGCCAGGGTAAAAGCAAGTGCATTAATTATTGTAAATATCAAACACATCAGAAGGCCCCCGCTATTTTATTTTTGAATTTTTTATTTGCATAATGCGAAACTAATTCCGCCAGTCCCCATACAATTGTAACTATTGCTGCCATTGATACTCCTACGGTTGCCATCTCGTGAAGCATTTCTGGAATATCTTCCGGATTATTCATGGCTGTAAGGAATGGAGGGTAGAGCACTACTTCTCCATGGTAAATGTGTTCTATTGCCAGGAGAAAGCTTCCTCCGTAAAGCATGTTCTCAAGATGACCGAGTTTTGTTTTGATAACAGAATCTGCATTTCTTTTGAAGGCGATCTTTTTTGCAACTGAAAGAATTATTCCTTCTGCAAGTGGAACTGTAAAGCAAGCCATAATGTCCTCCTGGTAACTTTTTGGCAAAAAAAATGGAGCTGACTTTTTGTGTCAGCCCCATTGCTTAACCTTATAACAAACGTTATTTTTTTCTCGTAAAATTGTCAATCAGAAAAAATGGAACTTTAGATTGATTTTTGATTTTCTCCAGGTTCCAGATTATAGATTAAATTTAAAAGCTGGGTTCTGGAATTAACTCCTGCTTTATTAAAAATATTGTAAACATGTTTTTTTATTGTCGAAATTGACACAGATAGGTTTTCAGCAATTTCCAAATTTCCACGCCCAGCAATCATTTCTTTTACAACATCAAATTCGCGATCGGAGAGCGAAAAAAGCAAAGCGGCTTCTTTTACTTTTTCGTCGAGCAGGGGAGTTATATTTGTTTTTACCAGTAGAGACTGTAATTTTTTTTCAAGTTCAGCTGATGAAAAATTCTGCTTATTTTCATATAAGCTGATTAGATTTTTTTTTATTTCTTCCCATTCAGATTCAATAAGCATTTTTCCACACCCCTAAAATAAATAAGGGGCAGTGAAATTAATCACTGCCCCTTCGCAAGTTATGGGAGGCAATCTAACATAATAAAAATTCTATGTCAATGCTAATTATCTAATCATTCTTCTTGCTTCTATAATATCCATCAGTGTGAAAATAAAAAAACGAAAAAATTATAAAAATATATTGACGATTTTTTTTAAATTCGTTATAAAATAAATTGTCTAAGGCAAAGGTGTCGAAGAGTAATTCCTTCGACACCTTTTTTTATTTAGGGTTTATTACAAACCCTAAAAACGGCGAAGTCAAGGCTTTAAGCGTATGCGTGCCTTGACTCGACGTATTGTCTGGCAATGACAGTGCGAGTACTTCGTTCCTAAGAAACGATAGGTATAAGCAGCATTTTTTTTTAGACGACGATGATGTCGGGCATTTGTGCACAGTGTCTGATATTATCGTCGTTTTTTTTTTGTGTGATTCGAACTTACATAGGAGGTATTTATGAGTGAAGTTTGGAGCGTATGGTTTTTAATCGGCGCTGCACTTGTATTCTTTATGCAGTGCGGTTTTGCCATGGTTGAAACGGGATTTACAAGGGCAAAAAATGCAGGAAATATCATCATGAAAAACCTGATGGATTTCTGTATCGGAACTCCGATGTTCATGTTGCTTGGTTTTGGTCTTATGATGAGCGAAAATTATTTCTTCGGCTTTATCGGTAAGCCGGACATGCAGCTCTTTACGAATTTTGCAGAACTTGACTGGTCAAGCTTTGTATTCAACCTGGTTTTCTGTGCTACTGCCGCAACAATCGTTTCCGGTTCAATGGCAGAACGTACAAAGTTCTCTGCTTACTGTATTTATTCGGCTGTAATTTCTGCAGTTGTTTACCCTATTGAAGCAGGCTGGGTATGGAACTCACATGGCTGGCTTGTTCAGCTTGGTTTCGTAGACTTTGCCGGTGGTGCTGCAATTCACTCAGTAGGTGGAACTGCCGCTTTAATCGGTGCAATTTTCCTCGGACCACGTATCGGAAAGTATGTATACGACAAGGCTGGAAAGGTAACAAAAGTAAACGCTATCCCGGGTCACTCACTCACACTCGGTGCCCTCGGTACTTTTATCCTGTGGTTCGGCTGGTACGGCTTTAACGGTGCTGCTTGTACACAGCTCCTTGGTGTTGGTGGTCTTGCTGCTGTATTCACTACAACAACAATTGCTCCGGCAGTTGCTGCAGTTACAACAATGATTTTTACATGGATCAAAAACGGAAAGCCTGATGTTTCAATGACACTCAACGCTTCCCTCGCAGGTCTTGTTGCAATCACTCCGACCTGTGCCACTGTTGACGCCCTCGGTGCTTCAATCATCGGTATTGTAGCAGGTATCATTGTTGTAGTAGTTGTTGAGTTCCTTGATATGAAGCTTCACATTGATGACCCGGTTGGTGCCGTTGCAGTTCACCTTGCAAACGGTATCTGGGGTACTTTGAGCGACGGTTTATTCAACGTTGAAAGCGGTGTTTTCTACGGCGGTGGTTTCCATCATCTTGGAGTACAGGCACTCGGTGAATTTACAATCATTGCATGGACAGCTCTTTGTATGATTATCACTTTCACATTGATTAAGAAGCTCCACGGACTCCGTGCAAGCCGCGAAGAAGAAATTATCGGTCTTGATAAGCTTGAACACGGAATTGACTCTGCTTACGGCGGATTCATTATGGCTCCTCAGGTTCTCGGCGGAGAAAGCGCTTCAGGTTCAGCAGAAGTAAAAGTTCCTGTAGAAAAAGCAGTTCCGGTTGCCAGGGCAACTTCAAGGCCTGATGCAAAATTCCACATGGTTACAATCATTACAAGACAGAGCAAGTTTGACGAGCTTAAGTCTGCAATGAACGACATCAACGTAACGGGTATGACTGTAACAAACGTACTCGGATGCGGACAGCAGCACGGAAATGTTCAGAAATACCGCGGTGTTGAAATGGACATGACTCTGCTTCCAAAAATCAAGGTTGACATCGTTGTCAGCGAAGTTCCTGTTGAACTGGTTGTAACAGCAGCCAAGGAAGTTCTTTACACAGGAAATATCGGCGACGGAAAGATTTTCGTATACGATGTTCAGAACGTTATTAAAGTAAGAACAGGTGAAGAAGGTTACGAAGCCCTTCAGGATTAACTGTTCGTTTTAACAGAGACCTTAATAGTGAATTAAAAAGAAGCCATTCTTTTTGGGGGAGACGGTTTTTTGGGTATCGGCCGTCTCCCCTTTTTTTGTCCTTAGTGGTACAATAAACTATGCTCAGACACATCGCTAAATGTAAGTCGCTCTTTACAGGAGCTTTTTTGTTGGTTTTGGCGGCTTGTTCAGACAATCTTGTACGTTCTCCGGTCGGTGACGGAACAGACAATACCGCCGCTGTGGCAAAAACTCTTGATGCACCGCAGCTTTTGACAGCTACCCACGGTGGAATTCAAAAAATTGAATTATCATGGCAGACTGTAAAAGGTGCACGCCTTTATTACATCTATGCTGCACAAAATGTTTTTGCTGATTTTGAACAGATTGGCGAAGCCAACGGAACAGACAGCTCTTTTGAAGTAACCCAGGCTTCGGGACAAAGCAGATATTTTAAAATCAAGGCAGTAAACTACAGCAACGTCGAGTCGTCTTTCAGTAACGTTGCCTTTGGTTCAACGCTTGCCACACCGGTAATTACTTCGATTGAACAGGGCTCTGACGGAACAAATTCTACCATTAACTGGTGGATGGATAACTGCAGAGCAAACACATATCAGGCAAACGTTATGTACGAAGTTACAGCCTTTGCCCAGGACAAAACGACTGCTGTTTCGACCGTTACAGTCAGCGACGGCTCTTTGAGCGCAACCTTAACGGGACTCAGTCCAAAAACTGAATATTATTACCGCGTAGACGCCTTTTTGACCAGCGCACAGGATAAAATTGAATCAAGCGATCTGCTCGATGCAGAAACTGCGCGCAAGCTTTTGCCTGCTGGTGCCGTAAACTTCAGCGCACAAAAAGGTCAGAGTTCATCAGCCGTTCTCTTGAACTGGCAGCTTCCGGCCTACGTTGATTATTTAATTACAACCGGAGTTTACGAGCGGCATCCTGTTTACTTTAAAATCTACCGCAAGGAATCAACCCAGTCTGACTCAGATTTTGTTGAACTTGTTTCTTATATCGGATGTGTAAAAGAAGGAAACGCAACCGGTTCAATAATCAGCTTTGACTGTACAGCAGGCACAACAAGCAGCACAGCCTTAACTGTTGAACCAAGCACAAGTGAAGAAAGCGAAGTCAGCGCAGACTATAAATATTCAAGTTTGAGTGTGCTGAAATACACTGACACTACGGCGCAGATTTCTAAAAAATACGATTACAAAATTCAATCCTATGTTGATGACACGACAAAGACTTTAACTTCTGAGTCAAGCTGCACACAGGACCAGGGCTGGCTGATTTGCAGACCGCAGCTTTTTATAACTTCAAACTATGTGAAGGACACAGAAAATTCAAAATTCACTTCGATTGATTTTAGTTTTGCCCTGAATTTTGATTCGTTCCAGCAGGACTACACATATATAATCAGGCAGACAAAAACAGATCTGGACGGAAACAATGCAGAGACTTCTCTTGTTATTTATGACAATGTTGAAGAAGTTAATAATCACAAGGTTGAATTTACAGATCCGGCTTCAGAAAGCGGTTACTACACATATTCAATTTTTATCTGTCCGCAGGGCTCTTATGAAATAACAAGTGCAATTACAGGCGCAGATGCCCTCGGAACCTACATTGTAACTTCGGACTCAACCTTGATTCCGGAAATTGACAGTTTTACGGTTACTGACGGCTTTGCAGATAAGTTTAAAATTCAATTTGCCTATAACGATGCCTACACATACAAATTGACCTGGGTGAGCGAAGACGGCGAAGTCCAGCAGCCATCCCAGAGCATTACACTTTTAACTGAAGAGCTTACTGTAGAGGCAGGAATTGCAACATTCTATCATGAAGCTGAAAGCGGAGAGTGCCGTTATTACACACTCACAGCAAGCAACGGTTTGGGTACGACAGTAGAACCGGACAACGCAGTTCAGGGGGAAAGTTTTAAGACTTTAGGTACAGCCGGAATTACTTCAACCGGCAAATTTTACGATAAAATTGAATTCAGCTGGGATGCCGTACAAATGGCTGATTCAACTTATCAGGTTACCGCTTACTACACGGACGATGACACCCAGACTCCGCTTGCAATCAACGCAGAAGATATTGTTCAGGATGCGGAAGGCAATTATAAATGTACAATTAATCAGCCGGCAGGCTTTGACAACGCGACAATCAGCGGAAAGAGCGTAACGGTAAAAGTTGTAAGTTCAAATTCGGCAACGGGTGACACCACAACCGCCGAGGCAGTCTGCTGTACAATGGGACCAGCCTGCACAAATATGGCAGTAACACGTCAGAGCGAAACCCAGCTTCAAATCAGATGGGACAGCATTCCGGGGGCAACCGGCTACCTTGTTGGACGGGCGGTTTACAAGGATGCACAGCTGAGCGAAATTGAAAAAATCGACAACTACTACATCTCAGCAGAAACTCTGACAGCGCAGGTTCAGGGAGAAGAAATTGATGATTCTTATGCTGCACTGAGCCAGAGCGGAAGCCAGATTGTTCTGACAGATAATTATGTTTATACAGAAACTGCGGATTCATCCCTTGCAGCCTACTACAATAACCAGGCAAAAATCTGCACGGGACTTCCTTTCAAATACTTTGTAGTTCCGGTCCTCGCTGAAGGCGACTTTAGTTTTGAAATAAACGGAGCTTTGATGAAGCTTACTGATGATTCACAGGTTGTGTACTCGGATGTTGATGGAGTTGTCGGCGCAACATGGGGCTACGGCCAGGATGTAGAAGCGTCCAAGGCACAGAACACAAGCATAATCACGGTAACATGGAAGCAGCCGTACGACGGAGCAAATAAAGATCCGTACATTTATTACAGAAAGAGCGGTTCAAGCGACAGCTGGAGCCTTGCAGGTTCGGTTGTAAGAAGCAGCCAGGCAAAAATGAGTTATTCAATAACACCGGCCGAAAGTACACGTACACAGGCTTACGAGTTTGCAGTTGTTTACAATAAATCAGCCGCAACAGTTGAACCAAAACAGTACGTCCTCGATGTGCTTGCAGATAAAATGGCATCGGACAGCCCGACCGAACAGTTGAACAAGGGTTATCTGCTTTCCATGCAGAAACCGTTTGCAAACTATATTGAAGGCTTCACTGAGCAGGTAAACTGGGTTTCTTACGATTATGATAACCGTGCCCTGGGGCCTGATTATTACGAAATTCAGGTAAAAAATATGGATGACACAAACGGCTGGGTTAAGATTGCAAGGGTTAACATTGACCTTGCAAACGAGGACTTTGGTAAAACAGCCGTGTTAACTGATACAGGTACAACAAAAATTGAACTTGTTGATTCCGGCGTAAATATGCTTCAGATAAAACCTGTCTTTGACGGCTTTAACGGTGGAACTACAACCGGCGTCCTCAAAGTTTTGCGCTCTCCAAAACATTATTACAGGATTGCAGGCGTCAGAACCTACACAAAAGACGACGTTACGGCAACTGTAAGCTGTACTGCGGGCGAAGACCTGAGTGTTTACGCTTACAGAAATTTAACTGACACAGAAATTGCCCGATCGGCACTTTTGACAATGACTTACGGATTTTATCAGGAAGCCGGCGGAAGCGCGGATTATTCGAATATTGGAAATAAATTTGAATACGCAGGAAATAAAACTCTTACTACAGCAAACGGCGGAACTGCTGTGTTTGAAAGTATGAGCTTGATTACTGCCTTGCTTTGGGATCCGGAAGTCGGTAAGTATAAAGCAAGCTTTACATTTACAAATTATGCTCCTTCAATGCTCTGTCCTGATGGCAACAGCGCAGGCTTAATAAACATCGTTTCAGGAGCCGGTTCTGTTCGGTTGCAGGGACTTTCGGATTCGTATCTTGACAAATTCCGCACGGACGGCGGCATCGACATTACAACGAGCCTTGTCGATTCAACGCTCACAGGAATCAGCTCCGATGCAACGGTACACTTCCTTTGTAATGACGAAGGCGGAACCAGTCTTGTGGTGAGCGTTACACGCGACGGTAAAACGACAGAACTCTGTAATGTTTCTGACGATGTAAACACAAGGCGCAGATGGCTCCCGATGATGATGGTAGACAAAGACAGCGCTTACTTAATTAAAAATTCAACATACGGATGGTGGCCAGATGAAAACTAAACTCATTGGATTAGCATGCGCGGCAGCCGTTTGTCTGGCTCTTACTTCCTGCCAGGAACTTTTTCAGAGTAAGGTAAACATGGCAACGGATACAAATCCCGCAAACCTTGGCGATTTGTTTTCCCACGAAGAAGAAATAGAAGAACTTGGTACGAGCGCACAGCTTTTTGTAAGCCAGGGCCTCTTGGCCGGAAAGATTCAGCTTACATGGAGCGAAGTAGACTATGCGACAAGCTACCGTATCGAACGCGCCGTTGTAAGTTCAACAAATGCATCGGGTGGATACGATGTTCCGGATGAAAGTGATTATAATTCAATCTGTGATTACTGCTATTCAACTTCATACACGGACATAATTTTATCAAACCCGTCCGCCACAAGCGACGCTTACAAAAACCATTATTTTTACAAAATCACGGCCCAGAATTTTGCAGAAAGTCTTGAAGGACCTGCAACAGACCCGACGGTCAGCGCAACCCGCGGCGAAGGCTGGCTCTTAAAAAGCCCTTCAAATGTGCAGGCCGACAAGGGAAAGTCTACCGATACGATTAATGTTACCTGGGACGCTGTTGATGAAGCAGTTGAATACGAAATTTTCCGGGGCGAAAAATCCAACGGAACCGGAATGGAGTCCCTTGCAACAGTTACCGCAAACCAGACCAGCTATGAGAATTCACTTTTAACCAGCGAGCAGGGAACTGAGTTCTACTACAAAATTGCGGCAAAAAACAGTTACGGAAATTCTTCGGCACTGAGTTCAATCGCCATGGGCTACTCCCTCAAGGAAGGTGCTCCGGCAATTGCGGGCAATGTGCGCGTTGTGGACGGAAAGGCAACGAGCAAAAGCCAGCTTGTCATCACCTGGGATCCGGTTGCGGCGACAAGTGCAACGGCGACAATTACATATTCTCTATATAAAACAAGTTCGGAAGACTCGGTTTATTCACTTGTTAAAAACAAACTTACAGGCACGGGCTACACAGATTCCAGCGGCTTAAAGACGGGCGTAATTTATTATTACTATGTTCAGGCGGTAAGTTATGACAGTGCGACACTTGAAACAACAAAGGGCGCATTCAGCGAATCTACTGATGATTCTTACGGATATCTTCTGAGCCCGCCAGACTCTGTAGAAGTTCTGGACGGAGATACGGATTCAACTGTAAACCTGACATGGACTCCTGCCGTAGGCTCGGACGAAGTTGATTTTACTTACACAGTTTACAGCTGTGACACCCAGAACGGCGACTACACGGTTTTGCAGAGCGATTTGAGCCCGGCTGCTGACTCCGGCGGACTTTTGACTGCGGCCGTAGAAAAGAAAAACTTTTACAAAATTACAACAAACAATCCCCTCGGAACGGACACAGAAAGCGTGATGAGTGCGGGTGCGGCACCACAGCCGGCTGCTCCTCAAAACGTTGCCGCAAGTAAAACAGCCCTTCTTTCGCGCGAGTTTACTGCCAATAAAAACAATGTTTACCCGGTTTTAATCAGCTGGGAAAAACCTGCCGGCGATGATCCTGCAGGCTATTATGTATACCGTTCAACCAAAACTGACAGCGGATTCAGAAAGTTGAATGAAGAGCCGCTTGTTGAATTTGAATACATTGACGTAAACGAAACTGCAAAGGCCGGAACAGTTTACTATTACAGGGTTGTTTCAATTAACTCGCTCGGACAGGGCAAAAAAGGCAACGATCCTTCAACGGACACGGCGCGCACTTGTATGGGATACGGGGCTCTTACCCGCGAGCAGTGGTTCCGCGAGTACAACAAGACCTGTAAGGGTTCACAGAAAAAGCTTACCCTGATGCACAAAACACCGGATACTTCCAAACTCGGAAGCGAAACTATTAACGGCGACATCAGCGGAACCCTGTCTTACAAAGCGTCCCTGGTAAACGGCGGTCTCGGCGGTGCAGAAATTACGATGCACTACGAAAATTACGCCGACTACTACATTGGCGGTGACAGCAGCATGGGCGTTTACTTCCTTCTTACCGGAAACACGGATACAACTTCAAACATGAGCGCAAACGGTAAAATGCACGAAAGTGTAGTCTGCACCGGAATGTATCCGGGAACTGCAGGTTACAACAAGCTCGAAATCAAGGGCGGTGCAGCAGGAGGCGGTTATTACGAAGTTACAACGCGCGACTTAAACGGAAACACAGTCTTGGAAAACGGCGATATCAGCTGGCTTATAGGAGAAGAATAATGAAAGCAAAATCGATTTTACTAACAGTTTTTTTTGGGGCAGTTTTGATGCTCTTTTCATGTTATACACCGTCACCGCTTTACGGAACCTGGGCCGATAATGACGGAAACAAAATTACTTTTATCAGCGACGGAACCTTTGTCGCAAAAATTACGGACAGCGTCGGAAACATCGTAAACTACGAAGGTGATTATACGGTGGTTGATAACGTAGTCGTATTTTCAACCTCTGACGGAACCGTTAACTCTGAATGGGATATCCGCGGTGCAATGCTTTATATCACCTGGACAAGCGGCGGAGTTACCAAAAATCTGACTCTTTATCATACGGGTAAATAAAAGGTGTAAAATGAAAAAGTTAATCACAATTTTTGCTGCACTTTTTTTACTGGTTGAATTTGCATCTGCCGACGAAGCAGTTAAATCCAGGTTTGCAGACACATACTTTTTGTTTGACGGCGGTGTTTCATTCATACAGGTAAATAGAATTCAAAAACAGACGGAACGCTCAAACTTTTTGTGGCGTGACTGTATGATCGGGGCCTATTTTAAAACCCAGACCAGAAATTTGCCGTATGTGGACTTTTTGCTCAGGCTCCAGGGCTTTTATCCGTTCTACCACCAGTTCAACGGAATGGAGATGATAAGCAAGCAGACAATTTTGTATGCCTTTGACGGATTTCTGGGGCCAACATACCGCAAGGAAATGTACAAATACTTTAACATGAGCCTTACTCCAGGAATTCATTATATGTACCAGCTGAGTGATGAATATCATTACAACTATGTCGGCGGCGGTGTAATCCTTGGAATGGAGTTTCCGGTGCACAAAAGTTTTACAATCCTGCTCGACGGAACTTTTACCTGGGACAGCGCAAACTTTGGAACCAACAAAAATGTTCAGCCGTATGACTACAGCTGGCAGTGGCACTCTTCGCTCGGAGTCCGCTACCACCCAAAACATCCCAATTTTGCATCAAATTAACACACCAACTGTGTAAAAATGACCCAAAATTAACTCAAAACCTTACCGGTATGGACAATAATACTCTCTGACGCTTTTATGAAACGCCGGGGAGTATTTTTTTTGTCCTAAAACGCGGATAAACGGGAATTACAGCATATTTGCGGCGCAAAAACGGACGCTTCCGGCAACGGAAAAAAAGTTGGCACGGTTTTTGCATTATTATTAGTGAAAATTAAGTTCACAGGAGGTATGATATGAACGAACTTTCACTTTTTAACGATTTATTCAATGATTTTGGCTATGATGGATGCTTGATGCCATCAATTAAATTGACAAAGGCGTTCCACACCCCAAAAGTAGATGTCAAAGAAGAAAAAGACAACTACAAACTGGAAATGGATCTTCCTGGAATGAGCGACAAAGATGTCGATATTGAACTCGACAGAAACGTTTTGACAATCAGTTCCAAGAAAGAAGATAAAAAAGACGAAAAGAAAGAAGAAAAGGACGGCGCAAAGTGGCTCATCCACGAACGCTCAACAATGCAGTTTACCCGCAGTTTTACACTGCCGGAAGATGTCGACAGCGAAAACCTGAGCGCCCAGGTAAAAGACGGAATTCTTTCCGTTACAATGCCGCGTAAAGCCCTTGCTTCTCCAAAACGCATTGCAATCACAGCTGCCTGATCGCAGGCTGACCTCAGTACAAACCGTGCCGCGCCAGAAAGCCGGCACGGCTTTTTTTTGCACTTGCAAATCTGATAAAGTCCGTTAAACTTTATGTATGGACCAGTTGGCCGAGAATAAAAGAAAAAAAAGCTTTCTCATCTTTCAAATCGTGGTGTGCGTTCTTGTGTGTATTGTGAGCGCCGCATTCTTTTGTTACAAACTTGCAGAAATGATTGCGTCCGAAACTCCTTTTACAGGAATTCAACAGGAAGGAATTGTCAGACAAATTGAAGGCGACAATCCCGTCCTGAACATTCTTCAAAATATTTACCTGGGCCGGATTCCTGCCGCAATGCTTGATATCGATGCGGTGGATTTTAATTCAACAGTACCGCCGGCCGTAAAACAGTACATGGTGGACTTTAAAAACTTCTATCGTTATTCAATCGAAAAAGAAAAGGGCTTTACGACATCAATCGACACAATGACCTTTATTTTTAACAGCCCCGTGATAAAGGAATATTTTAAAAAGGACAAAAAAGACGAGTCGACCGCACGCGCTGCAATCGTTCCGTATTATTTTATCAGGAATATTAATTCAAAAGAAAAGCAGAAAAGCCAGAAATCAGTCTACAAGGCATATATCGACAATTTTGTAAGCGGCAGAGTTTCGCTCGACAGACACAGCGCCAACGTAATATGCCTGTACGTATACGCCTGGTATGAAAGCGCCTCAAAACCGCTGGACTACGCACTTTTAAAGGAACAAATCGACCGTTACCTGGACGCGTACAAAAACGATTTTAGCGTAAACGGAGCAATGAGCGGACAGGGAGCGTACCTCAAAACCGCCCGCGAAGTGCTCAGAATCAAGCCAAAAAGCAAGGGCTGGCTCCCGCAGAACAGGATTCAGCCTTTTACACGCGACAATCTTTTGTAAGGGAGGGCAGAAATGGATTCAATCGAAAAACTAAAAAACACCCGCGACGCAGCCTTAACCCTCGCAATTTCTTTTGTGGTATTTACACTTTCGTCGCTGTATGCGCACAACGGCTACATCAAGCTGAACGTAACTCTCTTTCCTCAAATTGTTGTTTTTGTAATTCTTGGTTTTCTGCATGCTTACAACGTGTGGACATTTGAAATCAGCTCAGGCCGCCCGGGCGGAGTCGGAATGCTCACCGGGTATTTCTTTATGTATTCGGCATGGTACAACGTGATACTTTTGAGCGAGAGCGGAATCGGCTATGTCGAATGGTTTATCGTTCTTCTCGTGCTCGGTTCAAGTTTTTTTAACCAGCTTTTTTCCCGCCCGCTGAACATACCTTACTTTAACACACAGCGTCCGCTCGTACTCATCTTTTTTGGAACAATGCTCTTTTTAATCAAAATCTTTTTGTATCATCTGTTTTCCGACAACATTTATGATTCAGCATTTCTGGTAAACGACACCGCGCGGTTTATCGTATTTGTTTTTTCAATTCTGGGAGCACTAATTCTTTTGATTCAGTTAGTCCGCTTTGCCCGCCACAGGATGGATATGGATATTCCGCCTAAAAATTCAACTTTGTCATTTGCAAGAAGGGCTGCCCTTACGGTACTTGCCGCAATAAAGGCTTTTATCCGCCTCGTTGTAACCCTCGTAAGCGGACCGTATGTGATACTGATTCTTGCCGTTGCAGGGCTTTTAGTATTTGGAATCAGTTTTTTTGTTGCCAATAAAATTTACCGCGATGTTCTTCTCCTTGTTGAACCAATCCTTGAACGACTCCTTTCTACCGGAAAAAACTCAGTTTATCCGTCAATTTTCTACTATACCTGTCAACTTGTGTGTGTAAGTATCATTCTCCTTTACAGTGCCGTCCGCGAAACTCAGGTACAGAAAACTGCCCTTTTATCGTAATTATAACTTTTTAAATAGAACATTGTTTTTCATATTATATATGTTAGAATTTCAAAATACACCAAATTTTTCCAGAGGTACACAATATGGAATTAAAACAGCGTGGTTCATTATTTGCAAAAATTTTAGGCGGTTATATTATTGCGGTTCTTGCTATTGTGATTCTGACTTTTATTATTATCCGTTCATCCCAAGGTTTTTCAGCTAAGGCAGAGTATGTAGACAGTGAGATTCTTCCAAACACACTAAAGGCAAAAGATTTGCAGCTGCATGTAATTCAGGTACAGCAGTGGCTTACAGATATTTCTGCAACCCGCGGGGCTCCGGGCTATGACGACGGCTTTGACGAAGCAAAAACACATGCCGAAGCATTTACCGCAATTGTAAATGAATTCAAGGATTTCTATAAAACTCATAATGATGCTAAAAAAGTTGCCTCCCTTGAATCCATGCAGAAAGCCTTTGACGGTTACTATGCCATGGGTCAGGAAATGGCTCATGCTTACATTAAATACGGACCTGCAGAAGGCAATAAAATCATGGAAGATTTTGACCCGTATGCAGAAGAAATTGATGAACTTGTAACGGCTTTTGTTGATGATTTGAGCTTAATGCTGGTAAATAATATTAATTCAATTGCTTCCGATTCAAAAGCCCTTGTATCCCGCACGGGAATCATCAGTATTATTGATACCATCATTTTATTTGTTCTTGGAATCATCATTTCCATGGGAATCGTTAAGCCGATTA
>JAEEGH010012446.1_pt1 | contig 19092 bp, 12 predicted proteins | sample 9134181 | NCBI WGS metagenome assembly JAEEGH01 (sample SAMN16246544, study PRJNA631951) | gut metagenome | biome: gut microbiome; feature: rumen; material: DP-attached | host: Bos | place: Iran: Karaj | collected 2018-10 | reverse complement strand
ATACATTTATTTTTTTAATTTGGCTGCAAAAATAGCTAATTATCTGCAAACATCCATCAAATCGGCCATATTTTTTTGTCTTGCGGGCAAAAAAGATGCAAACGCTTACCTGTAGTTGGATGTACAAAAGCTATCGATTCGGCCTGAAGATATAGTCGGTCGGCCTTATGACCATAAAGTTCGTCACCTAGAATCGGGTGTCCTAACCCTTCCTGGTGTGCACAATGCATTCGGAGTTGGTGAGTACGACCTGTATGAGGATAGAGGGCGAGAAGGGTTATTGAATGATGAGTAATGGGTGATAGCTGATGGTCTAACACACGATATTCAGTGATGGCACGTTTGCCGTGCTCATAATCAACTATCTGACAAGGTCGATTCATCGGATCGCTACTCAACGGCAAGTCGATAACCCCATGAGCCTGCTGTACTTCGCCCTCAACAACAGCTAAGTATTTCTTCTTAATAGTACGGGCCGCAAACTGATCCTGCAAATGGTGATAAGCCTCGGTTGTTTTGGCAACCAACATAATGCCAGAGGTCATCAAATCCAAACGGTGAGGCAACATCGATGCAGCCCATCGTTCCTTTGCCCATGTAGCCACCGAATAATCATCAGTCTTCCCCGGTACACTCAGCAAACCTGAGGGCTTATAAACAGCCGCAATCGTCTCGTCCTCATAAATTACTTCGATGCCTTGATGCAAGAAACCCGAGGTTTCCGGGTCAGGATCAACTTCCAAGCCTTGCAACATCCAAGTAAGCACAGGTTTACATTTACCTCTGCAAGCAGGATAAAACTCACCATGGTATCGCACCTCGCTTTTAGGCGAAGGTCCCCACCAGAATTCAGCCATACATACCGGTTTTAGATGTTGCAGATAAGCATACTGCAACAGTTTTGGTGCACAGCAATCACCAGTGCCACCTGGTGGTAAGGGAAATTTCTTTTGTATTTTGGGGTTCTGGTGATAGTCGCGCCATATCTCCACCAGATCTTTAATTTCGCCATGGGCGTTTAAGATTCTGTATTGTTGAAATAGCCACAGTTGTAAATTCTGCGACATCTCTTTGTGCAGGTTTTGAGTTTCAGATGATGAGTGTTGGTTAAGCGCAGATATCTCGCGCTCTTTCTGCTTAAAATAGCCATCAGGCTGCTGGGCATCAAAAACCGGCGGCACAAAATAGGGCCAGTCGTTCCGCCCTTCTAACAATCCAGAATAAGCAGCTAGGAAACCTAAGCCGCCATTACCTTCCACAACCAGGACCCCAAACATCTTACCCTCTTTCGGACCTATCCTTTCAATCTCCTGCTTCACCTCGTCGCATGCCAATAAACACAGCGGATGAGGTTCATAGCAGAAAGGCCAAGTGAACCGTTCTGGTTTGGGAATGTTAGTATGAAGAGGATGGATGATCATAAGAGATCGAGACATTTCTCTACTGGAATACCACGATTCTTATCATCGGTATCCTTGTAACGCTCAATCATTCGGAATACAGTATCCATCGCTGTACGAGTACTTGTCTTCAAGCTCTCGCCATTCAGCAGATGACCAATCAATACAGCCGAGAAGATATCGCCAGTACCATGGAACAAACCAGGAATCTCGTGATACTCTAGGTGGAAGTAGCTATCATCGTAGTGATTATAGCCCACCACCGCATTGCGTCCGTCTACCTTACAGCTTGTTATCAGAGCCGACTTGGTGCCTATCTTGCGCAACTCGTCCAACAAATCGCCAGCCTCTTCCCAGCTAATACCTTCCATTTTGATTGGTGTATTGGTCAGGTAGCAAGCCTCGGTATAGTTAGGAAAACAGAGATGCGCAACCGATACCATCTCGCGCATCAGCTCCACCTGACGTTCCGTCATGCCATTATACAATCGTCCACCATCACCCAGAATCGGGTCAACGAATACCGTTGTGCCTTGTTCGCCCTGCTCTTTGCAGTAGCCAGCCACCAGTTTAGCCTGCTCATCGCTGAACATCAGTCCTGTACAGATGGCATCAAAACCAAAGCCAAGTTCTTTCCACACAGGCAGAGTACCACGGATGTAATCGGTGGTATCCTGGATATTAAACTTTCCGTAGTCGAGTGTATTAGACACAAGGGCAGTAGGCAAGCTATACGTAGGGATGCCTAAGTAAGAGAGGATAGGTAACATGGCTCCCATGCCAACCTTTCCATAGCCCACAACATCGTTAATAAGCAATATCTGTTTCATTTCGGCTGCAAAGTTACTATTTTTTTAAGATAAGTCGATAATACTTTCCTATTTTTTTGCTAACTTTGCACACGTTTATGGAAAAACAACTTGATTCGCCGATATTGGCACTACAGAAACAACGGCAACTGCTACAAATGGAGTATGAGGCCGAGAAAGAAGAATTCCGCCAGCAGACAGAACAAATGGGGCTGCAGCGGAAGATAAAACGTGGTGACGTATGGTTTCCGCTCACCGTTAGCAAAACTTATTACAACTCGCTGAACCAACGCGTTATAGAGGTTTTAAGACAAACCGACGAGGAGATTGAACATAATTTTGAATATGGCAAGCCCGTAGTTTTCTTCAGTGTGGATGCCGAGGGGAAAATCAGCTATTTTAAGATGACAGCCAGCGTAAGCTATGTAGATGGCGACAGAATGGTTGTAGCTGTGCCCGATGGCATTGGACTAGTGGAGATACAGAGTGCCGAGAAGCTGGGTGTTCAACTCTTCTTCGACGAGACCAGCTATAAGATGATGTTTGATGCGCTTGACAGAGTGATGAGCGCCAAAGGACGCTTAGGCTATCTGCGCGACCTTTTTTATAACAGGCAGAAGGCAGAGACTTTCAATTTCAGTCCACTACACTTCACATATCTGAATGCCACACAGGAAGATGCTGTAAACAAGGTGCTGAGAGCCAAGGATGTAGCCATAGTACACGGACCTCCAGGCACAGGTAAGACCACCACGCTGGTAGAAGCCATCTACGAAACCCTGATGCGTGAGAACCAGGTATTGGTTTGCGCACAGAGTAATATGGCAGTTGACTGGATATCAGAGAAATTGGTCGATCGCGGCGTAAACGTACTGAGAATAGGTAATCCCACCCGCGTGAACGATAAGATGCTATCGTTTACCTATGAGCGCCGTTTTGAGGCCCATCCCGACTACGAGATGCTATGGGCATTAAGAAAGGCTATCCGCGAGGTTCGAGCCAATCGCAAAAGAGGCGACCAGAAATTCCACCAAAAGGTGGAGCGCCTAAAGGAACGAGCCACCGAACTGGAATTGCGCATCAAGAACGACCTGTTCAGCGAGGCACGTGTTATCGCCTGCACCTTGGTAGGCTCGGCCAATAAAGTGCTTGATGGTCAGAAATTCGGCACCTTATTTATTGACGAAGCAGCCCAGGCGCTCGAAGCAGCCTGCTGGATTCCTATGCGACGTGTATCGAGAGTGATACTAGCTGGCGACCACTGTCAGTTGCCACCCACCGTAAAATGCTACGAGGCCTTGAAGGCAGGATTAGGAAAAACACTGATGGAGCGCATTGTAGAGAACAAGCCTGAAGTGGTGACGCTACTGAAGATGCAATACCGCATGAACGAAGAGATTATGCGATTCTCGAGCGACTGGTTTTACAACAACCAGGTGGAAAGTGCACCAGATGTAAAGTATCGCAGCATTCTGGACCTGGATGTACCGATGACATGGATAGACACCTCACAATTCGATTTCCCCGAGGAGAGCGGCATCACATTCAAAGAAGAGTTTGTGGGCGAAAGTTTCGGACGTATCAACAAGGCTGAGGCTGAACTAACCATGCTGGCCTTGCAACAGTATTTTGAGAAGATTGGTAAGGAACGCATTCTTGAAGAGCGCATAGATGTGGGTGTTATTTCGCCCTATCGCGCCCAAGTACAGTATCTGCGCCAGCAACTGAAAAAACGCGAATTCTTCAAGCCTTTCAAAGGTCTTATCAGCATAAATACCGTAGATGGATTCCAAGGGCAGGAACGCGACATCATTATGATTTCGCTAGTACGTGCCAACGACCAGGGGCAGATAGGTTTCTTGCGCGATTTGCGCCGTATGAACGTGGCCATCACCCGTGCCCGAATGAAACTAATCATACTTGGCGACGCCTCGACACTGACCCGCCATCCATTCTACAAGAAGCTCTACGATTACATAGAAGCCCTATAAAAAACTTCATAAATGTTTGCGAGTTTCGTTTTTTTGTATTACTTTTGCACCTATGATAAAGATAAAAAGGGTTGAAACTAAGCGTGAGCTTAAGCAGTTCGTACAGTTCTATTACGACCTGTACAGGGGATGCGACAGTGCTGTGCCCTATCTCTTTTCAGATGAGATGTCAACGCTTCGTCGCGATAAGAACCCTTCGTTTGAATGCTGTGAAGCAGAATATTTCTTAGCATACAAGAATGGAGAGATTGCAGGACGCGTGGCTGCCATCATTAACCATCGCGCCAATGAGCGCTGGGGGTGCCGACAGGTACGCTTCGGTTGGTTCGACTTTATCGATGACCCCGAGGTTAGTAAAGCTTTGCTAAAAGCTGTTGAAGATTGGGGCATGGCCAAAAGCATGACTGAGATTGCAGGCCCGTTGGGCTTTATCGATACCGACCGCGAAGGCATGCTTATTGATGGGTTCGACCAGTTAGCCACCATGTACATCAACTACAACTATCCTTACTACCCACAGCACATGGAGCAGATGGGTGGATTCTATAAGGATAACGACTACGTGGAGTGCAAAGTTAAAGTGCCCGAAGTAGTGCCAGCTAAATTTGCCAAGATTACAGAGATGGTTCGCCAGCGTTATGGTCTGAGGGTGCATAAGTTCACCCGCAAGGAACTTGTAAGCGATGGCTGGGGCCGCGAGGTATTCCATCTGTTGAATGCAACCTACAAGGATTTGTACGGATTCTCGGAACTTTCACAACACCAGATAGACAAACTGGTGAACGATTACATTAAGATTGCCGACCTGAACCTGGTTACAGGAATTATGGACGGCGATAAAATGGTGGGATTTGGTGTAACCTTCCCCTCATTCTCACGTACCCTCCAGCGCACTCGCGATGGCCGATTCCTGCCCTTTGGCTGGTGGGAATTGCTGAAAACACTGAAATGGCATAACACCGATACTGTCGACCTGCTACTGATAGGCGTACTACCCGAGTATCGTGGCAAAGGTGCCAACGCCCTGATTTTCGATGACCTGATTCGCCAGTTCCAGCGCTATGGCTTTAAATGGGCAGAAACAGGCCCGCAGATGGAGACCAACGAGGGTGTACTCTCGCAGTGGCAGTATCTGGATGCCACTATTCACAGACGACATCGTTGTTATCGTAAAAAGATATAGTTATGGATATGACTTGGGAGTTTATATTACGCATATTCGTAGCCGCACTCCTTGGAGGTGCTATCGGACTGGAGCGCGAATATCGAGCCAAAGAGGCAGGTTTGCGCACCCACTTTTTAGTGGCATTAGGCTCGGCAGTATTTATGATAGTCTCGGCTTACGGATTCGACGGCGTTATGAATACGCCTGAACACCGTTGGGATGTATCGCGTGTAGCTGCCCAGGTTGTATCGGGTATCGGTTTTATTGGCGCCGGTACCATTATCTTCCATAAAAGCGAGAATGTGGTTCGTGGTTTAACCACCGCAGCAGGTTTGTGGGTTACAGCCGCCATCGGTCTGGCCTGCGGAGGCGGCATGTACATCCTCTCCATCGCCGCAACCGTTCTGGTTCTTGTAGGCTTAGAGGCCTTTAACTTTGTACTTCGAAAAATAGATAAGCATAAGAAATAAAGAAGAACCCTCACCAATTGGCGAGGGTTCTTTTTGCTATTACTTAAAAATCTTCTGGGCGAACATGGTGAGATAAATACGCCAGTTGCGCCAGATATGACCACCATCGGTCTCAACATACTCATACTTGTAACCCTTGCTATCCCAGTAGTTACGCAAGTCAACTGTGCTCTGATACAGGAAATCAGTCTTACCCATACCCATCCAGTAGAGTTTGGGCTTGCTACCAAACAAGCGTGCCGACTGCTTGGCGAACTCAGGATCGTTGTTGATCTGATCGGCAAACGAAGCGCCAATCTGGCCCTTACCCCAATGCAGGCCAGCCGAGAAAAGACCGAAGTAATCGAACTTGTTAGGATAGAGCAGACTTACGTGGAAAGTGTGACCACCACCCATCGACAAGCCACAGATAGCACGGTGAGAACGATCCTTCAGAGTACGATAGTTGGCATCAACATAGTTTACGATATCCATAAAGCTCTCGGGGATTGATGCTGCTGCAGGAGCTGTAGGACCAGTACCTCCGTCGCGGAAGCCTGGAGTGTACATACCCCATGACCACTCACCAGGAGCAGCCTGACAGTTGGGATTACCGTTAGGCATAACTACAATCATAGGCTTAGCCTTACCTGTAGCAATCAGGTTATCGAGAATCTGTGCGGCACGACCGAGCTCACTCCAAGCATTCTCATCGCCACCTGCACCATGCAACAGATACAGCACAGGATACTTACCACCCTTATCATAACCAGCAGGGGTATAGATAGTCATACGACGCTGCATTTTCAGTGTAGGACTATTGTACCAAACCTTACTCAGGTTTCCGTGAGGCACCTCGTTTACCTTATACAAATCGCCTTTATCTCCCTTCTGGTCGCTTACAATAAAGATATTTGTAAACGAAACGATATCGCGATTTACATAGATGTTAGCGGGGTCCTTTACGCCAGTCATACCATCGATATTGAAGGTATAGCTGTACATCTCAGGAGCCAGCTTATCGGTGGTAAAGCTCCACACGCCATTCTTACCCTCTTTCAGTTCAGCAACACCTGGGGCATCGTACTTGCCATAGCCAGGAATGTCGATCTGCTGAGTTGGCAGGAAGTCGCCAGTCACCTCTACCTTTACGGCTTTAGGGGCAAAGAGATTGAATGTTACGGTTCCGTCTTTGTTTACAACGGGTGATTGAACACTGGCACTATTGAAGAGTTTCTCCTGTGCCTGAGCGCCAACACAGCACATGGCTGCCAGCGCTAAAGTCATGATTTTTTTGTTCATACGATTGTTATATTACCTTTTTAATAAGTTAAGTTTCACATTGGGTTTCATTACGTTGTTTACCTTCTTGGTCCAGCCCTTTACATTGGCTGATGCCTTAGCCTCAACATCGTTAGCCGATGAACAAATCAGGAAGTTGTAGCGACCAGCATCGGTTTTCCAAGCAGAAGCTTTCTCGTTGAACGATGCTAAGTCCTCTACCTTTACCAGCATGGTAACAGTCTCTGTCTGTCCAGGCTGCAGCAAACTTGTCTTAGCATAGTTGCGCAGTTCCTTTTCAGGTTTGTTCAGTTTCTTGCTGTTTGGTGCAGCCACAAAGAGCTCTACCACATTGCGTCCAGCCTTCTTACCGGTATTCTTTACATCAACCTTAACGGTGTAAACACCATTGGCTTCGCTCACGCTCATGTTCTCATAAGCAAAGGTGGTGTAGCTCAGTCCGAATCCGAAGGGATAAGCCACAGGCTTACCAAAGCTATCAAAGTAACGATAGCCTACGTAGATATCCTCTTCGTAGTTGGTATAATCAATATTGGCCTGTGGCTTACGCTCCTTAGGAGCCTGATCCTTATTATATCCCCACATAAACATAGCACCTAAGGTCTTATCATCAACATTAGCGGGGAAGTTCTTATCGGCATAAGCATCGCCGTATTTAATCTGGAAAGTCATAGGCAGCTTGCCGCTGGGGTTCACCTTGCCGCTCAGTACATCGGCCACAGCAAAACCACTCTCCTGACCGCCCTGCCATGTGCAAACCAGAGCATCAACCTGATTCTGCCAAGAAGCTACATCGATAGGACTACAGATATCCAGCAGTACAATCACCTGCTTACCCTTAGCATGATAAGCCTCGCTTACAGCCTTGATAAGTTTGGCCTCGCCCTCTTTCAAGTAGAAGTCAGCCTCGCTGCGATCGGCAGCCTCACCACTCTTACGACCCAAAGAGATGATAGCCACATCCGAGCCTTCGATGGCTGCATTAAGCTCATCGGCAGTAAACTGCTTCTCATCGGCACGTGCAGGTGGCATGAGTGAGAATGGTGGACGACCATTGGGGAACAAACGCTTTTCCTCGGCAGCAATATGCTGGGTGTAAGTACGAATCAGTGGCTTATAAACCTCGTAGCCAGCTGAGCGCATACCCTCAACAAGCGATACGGTATAGTGACCAACTGAGGTGCCACCAAAACCTGAACCACCCGAAATCCAATCGTAGGATGTGCAACCGAACAAAGCCACACGCTTACCCATCAATGGCAGAATACCACTATTCTTAAGCAGCACGATACCATCGGCACCTACCTGGCGAACCGTCTGGGCATGAGCCTTTAAATCAGGTTCGTTGTTATACTTATAACCTTTAAAGTTATGAGTCTTTATCACATACTCAAGAATGCGTTTAACGTTGGCATCAAGCACCTCCATAGGCAGTTTTCCACTCTTGGCAGCCTCAAGGATAGCCTGATACTGCTTGTCCTGACCTGGCTGCAGCATATCGTTACCAGCAAGCATCGCAGCTACGGCATCGTCGCCAGCATTCCAGTCGCTAACAAACATACCCTTCCAGCCCCACTCGTCGCGAACGATGGTAGTAAGCAGCTCACGGTTCTGTACAGCGTATGGACCATTCAGCTTATTATAAGAAGTCATAATAGTCCAAGGATCACTCTCCTTAACCATTATTTCAAAAGCCTTGAGATAAATCTCACGGAGCGCACGCTGCGACACCTGAGAGATATTGTTATTGCGGTTAGTTTCCTGATTGTTAGCCACAAAGTGCTTAGGGCAGGCAGCTGTACCCTCGCTCTGCACGCCACGTACATAGCCTGCAGCGATGGTTCCTGAGAGATAAGGATCCTCAGAGTAATACTCATGGTTGCGTCCACACAATGGGTTACGGATAAGATTCATGGCAGGCGACAGAATCCAATCGAGTCCGAACTCACGCACCTCGTTACCGATGCCCTGACCAACCTTAAAGGCAGCCTCGCGGTCCCATGTAGAGGCCAACGTCATCGAAGCCACAAAATCCGTAGGATAGTAATCGTTATGATCCCAGGCGCGAGTGGCATTCATACGTAAACCTTGCTGAGAGTCGGCACAATAGGTTTCGGGGATACCCAAACGAGCCAACGAGAACGTACTACCGGCTGTACCAGGGAATTTGGCTTCATCGTTAAAATGCATGCCGCGCCCCAGTACCATGTGGCACTTTTCCTCCAGAGTCATTGCCTTTACAATCTCATCAATGTTTTCAGCCTTTAACTGCTGGGCAGTTGCATTAAGGCTGCAGCCACACATGGCAGCTACAGCCATTACAACCAAACAAATGTTATGAAACGAAATTTTCATTGTTTAATTTATATTTTTTAGTTATTATGAATTTGGTTTCTGGGTGCAAATATACGATAATATTTTGAAACTTGCGAGTGCAAAGGTAAACAATCTTTCAGAATGTTGCTTTCGATTGCGTACTTTTGTTTTTCACCTATGTTCAAATCAGTTACAACGTTTTCTTATTTGTTCAAAACCGTTCTGATTTGTTCAAAATGTATAATATTCGCAAAAATATTTGGCTGCTACAAATAAAGTATGTACCTTTGCAGCCGGAAAATTTATTTGACTTAGAATTTAGCTAATAGTAGAGTATGAAAAAGTACCTTTTGAATGGCCTTGCAGCCCTAACTATGGGCTTCACTATGACCTCGTGTACGCAGGATTTCAACGTTGAAGTACAGGAGCAGCAAGTATCGCTCAACAATGCCCAGCAAACGCTTGGTTTCTACATCCCCGAAAATCAGGACTGGGTGATGACATCCACAGCTACAGCCACCTTTAATGTTAAAGGTTTGAATGAAGATGCTACTTTGTATGTCTTCTCTAACAACCCACAGGTTGAAGGCACAGCCACTGTATTAGCAAGTATCCCAATGGCAGGGACAACAACTACCATCAGTGATTTCAGCCTTCCGCAGCATGTCAAGTCACTGTTTGTAGGTTTGAAGCAGAGTAATGGCAACATGAACTACCAATATGTTGACGTAGAAGACGGACAGATAATCGCTAACTACGATTTCAGTTCCACTGCTCAAGCCCGCACAAGAAGCATCATTAGCGGAATTGGCGACCCTTTCACGAATTATACAGAGACAGAATTAAATTCGAAGTATAAAACCTCTGTTCCTTCTACAGCCAAGACAGGAACAGAAGTGAATAATATCTTGAGTGCCCATTATAATGACGGCAATTATATACAAGGCATAACAGAAATTGCCTTAGAAAACGAGACCAATGGTTTCCATTTTTGGCAGGGCTCTCGCGACATTTACATTTCAGGTAATGTAACTCTTAATGTTAATGGTACAAATTCCATTAATCAAGCTCGCATATACCTGCTACCAAATGCAACTCTGAATCTCAATATGGACAGCTACATCAACAACCTGGAGATTTATGTAGCAGGCAATGCCACACTCAATTATAATGCAGAAAAGTTGTACAGACAAGATGGAGGTGGTATCATCTTTAACCGCGGAACGCTGAACCTGCAAGATAATTTCGAGGCCAATCAAAGTTCAATCGTTTATAATGAAGGAACTATCTACGGTAAGAATATTACCAGTAAGCCACAAGACAGCATGCCTTCTTATTTCTACAACTTTGGCGAATTGGTTCTTACAGGCGATATGATTCTGAATTCAAGCAGTAACTTCTTCAATGAAGGAACTGTTTCAATTGCAGGTCAGACCGAAGCAACACAGGCTAACATATGGTGGATTAACAAGGGGCATTACACCACTAAAACCTTAGTGATGCATCCTTGGAACGATACGTTCTATAATTATTGTCAGTTAATTGTAGAGGACAACACCCACTTCTACAATGGTGCCTTCTACCTTATGGACAACAGTTACATTCAAACAAAAACCCTTGACGTTGACAATTTCACCATCCACATGGGCAACAACGCAGGCTTTAATTGTACAGGCAATAACACATGGGGTGATCAAGGCGGCCAAGGCGATGGTATCTATAATGGTTTTAAATGCTCTGGTACCAACAGCTATATCCGTTTAGGTGGCACAACTACAGTAGCCGGACATAAGAAAGCTCTTGAGACTACCGGCAACGTAACCATTGCTATTAATAACATCTATGACAAAGGTGCCGGCAATAGCGGTGTACAGCCTACCATCCAACTTAATGTAGGTAAAACGGAAGTTAATTTCAGCCAGTTGAATCCTACCTATAATTCTACCAATTGTGGTGCTTCATGGACTTCCAATCCTCCAGTTGTAACGCCTGTTACAGAAAACCAGACTTGGACTTATGCCTTTGAGGATAATAAGACCAGATGCGACTTTGACCTGAACGACGTGGTTATTCAGGTTAGAGAGAGTGAGACCAACTCAAGCAAGTTGATTGTAACGTTGGTGGCTGCTGGTTGCGAATACGACAACTACGTATGGTTGGGCAACACCCAACTGTCGTGGAACAATAAAGCCGAGGTACACGAGGCTTTCGGAGCAACTCACGGTGTGATGGTAAATACCGGTCGCGGTGTAGATATGAACGCAGTAGAAACTACTATCGACAAGCCATCCGGATTCGATTTCCAGACAGCAGATTTCAAGATTCGTCCATTCAAGGTTAACTCCGACCCAACAGTTAGCACAAACGCTGTTAACGATTATATTACCGTAGTTACATCAAGTAACTCCGAGGGGTTAGGCAAAGCACCTCTGGGTATCGCCATCCCCGCCAAGTGGAAGTGGCCAAAAGAGCGCGTAGTAGTAAACAATGCATATTCAGGTTTTACCGCCTGGGGAAAGCAGTCGGACCTTACGCTTAAAGCAGGCCAGAGCGGCTGGTACCAGACCCCCAATTCGGGCACGGTTTACGGCGAATAATTTTTCAAACTCTATTATAAGTCAAATTGAAAAAGGAGGGGTGTCCACGCGATGTGAACGCCCCTCCGCCTTTTTGTCATTTGTATGAGATAATCAATATACCATTGATGCATTGGTAAGATAGAGATACCAATCGAGGAACCGTGTGTGGTCCTCGGCCCACTCGCCAAAACTATGCCCTGTGGTAGTGTAAGCACCTATCATGGCTACTGCACCCGATTCCACACGCTTTCTATAGCCCATCTCATTGCCTTCAAGGGGGTAACGGAAATCGCCAGTAGGCACCATCAATGCCCAAGGCAGATCCTTAAATGATGCTACCGAATAATTGGCAAGCACCTTAGCCGACTTAAACTGCTCAACATGCGTTTCCCAGTTGCCACCATTATAATATGTAATAATAAATGGGTCGATATCGTTAAGCGTAAAGTTATCCAGGCGACTTATGGTATAATCATCGTTCTTAAACGTTACCACATAGCTAAGTGTACGGGTAGCACGGGTTTGATAAACGTCGGTATTATAGCTGTCGCTATTAGGATCTATGACGTTATATTTCTTACGGGTAAACAGTCCATAGTCGGCGTCGAGGTTAAACGCCATAGCCCAATGGGCATCGCAAAACAAGTTAAGCACAGCCTCTTGGTTGCGCCCCTTCATCAGCAGCGAGTGAGCCACTGTTTTATCGCTAAAAATATCGCCAAACGGATAGAGTGTCTGGTCGTTAATGCCATCATTAAATGTTACACCCGTGGTGGTATAAACCGAATCGACAGTATCGTACGAATAACCCACCAGTCGGATACAGCCGGCAATCTGCTTAGCAGCGCCAACAGCCGAGAGTGTTACAGTTACTGTTATCTGGTTAACAGCGGTACGCTGCTGCGACACACGCAAAACCACATCGTTGTAATCATAATCGCCCGGCTCTGGGTAGTTCTCTTCAAACAAATAAGTATAGGTTTGAAGGGCAGATGTTACAGCCTTACCCGTAGTTGCACTTGTAAAATCAAATGTTTCAGTAGATGCCAGCGATGCGGGGAACGATGTAACCGTAAGATTGCCGCTGGCATCAACAATTGCTGCATAAAGCGTAGTAATCTGGTAAGGCACATCAACCGAGAGCACACCCGACTGATTGCCCGAAACGAATATCTGGTGCATCAGTTCGGCCTTACTACTGGTGAGTGGGTTGGCCGAATAGATACGCAGCTGCTGGTAGTTGCCCGACGGCACCTGGTAGCGATAGCTTTTAAACTCAGAAAGCATCCACATATGCTGCTGGTCGACACTATCCACTGACGAGAAATATTTTATCAGCTGGCGATGGGTTTCCTCATCGTAAACATTCTTGCTGCATGAGGCTACTCCAAGCATTGCCATCGCACCTGCTATAAATGTAATAATCAGACTTTTACGCATAATACTATCTGTTTTTGTGGCCAAAATTACAAAAATATCTCTATCAATAGTGCATATTTCTGTAATATTTACAGATTTTAACCATCAAACAGATACAAACAATCGAAAAAAATGGTATCTTTGCACCGAAAATCGAAACAGTTACGTAACAATTTATTAAAGTCTGCGATATGAAGAAGTATTTGATAACAGGAGCATTGGCTCTGGTTGGCATGGTATTTAATACCAGTTGCCAAAACGACATGGAAAACTACAGCAGCCCGGAAGAAGCAAAGAAGGCTATATTTGCCGAGAATTTTGAAAAATTCTACGGCACTCCCAATCCCAACCAGGACTGGGGATTTGCCGATGCAAGTCTTGCAAGCGTAACAGCCACTACGCGTGCCCACAATGTTAATGGAAACTTGTGGTATCAAAACTGGCAACGTCCCGTTAATGTTACTTCCGACGAGGCAGCGAAAGTATTGACAGCATTTAGCGAAAAACGCGAAAACCAAACAAATGCTATTACCATTAATTGGAACAACTACTGGGTACACCAAGTACACCAGAGCAACAACACATACTTGGATGGTTACGGTCAGAACACAGGTGATATCCATGCAAGCATGAACAAAATTATTGCCTATAACACCAGTGGCAGCCCATATTACCACGAGCATGTAAACAACTTTAACAATGGTACCAATGAGGTTGAATATACAGATGATGAAACCGGACAAAAATATGTTGGTACTACGCTGATGGTTAATATGGGTACTAGTGCATCGGCTACCAACCAGTTTGGATACCATAACACAAGAGACAGCAAAGACCACTTTGAATACTTTATCATAGCAGGATCTGATATCGATGCATCGCTGAACGGATACTACTATGTAGGTTTCGACTTCTGCGCATCGCACCCAGCCGGACAAGAGGCTAATAAAAACATGGACGTTGCCCGCGACTGGATATATAACGATTGGATTGTACGAATCAGCCCTGCTACTGCTGTTGGTTCGGGCAGCTCTACTGGCGGCAACATCAATTCGAATACAAGCAGTACCGAGGTTTACACCAAACAGCATGTATTGGTGCACAAGTGGGTATTCTGCGAGGACTTAGGTAGTTCGTCAAACAGAAGAGACTTCGACTATAACGACTTGGTATTCGATGCAAGAATTGTTGACGAATATAAGATTATAAAGAATGCCGATGGCACAGAAAGCGCATACTCGGCCGACCCCACCCACCGCTACTATGCAAAGCTTACACCACTTGCAGCAGGAGGCGAATATGAAGTGTGGTTCAACCAAAGCAATCAGCCTATTCACAGTCTGTTTGTGCCAAGTACAGCAAATAATGTGCTGATTAATACCTGCAATTCCAGTCTCGACTATGCCACTCCGCACACCGAGGGTCTTGCAGCACAAACCATCATTTACACATTTAACTCTAGAAGCGAGGCAAGCCTTAGCAATATCAACATTTTTGTGCGCTCATCTACAGCCACTTACGAGCTTACTGCCAATACGGGCGAAGCACCTCATAAGATTTGTGTGCCCCCCGGAACCCGTTGGCCTTACGAGCGCACAGATATTACAGAAGCCTATAGCGGCTTTACATCGTATGTTGAGAACAAAGTTGACCCATGGAACGATGGTGTTGATGAGAAGCTGTATCCGCTGAATAATGTGCCCGATAGTCTGAAGACCGATCAGTACAACCAGTACACATACATTAAGGATACCCAGAACAGCTCTTCGAGCACCACCTACGATGTTACACCCTCGAGCAGCGAAACAACTATTTGGACTGGTAGCAACGACTTTGGCAACTGGGAGGGCGAAAATGCTGTTGTAATCTCAAGCAGCCAATTCTCTGAAGTAGGCGAAGGAACTGTTATCCGTTTCTATGGTGTGGCCGATGGATACTTCCAGGTTAAAGCCACTTATGGCAACACATGGTACTCTACCAACCTGGGCGATAGCAGATGGTCGAGCGATGGCATATATAATAACACCAGCCTCAGCAGTTATTTCGAGTTGACTCTGAATGCCACAACCGCCGCAAACTTCAAGGCAAACGGTATGCGCCTTTGGGGCGAAGGCTTCAAACTGCTCCGCGTAACGTACGATAATACCAATAAGAGTACTAGTGGCTCATCAGGCGGTTCTAGTAGCAGCGGCACAGAAATCTGGTCTGGTTCAAAATCTATCGGATTTAATCTTGAACTACTGATTAGCAAAGACAAATTTGCTAATGCTACTAGCACAAGCGTCATAAGGTTCCATGGAACCGACAATGGCGGCCACAAACAGATATGGCTTAAGACCGAAGGATGGCAGGATATTGTTTGCGCATATGCAAGTAACGACTGGCCATCAAGTAACTATGTTGATTTAACGATAGGCGACTATTTAAGCACTATCCAAAGCAATAATATCACAATACAGGGAGCAGGTGTTACAATAACAAAGATTGAACTGATTCCATAAAACGAGTTATCATACAATTAAAAATAAGACTTTAATAAAATGTTGGGGAGGGCATCTGCGGGAGCAGGTGCTCTTCTGTTTTTACAAAAAATAGCCGTTTAATGATTTTTAACAACAATAATCATTGGCGGTGCACTATTTTTAGTACTTTTGCACGGTGAATTAAGTAAACTGGTTTCTTAACCAATTACTTTGCATCAAATACTTAAACAAACTAAAATTAAAGTGAGCGTCTGCGTGAGCAGGTGCTCTCTTTTGTTTTTATTAGCTATAATGCTTGTTTATATCGGAAAAATACTGTATCTTTGCACGCTGTTATGGTACTTAATTGGATTTGGATAGGATTCTTTATCATCGCATTTGTGATTGCCCTGATAAAACTGGTGTTCTGGGGAGATTTTGATGTATTCCCAGCTATGATGGATTCAACGTTTTCTTCGTCGAAAACTGCCTTCGAAATTTCACTTGGTCTCACAGGCGTACTGTCGCTGTGGCTGGGTATTATGAAGATAGGCGAGAAGGGCGGCGTGGTAAACGTGCTGGCCAAGTTGCTTAGTCCTGTTTTTACCAAGCTGTTTCCCGATATCCCCAAGGGCCATCCTGTAACGGGCAGCATTTTTATGAATATTGCCGCCAACATGCTTGGATTAGACAATGCTGCCACGCCCTTAGGTCTTAAGGCGATGGAACAGTTGCAGGATCTGAACCAGAAGAAGGATACAGCCAGCAACCCGATGATTATGTTCCTGGTGCTGAACACCAGCGGACTTACACTCATTCCGATATCTATCCTGGTGTATCGCGCCCAAATGGGTGCCGCACAGCCCACCGATATTTTTATCCCCATCCTGCTGGCCACATTCTTCTCAACGTTGGCAGGCATCATCATTACCAGCATCTATCAGAAGATTAATCTGTTTAACCGCACCATGCTGCTTACCCTTGGCGGTGCAGCTCTGGTGGTAGCCACAGTTATATGGGGCTTCGGACAGATGGACTCGATACTGATGAACAAAGTGAGCACCAGCGCGGCTAACATTATGCTGATGCTGATTATCATCGCCTTTATACTGGCAGGTGTTCGCAAAAAAGTGAATGTGTACGATGCGTTTATCGAGGGTGCCAAGGAGGGCTTTACTACTGCCGTACGTATCATCCCCTATCTGGTTGCTATCCTGGTGGGCATTGGCGTGTTCCGTGCCTCGGGTGCGATGGACATGCTGATTGATGGTGTGAAATATGGTGTAGAGGCCTGCGGCGGCAATACCGATTTTGTTGGCGCACTGCCTACCGCGCTGATGAAACCGCTGAGTGGCAGTGGTGCCCGAGGCATGATGGTTGACGCGATGACCACCTATGGTGCCGACTCGTTTGTAGGCCGACTGAGTTGTATTTTCCAGGGCTCTACCGATACCACATTCTACATTCTTGCAGTTTATTTTGGTAGTGTGGGCATTGTAAAAACACGCCACGCTGTGGCTTGCGGACTGTTAGCCGACTTGGCTGGCATCATCGCTGCCATCGCAATAGCATACATGTTCTTTGGATAAAGGAAAAAGATAAAGAAGTAAAAATGGCAAATCTGAAATCATTAGCAAAAGACACGGCTATCTATGGCCTTTCGAGCATTGTGGGTAGATTCTTGAACTACCTGATGGTGCCACTCTATACCTATACACTGAAGAGTTGTGCCGATTACGGCATCTACAACGATATCTATGCCCAAACAGCGCTGTTGATGGTGCTGCTTACGTTTGGCATGGAAACCACCTTCTTCCGCTTTATGAATAAGGAAGAGGGCGACAAGATGCGTGTGTACAGCACGGCACTGATGATGGTTGGCGGCGTATGCCTCACGTTTGCCGCGCTGGTACTGCTGTTTATCAACCCCATCGCCAGCGTGCTCGACTATCCCAACCACAAGTGGTACGTAGGCATGATGTTTGTTACTGTGGCACAGGATGCCTTCCAGGCCATCCCCTTTGCCTATCTGCGCTACAAGCACAAGCCACTTAAGTTTGCATCGCTCAAGTTGCTCTTTATATTTATGAGCGTAACGCTGAATGTGGTGGCTTACTGGCTGATGCCGAAGATCAACCCCGAGTGGCAGATACACATCGGTTATGCCTTTGCCATCAACCTGCTGTGCACCACTATTATTTCGTTCTGCCTCATCAGCGAGCTGGTGGGCTTTAAGTGGCAGTTCGACGGTCAGAAGTGCAAGCAGATGCTTAGCTATTCGTGGCCTTTGCTGGTACTGGGTATTGCAGGCATACTGAACCAGGTGGCCGGACAGATTCTGCTACCACGTATCCTCGACTCTGAAGAGGGTCGCCATCAGTTAGGTATCTATGGCGCCTGCATCAAAATTGCAATGATAATGGCCCTTATTACCCAGGCCTTCCGCTTTGCCTACGAGCCCATCGTGTTCGGTTCGGCCAAGGATAAGAACAGCAAGGAGCTGTATGCCAAATCGATGAAGTTCTTTATCATCTTTACGCTGCTGGCATTCCTGTGTGTAATGGGTTATATCGATATATTCAAGTATCTGGTGGGCGACAAGTTCCGCGAAGGACTGGGCATTGTGCCGATAGTGATGATGGCCGAGATATTTATGGGCATCTACTTCAACCTGTCGTTCTGGTACAAGCTTATCGATAAAACCATCTATGGCGCTTGGTTCTCGCTGGCAGGCTGCGCTGTGCTGTTTGCCGTTAACGTTATCTTCATCCCCCAGATAGGCTACTGGGCCTGCGCGTGGGGCGGACTGGCTGGCTACGGCACAGCTATGGTGCTGAGCTATCTGGTTGGTCAGAAGCAGAACCCCATCCCCTATCCTATGAAGGATATCGTTATTTACTTTATCGCTGCAGGCGCCTTCTTTGCCCTGATGAAATGGGGCGAGCAGCGACTGCCTGCCTGGGCATCACTCATCTGGAACAGCCTGATGATTTTAGGCTTTATCTACCGCATTATCAAAACCGATATGCCGCTGAGCAGCCTGCCCGTTATCGGAAAGAAATTCAAAAACTAATATTATTTTATGAAAAAGTTACTTTTTACTTTACTTGCTGCATGCAGCCTTACAAGCGCTAAGGCCGACGAGGGCATGTGGACACTTTACAACCTGCCCAATGCCGTTTACGAAACCATGAAGCAGG
>JAEEGH010012445.1_pt1 | contig 19093 bp, 13 predicted proteins | sample 9134181 | NCBI WGS metagenome assembly JAEEGH01 (sample SAMN16246544, study PRJNA631951) | gut metagenome | biome: gut microbiome; feature: rumen; material: DP-attached | host: Bos | place: Iran: Karaj | collected 2018-10 | reverse complement strand
CGAGATGCTTTTCTAGAAGCAAGCCGCCTTGGCTTCGCAGCAGTAGCTACGCTCGGACGAAAAAGTCCTTGCTTCGCTATTGCGCGTCTCCGCCATGCGGCGGCTTATGAAACCTTCTTACAGTTTAAAGGTGTCCTTCAGGCCGGTGACTTTGTTGTAGCCGCCGTTCTTGCTGTCTTTGAAGAAGTAGCCCAGCCGCTCGAACTGGACGGCGATGCCGCTGGCGTCCTTCAGCAGGTCGGGTTCCGCGTAGCAGACCTCCTTCACGACGAGGGAGTCCGGGTTGAGATAACTCTTATAATCCACACCTTCAGGAAGTTCACCCATCTTCTCCTCGGTGAAGAGGCGGTCAAAGAGGTTGACGCGGATCTTCTCGCTGTGCGTAGCCGATGCCCAGTGAATCGTGCCCTTGACGGAGCGCCACTCGCCCGCGCCCGGCTTGCTGGTGGGGTCGTAGGTGCAGTGGATCTCGGTGACGTTGCCCTCGGCGTCTTTCTGGAAACTGACGCACTTGACAATATAGGTGTATTTGAGGCGGACTTCGCCGTCGGGTTTCAGGCGGAAGTACTTCTTGGGCGCATCCTCCATGAAGTCGGCGCGCTCGATATACATCTCCTTGGTGAAGGGAACGCGGCGGAAGGGGCCTTCCGGCGCCTCCGGGTTGAGCGGGGCGTTGAACCACTCCACTTCGCCCTCCTTCCAGTTGTCAATCACCAGTTTGACCGGGTCGATCACCGCCATGTAGCGGTTGGCGCGGCGGTTCAGGTCGTCGCGGACGCACCACTCGAGCAGAGAAAGGTCAATGATATTGTCCCGCTTGGCTACGCCCACCTTCTCGGCAAAGGCGCGGATGCTCTCCGGCGTGTAGCCGCGGCGGCGCAGACCGCAGATGGTCGGCATGCGCGGGTCGTCCCAGCCGTCCACATAGCCGTTCTTCACCAGTTCCAGCATCTTGCGCTTGCTCATCACCGTGTGGGTGAGGTTCAGGCGGGCAAATTCGTACTGGTGCGAGGGGAAGATCTCGAGCTTCTCGATAAACCAGTCGTAGAGCGGCCGGTGCACGTCGAACTCGAGGGTGCAGATGGAGTGGGTGATATTTTCAATCGAATCGCTCTCACCGTGGGCGTAGTCGTACATCGGGTAGATGCACCACTTGCTGCCGGTGCGGTGGTGTTCGGCGTGGATGATGCGGTACATCAGCGGATCACGGAAGAGCATGTTCGGGTGGGCCATGTCAATCTTGGCGCGCAGCACCTTGCTGCCGTCCGGGAACTCGCCCGCCTTCATCCGGCGGAACAGATCGAGGTTCTCCTCCACGCTGCGGTTGCGCCACGGGCTCTCCTTGCCCGGTTCGCTGATGGTGCCGCGGCCCTGGCGGATTTCCTCCTGGGTCTGGTCGTCCACATAGGCAAGGCCCTTCTTGATGAGCACCTCGGCCCATTCGTAGAGCTGGTCAAAGTAGTCGGAAGCGTAGAACTCGTTGGCCCACTGGAAGCCCAGCCAGCGGATGTCCTCCTTGATGGAATCCACGTATTCGGTGTCTTCCTTCACGGGGTTGGTGTCGTCGAAGCGCAGGTTGGTGGAGCCGCCGTATTTCTGGGCGAGGCCGAAGTTCAGGCAAATGCTCTTGGCGTGGCCAATGTGCAGATAGCCATTGGGTTCCGGCGGGAAGCGCGTTTTGATGGTCTTGCACTTGCCGGAAGCCAGGTCGGCTTCGATGATCTCTTCGATAAAATTGAGTTTCTTTTCGTTTTCTTCCATAGGACGATTCGGATGATCTGAACACGCAAATATACAATAATTGACGTGGATTGCCGAACTTTTGATAACTTTGGAGACAAATAATTCATCACCTATGGTACATTCAATGACCGGCTACGGAAAGGCGGAGTGCCTGATTGGCCGGGACAAATACACGGTCGAACTGCGATCGGTCAACGGCAAGAATGCCGACATCTCCCTGAAATCCTCCCTCATTCCGCGCGGCAAGGAGCCGGAAATCCGCCGCTATCTGGCCGCCGAGTTGGGCCGCGGCAGCATCGATCTCTTCATCACGCTGCGGCGCGATCCCGCTTCGGAAGCGGCCAGGCCGGTGAACGGCGACCTGCTGCAGGGCTACTATACCGGCGTGCGCGAGGCGCTGGATGCGATGGGCGTCAGCCTCTCCGATGAGGCCCTGCTGCCCGGGCTGCTCAAACTGCCCGACGTGCTGGCCAAACCGGAGGAGACGGAGTTCTCGGAGGCCGACTGGGCCATCCTGGAGGGCTGCATCCACGAGGCTGTGGCGGCGCTCAAGGCCTTCCGGGCCCGCGAAGGGGAGAGCCTGCGGCGCGACGTGCTCTCACAGGTGGACAAGATCGAATCGTATGTCGATGAAGTAGAGAAGTATGAGCGCGAGCGGATCGATTCGGTCCGCGAGCGGATTCTCTCCAAACTGGCCGAACTGGGCGCCAAGCCCGATACCGAGCGGCTGGAGCAGGAGATGATCTTCTATATCGAAAAGCTCGACATCAACGAGGAGAAGGTGCGGCTGCGCCAGCACTGCAAGTACTTCCGCGAAACTCTCGACTCCGAGCCGATGCCCGGCCGCAAGATCGGTTTCATCGCCCAGGAAATGGGCCGCGAGATCAATACGACGGGCTCCAAGGCCAACCATGCCGAGATCCAGAAACTGGTCGTCAAGATGAAAGACGAACTGGAAAAGATCAAGGAACAGTCTTTGAACATTCTCTAAGCGTAATTATACGTAAATAAACGTTTATAAGCGGATAAATCACATTTAATCAAATAGTTATGAAACGCATCCTATCCCTTATCGCGCTTCTCGCACCACTCTGCGCCTTTGCAGCAGGGACCTCTGCCACCGACGAGGCCCGCTTGCTCCGCTTCCCGGCGGTGGGCGGTGACCAGATCGTCTTCTCCTATGCCGGCGACCTCTACCGCGTCGGCATCAACGGCGGCGAGGCTGTCCGCCTGACCTCCCATGTCGGCTATGAAGTCTTCCCGCGCATCTCGCCCGACGGCAAGACCGTCGCCTTCACGGGTCAGTACGACGGCAATACCGAAGTCTATTCGATTCCCATCACCGGCGGCGAGCCCAAGCGTCTGACCTACACGGCGCTGGTGGGCCGCGACCTGGTCGGCGAACGCATGGGCCCCAACAATATTGTGATGTGCTGGAGCCCGGATGGCAAGGAAATCGTCTTCCGCAACAAGCAGTGGTGCTTCAGCGGCCTGCGGGGCCAGCTCCAGAAGGTCTCCGCCGAGGGCGGCACCCCGGTGGACATCCCCACCTCCGAGGGCGGCTTCTGCAGCTTCTCTCCGGATGGCAAGCAACTGGCCATGAACCGGATGTTCCGCGAATTCCGCACCTGGAAGTACTATCGCGGCGGCCAGGCCGACGACATCTGGATCCACAAGGTCGGCACCACCAGGATCGAACGCATCGAAGGGTGCGACCCGGAGGCCCAGGACATCTTCCCGATGTGGATCGGCAACGAGATCTACTACTTCTCGGACCGCGACCGCACGATGAACCTCTTTGCCTACAACCTCCGCACCAAGGCCACCCGCAAGGTTACCGATTTTACGGAGTATGATTGCAAATTCCCTTCGTTCTCAAAGGATTACATCGTCTTCGAGAACGGCGGATACATCTATAAATATACGGTGAAGACCGGCGCCTGCGAGAAGGTGACCGTCCGCCTGGCTACGGATGCCGTTTACGGCCGCACCGAGCAGGGCTCCGCCTCCAAGAATATCGGCGGCTACGCCCTCGCGCCCGATGGCAGCCGTGTGATCATGATTGGCCGCGGCGACCTCTTCGAACTGCCTTCCGGCAAGGGGGCTGTCCGCAACCTCACCTGCACGCCGAACGCCCACGAACGCGATGTGGAATGGTCGCCTGACGGCAAGAAGGTGGCCTACATCTCCGATCTTTCCGGAGAGTACCAGGTCTATCTGGCACCCGCTTCCGACCTCGAAAAGGGTGAGGCGCTGACCTCTTTCACCTCCGGCTATCCCTCCGGCCTGCGCTGGTCGCCCGATTCCCGGAAGGTGTACTTCTCCACCGACCGCCGCGACATCTACGCGCTGGATGTCGAGACGAAGGCCCTGGACCGCATTCTGGTCTCCGAGACCAGCGGCTTCCGCGGATTTACCCTCTCGCCGGACGGCGCGTGGGCTGCCTACACCGTCAATCTGCCCAACCGCGTGACGGCCATCTATCTCTACGATGTGGCGGCCCGCAAGTCCTACCAGCTCACCGACCGCTGGTACGATGCGTCCAATCCCGTCTTCTCGGCGGATGGCAAGTACCTCTTCTTCACCTCCGCCCGCAATTTCACGGCGCAGTATTCGGCCGTGGAGTGGAACTCCTCCTACCAAGTGTCGAGCTCGCTCTTTGCCGTCTCCCTGGCGGCCGATACGCCCATCCTGACGGCGATTGATCCCGCTTCCGAGAAAGCCGACGGCCCCAAGGGCCCCGGTGAGGGAAAGCCTGGCAAGGGCCCCGGCGCAAAGGGCGATAAGCCTGCTGAGACCAAGGCGGTTACCAAGGTCGATCTCGACGGCATCTCCGCCCGCATCACGGCGCTGCCGCTGCCCTCCGGCCGCTATCGGATTGTGGCGGCCTGCGCGGGCAAACTCTTCTACACGACCTTCGGCGGTCCCGGCCCGCGCGGCGGTGCATGGGACGGCATGAAAGCCCTCGACCTGAAGACCCTCAAGAGTTCCGATGCCGGCAAGCGGGCCCCGCTGGTCTTCTCGCCGGACTACAAGAAAGCGCTGGTCGGGGAGGGCGGCAAGTTCTATGTCACCAGCTTCGGCCCGAACGGCGTCGGCAAGCTCGACGAGCCGCTCGCCATGCAGGATATGGATATCGTGATTGACCACCAGGCCGAATGGAAGCAGATTTTCGAAGAGAGCTGGCGTATCACCCGCGACGGCTTCTACGTGGAGAACATGCATGGCGTAGATTGGAACGCCATCCACGACAAGTATGCGGCACTCCTGCCGTATGTGCGTCATCGTCATGATCTTACCTATATCCTCGGCGAGATGGTCGGCGAACTGAACGTGGGCCATGCGTATGTCTCCCCGGGCGAACTCCCGGAGATTCCGCGCGTTGCCACCGGCCTGCTCGGCGCCCGTTTCAGCCGGGATGCCAAGACCGGCAATTTCAAGATTGAGAAGGTCTTCCGCGGCGCTACCTGGGACAAGAGCCTGCGTTCGCCGCTCGGCGATCCGGCCGTGGCCGCCAAGGTCGGCGAGTATATCGTCAAGGTCAACGGTCGTGAGGCTTCCAAACTGCAGGATATTTATGTGCCGCTCATCGGCAAGGTGGACAAGACCGTCTCCCTGACGCTTGCCTCCGACGCCGCCGGAGTCAAGAACGTTCGTACCGTCTATGTCAAACCCGTCGCCGACGAGTCGAATCTGGCTTACTATGAGTGGGTTTGCCAGAATATTGAAAAGGTGGACAAGGCTTCCGGCGGAGAGATCGGTTACATCCACATTCCGGACATGGGCCGTGAAGGACTCGCTATGTTCACCAAACTCTTCTACCCGCAGCTGGACAAGAAGGCGCTCATTATCGACGACCGCATGAACGGTGGCGGAAATGTCTCCCCGATGATCCTCGAGCGGCTCCAGCGGGAGGTTTACCGCATGAGCATGTACCGCAACGGGGCCAACCAGCCGGTTCCCAACGAGGCCTTCTACGGTCCCAAGGTCTGCCTGATTGACAAGTACTCCTCCTCCGACGGCGACCTCTTCCCGTACGGTTTCCGCCAGTTGGGTCTGGGTAAACTGATCGGCAAGCGCTCCTGGGGCGGTATCGTCGGCATCTCCGGCTCCAAGCGGTTTATCGACGGACAGGATATGCGGACTCCGTTCTTCACCTCCTATTCCACCGAAGGACAGTGGATTATCGAAGGACACGGCGTGGATCCCGACATTGACGTGGATATCAACCCGTTCGAGGACTACCTCGGCCGCGACGCCCAGCTCGACAAGGCCGTCTCCGTCCTCAAGGAAGAACTCAAATCCTACAAGCCGCTCCCCGGCACCCCCGCTGCCCCGGACAAAACCAAGTAATCGCAGACCGGCTGCCTCGCGCGTTTATTCGGGCGTGGCATCTAACCTGTTGATTATCAGCGAATACGTAAAAATCGGTCAGTTAAAATAGCTGACCGATTTTCTTCTTTTATTTGAGTATCAGTTAGTTAACTGCCACGCTCCGTTAGAGGAGGGACCCCGGAGATTCAGGCGCATATCCCAGATCCGGAGGCAGGTTGGGGACAGCGGCAGCGGCGACAGCCAGGGCGTCGCAGCGCTCGTTCTCCGGGTGGCCGTTGTGGCCGCGAATCCATTGAAACCGAACCTGATGTCGACGGTACACTGCCAGGAAGCGCCGCCAGAGATCCTCGTTGGCTTTCTTGGCGAAGTTCTTCTTTTCCCAGCCAAAGACCCAGCCCTTCTCCACGGCATCCACCACATAGGAGGAGTCGCTCCAGACCGTGACCTCGGCCCGTTCCCAGCGGATGGCCTCCAGGCCGGTGATCACCGCCAGCAGTTCCATCCGGTTGTTCGTCGTATTGGCATAGCCTGCCGAAATCTCCTTCTCCAGCGAGCCGCAGCGCAGAATCACGCCGTAACCGCCCGGCCCGGGATTCCCCGAGCAGGCGCCGTCGGTATACATCTGGATGGGAGGTCGCTTCATGAGAGGCTCAACTACTCCGGCGCAAAGGTCTTCTCGTACTTAGGGCCTTCGAAATGCTTGATCTCCATCGGATTGGCCGTCATCTCGTCGTACTGGCGGCGGTTGTTCGCGATATCGATAGCGCAGTAGATGGCAGCCATCATCGGCCCCGGGTTCGCCTTGTTCTTGCCGGCGATATCGTAGGCCGTACCGTGGTCCGGCGAGGTGCGCACGCCGGTCAGTCCGGCCGTGAAGTTCACGCCGTCGTCGAAGACCAGCGCCTTGAACGGAATCAGTCCCTGATCGTGGTACATGGCCAGCACGGCATCATAGTTGGCAAAGATGCCCGAGCCAAAGAATCCGTCGGCGGAGAAGGGGCCGAAAGCCAGGATGTTCTCCGCATTCGCCGCCTCGATGGCCGGCTGGATGACGTCAATCTCCTCGGAGCCGATCGAACCGCCGTCCCCCGCGTGCGGGTTCAGGCCGAGCACGGCAATCTTGGGGCGGATAAAGCCGAAGTCCCGCTTCAGGGAGGCGTTCATCAGCCGGATCTTGCTCAGGATCAGATCTTTGGTCAGCGCTTCGGAGACCTTGGAGATGGGCAGGTGGTTCGTCACCACGCCCACGCGCATCGTGTGGCTGCAGAGCAGCATCAGGCTGTCCTTGGCCCCGAATTCTTTGGTCAGATATTCCGTGTGGCCGGGATAACCAAAGTTCGCCTGAGACATGGTGTGCTTGTTGAAGGGGGCCGTAACCAACGCATGGATCTTCCCTTCTTTCAGATCCTTAACGCCAGCGCTCAAGGCCAGCATGGCCGCCTTGGCTCCGTCCAGCGTAGGCTGGCCGATCTCGATGCCGAGGCTGTCTGGCACCGCGTTGATGATGTTGATCCGCTTGGGACGGGCGTCGGCCGCCGAGTTGATCACATTGGTCGCCAGCTGCTCCGTCTCGGGAATCTCCCGCCGGTAAATACCGAAGAATCTGGAAGATCCGTAAATGATGGGGGTGCAGGATTCCAGAATGCGCGCGTCCGAGAGCGCTTTGATGATGGTTTCGTATCCGATTCCGTTGGTGTCGCCCTGGGTAATGCCGACGACAGTCGTATGTTTCATGGTTCGATTCACTTTTCAATATTGGCGCAAATATAATAAAAATGGTAAATTTGCAGAGCGATGAGCACCATTCTGGACAGTGAGATCAAGTTTCTGCCGGGCGTCGGTCCGCGCAGGGCGGAGCTTTTGCAGAAAGAGCTGGGCATCAATACTTTCCGAGATCTGCTCTACACCTTCCCTTTCCGCTACATAGACCGCTCCAAGTTCTATTCGGTGCGCGAAATCGATTCGACCAACACCTACATCCAGCTGCGGGGCCACATCGCCTCGATTCAGACGGTCGGCGCGCAGCATGGCAAACGGCTGGTGGCGGCTTTTACCGACGGCACGGGCACCATCGACCTGGTCTTTTTCAAGGGGCTCAAGTGGATGGAGGATCGCCTCAAGGTGGGCGGCGAATACATCGTCTTCGGCAAGCCGAGCATCTTCAACCACACCTACAATCTGGTTCATCCTGAGATAGATCCGGCCACCGAAGAAAAGCTCCAGCAGGCCACCGGCCACTTTCTGGGCGTGTACAACGGCACTGAAAACCTGCGCAGCGGCGGCCTCGGCAACAAGGCTATCGCCAAACTGCAGGCCACCCTGCTGGCCAAAGTGCTGCCCGAGATCCGCGAGACGCTGCCCGAATATCTGCTCCTGCAGCGCCGCCTCTGCCCGCTGCGCTTCGCCCTGCAGAACATCCATTTTCCGCAGGATATCCAGTCGCTGGCCAAGGCGCAGGAGCGGCTCAAGTTCGAAGAACTCTTCTTCCTGCAACTCTCGATGCTCCGCCAGAAGAGCATCCGGATGCGTGGGGCGGAAGGAGCCGTTTTTAAACGTATAGGTACGGCTTTCAATCAGACTTACAGCAATATACCCTTCCCGCTCACCGGCGCCCAAAAACGGGTGTTACACGAAATCCGCGCCGATGTGGGCAGCGGCCGGCAGATGAATCGCCTGCTACAGGGCGATGTGGGCAGCGGCAAGACGCTGGTGGCTATCCTCGCCGCGATGATGGCGGTGGACAACGGCTACCAGGCCTGCATCATGGCCCCGACCGAGGTGCTGGCTAACCAGCATTATAATGGCGTATTCAAATACCTGAAGGACACGGGCGTAGAGGTGGCCCTGCTGACCGGAAACACCAAAACGGCCGAGCGCCGGCAGATTCATGCCGGGCTTGAAGACGGCACTATCCACATCATCTTCGGCACCCACGCGCTGATTGAAGAAAAGGTCCGGTTCAAGAATCTGGGGCTCGCCGTGATCGATGAGCAGCACCGTTTCGGTGTGGAGCAGCGCTCCCGTCTGTGGAACAAATCCGAGCTGGCGCCGCATGTGCTCGTCATGACCGCGACGCCCATCCCGCGCACGCTGGCCATGACCCTCTACGGCGACCTGGACGTCTCCGTGCTGGATGAACTCCCGCCGGGCCGCAAACCCATCCAGACCGTCCACTGGACGGAGACGCAACGCGGTGAACTCTACCGCTTTATGCGCGAGCAGATTGCGCTCGGCCGGCAGATTTTTATCGTCTATCCGCTGATCAAGGAGTCTGAAAAGATGGACTACAAAAACCTGATTGACGGCTACGTCACCATTACCGAAGAGTTCCCGGCGCCGAAATACATCACCGCGGTGGTCCACGGCCAGCAGAAGCCCGAGAACAAGGCCTTTGACATGGATCTCTTTGTCAAGGGTAAGGCCAACATCCTGGTTGCCACCTCCGTAATCGAGGTGGGCGTGGATGTGCCCAACGCCTCCGTGATGGTGATCGAAAGCGCCGAACGGTTCGGCTTGTCGCAGCTCCACCAGTTGCGCGGGCGCGTGGGCCGCGGCGCCGACAAGTCCTACTGCATCCTGATGACGGACTACAAGATGAGCGACGACGCGCGCAAGCGGATCGACATGATGTGCCAGACCAACGACGGATTCGAACTGGCTGAGGCCGATATGCGGATGCGCGGGCCGGGCGATTTCGAAGGAACGCGGCAGAGCGGCCTGGCGATCGACCTGCATATCGCCGACCTGGCCAAGGATTCTCCTGTGCTGGAGGCGGCCCGCTCCACGGCTGCGGCCATCCTGGAAGCCGATCCGATGCTGGAGGCTCCGCAGAACGCGTTGCTGGTCGCCGGCCTCAAGAATCTGAAAATCGAAACGAAAGACTTCTCCCATATCTCGTAACCCCATGAAATACATCGGTGCCCATATCAGTGCAAGCGGCGGCGTGGAGAACGCGCCCCTCAATGCCCAGGCTATCGGCGCGACCGGCTTCGCGCTCTTTACAAAGAACCAGCGGCAATGGGTGTCCGCCCCGCTGACCGCTGCCTCCATCGCGCTGTTCAAGGAGCGCTGTGCTGAACTGGGATATGGACCCGATTCGATCCTGCCGCACGACAGCTACCTGATTAACCTCGGGCACCCGGAAGAGGAAGGGCTGGCCCGCTCCCGGGCGGCATTCCTGGACGAGATGCAACGCTGCGAACAGCTGGGACTCAATCGGTTGAACTTCCATCCCGGCAGCCACCTGAACCAGATTTCGGAAGCGGAGTGCCTGCGACGGATTGCCGAGTCCGTCAACTTTGCGCTGGAGCGCACCGTCGGGGTCTGCGCCGTGCTGGAGAATACTGCCGGCCAGGGATCGAACCTGGGTTTCCGATTCGAACAGCTGGCGGAAATCATTTCGCAGGTGGAGGACAAGAGCCGCGTGGGCGTCTGTATCGATACCTGCCACGCCTTCGCCGCCGGCTATGACCTGCGGGTGGGATCTGTCGGGAAAGGTGCGGCGACCTCCACCGGTAGTGTCGGCCCGGCTGCCGCTACCCTGTTCGACAACCCCGGAGTCAGCGCTGCGGCTTCCCCTTCCGGCGACCTTCCCTCCGGCAGCGTTCAGGATGAGGCGGCCGCGTTCGAGGCGGTTTTTGCCGAGTTCGACCGGGTGGTCGGCTGGAAGTATCTCAAAGGCATGCACCTGAACGACGCCAAGAAGCCGGTCGGCTCCCGGGTGGACCGCCACGAGAGCCTCGGCGCCGGTGAAATCGGCATCGGCTGCTTTGACCGCATCGCCGCCGACCCGCGCTTCGACGGCATCCCCCTGATTCTCGAGACCCCCGTTCCCGACCTCTGGCCTGCTGAAATCGTACGCTTGCAGCGTTTATCTAAATAGCTCGAAATAAGGATCGTTCATATCGCGCATATGCCTCTCCTTGCATCTGTGCCCGTGGCAAATAAGTGCATGAGTGTCAATAAAATGAAGAAAATCGGTCAGCCAAAAACGCTGACCGATTATTGCGTTATCATTGAATATTAGTGAGTTATCCGCCACGCTTAAAAAGAAGATTTGGATTTGAACCATTATTTCATCACCTTTGTCTCCAGGTGGTAGCACGAAGCTATTGCCACTTTCATTTAAATAACTGGAGGCGCCTGATATGAAGGGAAATACTCGGTTCGAAAAGAGACAACTTGTTCATATTTACCAGAATACCCTCAATGGATTTCTGTTGTTTTATTCGGTACGGGATCGTATCGTTTTCTTTACTTTATTGAATTTGGTAGCGAAAAAGTATGAAATCCATATCGTGGGCGTCTGCTTGATGCCTGACCATTTCCATCTATTGATTGAACTGGTCTCGCTGGAAATTCAATCGGCCTTCATTGCGGAGGTTACTCAGCGATATTCCCGTTTGAGAAACGAATGGTACGGAGATCGAGGGGATTTATTCAGTCACTCATACGGATATGCGCTTAAACAAGGAGGTAAGAAGATGCGGACTGCGGCTGCATATCTCTACAACAATCCCGTAGAGAAAGCATTGTGCGGAAAAGCGGAGGAGTATCCGTGGAATTTTCTGGCCTATGCAAAAGCATCATATCCGTTCTCGACACCCATTAAACTAAGATACGCAAGCCGATCCGTGAGGCGGGCAGTGGAATACGTAAAGTACGCGCATCAAGCAGGAATTCCAATGACATATCAGTCCCTTGATTCTTTGATTAAGAAAATGCGTCCTGAAGAAGTGAAGATGCTGACTGATTACATCATTCAGACCTATAATACGATAGACTATGATTCGATAATTGGACTCTATAAAGGATATCAAGAAATGCTTCAGGCCTTTGCTTCAAATACTGGAAGTGAGTATGATATCAAAGAAACATTCACGAAGGGATCGGATAAAGCATATACGCTCTGTGCTAACCGATTATTGAGATCCGGTAAATGGAAGGATATTAGAGAGATCCTCTCCTTGCCTGAGTACAGGCGAAGGCTCATCGGTGAAGGCCTCTCTTTGAAACCAGATATCTCCAGCCGGCAGGCAGCAAAGTTTCTGCGTTACAAAGAAATTCCTGAATAAAGTCGCATCACGAGAGATGCCGGCAACTGCCGCGCTGCCGGCCTTTTTCCCATTTGATTTCATTGGTCACCCGCCAAACCACCTTTTAGGTGTGGCGGATAAATGCTTGACTGTCAGATAAATGAAGAAAATCGGTCGGCCGAAATCGCTGACCGATTATTGCGTTGTCGCTGAATACCAGCGGGTTATCTGCCACGGCTGATGGGACAGCGTGCTCCTACCAGGTGAAGAGCTCGGAGGCTTCGCGGCGGGGAAGGGCGACGAGGCGGATGCCCGGGGCGTCGGAAGCGGGGAGAGGCTGGGGAAGGACGGCGGAGACGGCCGCGAGGGCCAGTTCCGGCGTGTTGTTGTTTTCGCTCAGATGGCAGAGGAAGATATCCTGAAGCAGATCTCCGGCGAGGGCGCGGCGGATGAGGTCGGCGGTCTGGCCGTTGGAGAGGTGGCCGTGGCCGTTGCGGATACGGGCCTGGAGGTCAGGCGGGTAGGGGCCCTTGCGGAGCATCTCCGGGTCGTAGTTAGCCTCGACAATCAGATGTTGCGCCATCGCGGCATAGCGGACGGCGTCTTCCGTAACGTCGCCTACGTCCGTCAAGAAGGTGAACGTTTCCCCGAAAAAGCGGATATGGAACCCGACCGTGTCCGTGGCATCGTGCGGCACGCTGAAGGGAAGCACCCAGACACCCTCGCCGCCTGGGATGCCGGAACCGCAGGGCGCTGCAGCGGAGCGAGGACTTTTTTGTCCGAGCGGAGCTTCAGCCCCGGAGGAGCCGGCAGGGTTGTGCGCACCGGAGAAATCCTCGGTAACATGCGCCCCGGGGACCACGTATTGGGTGACGGATTCCCCGGAGGAGCCGGCAGTGAGTGAGGCGCTAAAGAGGTCGCCGCCCGCTGCGCTGTAGCCATCCAGGCGGAGCCACTCTCCGGGGAGGAGGGGGCGGCAGCGGCCGGCGTCGAGGTAGCCCTTGGTGCAGTAGTGGCGCCGGAAAGCGGCGATACAGGGGGCTGTGGCATAGACCGGTCGCTGGAACCGTTCGGCGAAGGTCCCCAGCGAACGGATGTGGTCGAAGTGGTCATGGGAGACCAGCACGCAGCGGACGCTGTCCACCGACAGCCCGCGCTCGGCGAGCCGCTTCTTGATGGTACGCGTACCGATTCCGGCATCGATCAGGATGCCGAAAGACTCGTTGCCGATATAGTAGCAGTTTCCGTTGCTTCCGCTGGAGAGACTGACGAAGCGCGTCATTACCGGCGGAATCAGAGGGATTCGATCAGACGGGTGAAGATGCGCTGCATCCGTCCGGCAGCCGCATTGGCTGCGACGATGACATCTTCGCCATTGTTTTCAAAATCTTCCGCAAAGTCGCCGTGCGCCTCGTTGGTGATGCACGACATGCCGAAAACAGGGATGCCGCAATGGCGCGCGGTAATCACCTCGGGAATCGTGGACATACCCACGACATCCGCCCCGATCAGCCGGAAGTAATTGTACTCAGCCGGCGTTTCATAGGAAGGACCGGTGCCGGCGATATAGACGCCCTTGTGCACCGGAATGCCCTCCTCGGCGGCAATCTGCTCCGCGCGGGCGATCAGCTTGAGGTCGTAGGGACGGGTCATGTCCGGGAACCGGGGGCCGAATTCGTCGAGGTTCGGACCGATCAACGGATTGGGCAACAAGTTGATATGGTCGCGGATGATCATCAGATCGCCCAGCTTGTAGTCGTAGTTGACTCCGCCGGCGGCATTCGAAACAAAGAGGTACTGGATGCCCAGGCGGACCATCACGCGGACCGGCAGGGTCACCTGCGACATCGGCCAGCCCTCATAGTAGTGGAAGCGGCCCTGCATGGCGCAGACCGGCTTGCCGGCGAGGCGGCCGAAGATGAGGTTGCCCTTGTGGCCGATGGCGGTGGATACGGCGAAATTGGGAATCTCTTTATAAGGTATGATATCAACGGGTTCGATGGCGTCGGCCAGGGATCCGAGCCCGCTGCCCAGCACAATGCCGACCAGCGGCTTGAAGCCGTTCAGCCGCTTCTGGAGGTAATCTGCCGCTTCGCAGATCCGTTGCATTCGATCGTCAGTCATATAGAAAAACGTGTTTTATTGTCTCATCAGTTTCCAGGCCAGCTCGTCCGCATGGTCGAGAATCTCGTCCTCGCCCGCCACGCGGCGCCCCTCCATCAGGATCCGGCCGTCCACGATCACCGTGTCGATGCAGGAGCTGTTGGCCGAAAGGATGAAGTTGCTGGTAAAGTCGTAGTTGGGGGTGAAGGCCACGCAGTGGGTGTCCACGAGCAACAGGTCGGCCAGCGCGCCCTCCTCAATCCGGCCGGCGTCGAACCCGAGGGCCCGGGCCCCGCGCAGGGAGGAGGCCTCCATCAGCGTGCTGAAGGGCAGCGATTTGGGCTCCTTGCGCCAGGCCTTCTGCACCATCGCGACGGTCTTGAGGCTCTCGCGGATGTCCAGGTTGTCGGACGATCCGGCGCCGTCGGTGCCGATGCAGACATTGCAGCCGGCATCTTCCAACTCATTGAATTTGAACTTATAACCCGAACTGAGCAGGAGGTTCGAGTTGATGTTGTGCACGACGTTGACCTTGCGGCTGCCGAGGGTTTCGATATCCTCGTCGCTCAGCCAGATGCAGTGGGCGGCCACGGTGCGGGGCCCGAGCAGGCCGAACTTGTCGAAGTGGGCGGTGGGGGTCATGCCGAGGCGCTCCACATCCTTGCGGGTTTCGAGTTCCGTCTCGGAGAGGTGGGTGTTGAGCAGCAGGTCGTTGTCGGCCGCGAATTTACCGGCCCAGGCCATGGTCTCCTCGCTGGTGGTGTAGTCTGCGTGGATGGAGACGCCGAACTTCAGGCGGGGCGACCAGTCGCGCGATGCGGAGAAGGTCTCCAGGCACTCGCGGCGCTGCAGCGCGGCTTTTGCCTTGTCGAAGGAATCCAGGAAGACGTAGGTGACCACGCCGCGCATGCCCATCTCATCGGCCGCACGGGCCACGGCCTTCGGGAACCAGTACATGTCCAGGAACGAGGTGGTTCCGGTCTTGAGCATTTCCAGGAAGGCGAGCTTGGAGCCCCAGTACACCGCCTCCTCGTCCAGGTTCTTCTCAATCTGCCAGACGTTGTCCAGCCACTGCTGCAGGGTGGTGTCCTTGCGGATGCCGCGGGTGAGCGTCATCGCCGCGTGGGTGTGCATGTTGACAAATCCCGGAATGACGGTGAAGTGGCGGCCGTCGATTTCACGGCCCGCACCCGTCCGCTCGCCGAGATCCGGCGCAATTTTCGCAATGCGGTTCCCTTCGATGAGAATATCCGCCTTGCGGCCGTCCAGTGTAACTTGTTTGAGAAGGATGGAATCCATAGGCGTCCCTTAAAATTTTCCAAAGCTAACAAAATTTTCCCGACTGCAGGAAAAATTCTTAACTTTGCGGCCCACTGTTAACAGATTTCAATAATACTTAATTAATATTATATGAATCTACTCTTCTATGCAGTACCTGCAGCCTCCGTCATCGCGCTGCTCTTCGCATTCATCTTCTATCGCCAGATGAAGAAGGAAGACGAAGGTACTCCGACAATGAAACAGATTGCCCTCTACGTGCGCCAGGGTGCCATGGCATACCTGAAGCAGCAGTACAAGGTGGTGATCATCGTTTTCCTGGTCCTGGCTGTCTTCTTTGCAGTCCTGGCCTATGGTTTCAACGTCCAGAACCCCTGGGTTCCGTTCGCATTCCTCACCGGCGGTTTCTTCTCCGGTCTGGCCGGCTTTATCGGCATGCGCACGGCGACCTATGCCTCCGGCCGTACCGCCAATGCGGCACGCCGCAGCCTGAATGCGGGTCTGAAGGTGGCCTTCCGTTCGGGCGCCGTGATGGGCCTGACGGTGGTGGGCCTCGGCCTGCTCGACATCGCCCTGTGGTACATCATCCTCAATGCATTCGTTGCTGAGGCTACTGAGGCACAGAAACTTGTCACCATCACCACCACCATGCTGACCTTCGGAATGGGTGCCTCCACGCAGGCCCTCTTCGCCCGTGTCGGTGGCGGTATCTACACCAAGGCTGCCGATGTGGGCGCCGACCTCGTGGGTAAAGTTGAGGCCGACCTCCCGGAAGACGATCCCCGCAACCCGGCTACCATCGCCGACAACGTGGGTGACAACGTAGGCGACGTCGCCGGTATGGGCGCCGACCTCTACGAATCCTACTGCGGTTCGATCCTCTCCACGATGGCCCTCGGCGCTTCCGCCTTCTTTACGGACGGTGTGGCCATGCAGACCAAGGCGATCCTTGCCCCGATGCTGATTGCAGCCGTCGGCGTGGTGCTCTCGATCCTCGGTATCTTTACGGTCCGCACCAAGGAAGGCGCCGGCATGGGCCAGCTGCTCAAATCCATGAGCAAGGGCACCAACCTGGCTGCCATCCTCAGCGGCGTGGCTACCTTCGGCATCCTCGCGCTGGTCTTCGGCACCAACGACAACAACTGGTGGCACTTCTCGCTCTCCGTCCTCTCCGGCCTCGCTGCCGGCGTGGTGATCGGCAAGAGCACCGAATACTACACTTCGCACTCCTACAAGCCGACGCAGAAACTGGCCGGCGCTTCCGAGACCGGTCCGGCTACCGTCATTATCGGCGGTATCGGCCTGGGTATGATCTCCACCGCCATTCCGGTGATCACGATCGCCTGCGCCATCATCCTGGCTTACCTCTGCGCCATCGGCTTTGACGTGCAGAACATGGTTTCCGCAGGTAACCTGTCGCTCGGTCTCTACGGCGTGGCTATCGCTGCCGTGGGTATGCTGAGCACCCTGGGTATCACCCTCGCAACCGACGCCTACGGCCCGATCGCCGACAACGCCGGCGGCAACGCCGAGATGTCCGGCTTGGAGCCGCAGGTCCGCGAGCGCACCGACGTGCTCGACGCCCTCGGAAACACCACCGCCGCTACGGGTAAAGGCTTCGCGATCGGTTCCGCCGCCCTCACGGCGCTGGCCCTGATTGCTTCCTATATTGAAGAGATCAAGATTGCTCTCCACCGCGTGGGCGAGATGGTCGACGGTCTGGCCGGAGAGGTTGACGCCGCCGGCGCCAGCATCCTCGACATCCTGCATCACTACAACGTGAGCATCATGAATCCCGCCCTGCTGGCCGGTATCTTTATCGGTGCCATGATGGCCTTCCTCTTCTGCGGTATGACGATGAACGCCGTTGGCCGTGCTGCCCAGAAGATGGTGATCGAGGTCCGTCGCCAGTTCCGCGAGATCAAGGGCATCCTGACGGGTGAAGGCACGCCGGACTACAGCCGCTGCGTGGAAATCTCCACCAAGGGCGCTCAGCGTGAAATGATCGTTCCCGCCCTCGTGGCAATCGCCGTTCCCGTGCTCGTGGGCGTGATCCTCGGCGTGGCCGGTGTGATCGGCGTCCTCTTCGGCGGACTCGGTGCTGGATTCGTCCTGGCCGTCTTCATGTCGAACTCGGGCGGTGCGTGGGACAACGCCAAGAAATATGTGGAGGAAGGTCACTTCGGCGGCAAGGGCTCCGAGTGCCACCACGCTACCGTCGTGGGCGACACCGTGGGCGACCCGTTCAAGGATACCTCCGGTCCTTCGCTGAACATCCTCATCAAGTTGATGTCGATGGTCTCCATCGTGATGGCCGGCCTGACCGCTACGATGCACCTCCTCTAGGAGAAAGCTTTCCACAAACAAAAATCCTCGCCCCAACCGGAGCGAGGATTTTTTTGTGCCCAATCGGGAAGGATTACTTCACCTTGGGACCGGCCTTGACCAGCGCTGCGCCAGCCTTGTTGCCGGTGAACTTCACGAAGTTCTTCACGAAACGCTGCGCCAGGTCGTCGGCCTTGACCTGCCACTCGGCCGGCGTCTTGTAGGTGTCGCGCGGATCGAGGATGGCGGGGTTGACGCCCGGGAGGGCAGTGGGAACCTCAAAGTCGAAGACGGGGATCTTCTTGGTGGGTGCCTTTTCGATGCTGCCGTCCAGGATGGCGTCGATGATGCCGCGGGTATCCTTGATGGAGATGCGCTTGCCCGTGCCGTTCCAGCCGGTATTGACCAGGTATGCCTTGGCGCCGCTGCGTTTCATGCGCTTGACGAGTTCCTCGGCATATTTGGTGGGGTGGAGCTCCAGGAAGGCCTGGCCGAAGCAGGCGGAGAAGGTCGGCGTAGGCTCGGTAATGCCGCGCTCGGTGCCGGCCAGCTTAGCCGTGAAACCGCTGAGGAAGTAGTACTTGCACTGATCCGGGGTGAGGATGCTCACCGGCGGCAGCACGCCGAATGCGTCGGCGCTGAGGAAGATGACCTGCTTGGCAGCGGGACCCTCGGATGCCGGGCGCACGATCTTGTCGATATGGTAGATCGGGTAGCTGACGCGGGTGTTTTCGGTGACGCTCTTGTCGGCGAAATCAATCTTGCCCTGGGCGTCCACGGTGACGTTCTCCAGCAGGGCGTCGCGGCGGATGGCGTTATAGATATCCGGCTCGCTCTCTTTGTCGAGGTTGATCACCTTGGCGTAGCAGCCGCCTTCGAGGTTGAAGACGCCCTCGTCGTCCCAGCCGTGCTCGTCGTCGCCGATCAGCAGGCGCTTCGGGTCGGTGGAAAGGGTGGTCTTGCCGGTGCCGGAGAGGCCGAAGAAGATGGCGGTGTTCTTGCCCTTCATGTCGGTGTTGGCCGAGCAGTGCATCGAGGCGATGCCCTGGAGCGGGAGGAAGTAGTTCATCATGGAGAAGAGGCCCTTCTTCATCTCGCCGCCGTACCAGGTGTTGAGAATCACCTGCTCCTTGCTGGTGACGTTGAAGGCCACGGCGGTGTCGGAGCGGAGGCCCAGTTCCTTATAGTTGTCAACCTTGGCCTTGGAGGCGCAATAGACCATGAAATCCGGTTCCTGATCGAATTCCGCCTGGTTCTTCGGACGGATGAACATG
>JAEEGH010012443.1_pt1 | contig 19093 bp, 9 predicted proteins | sample 9134181 | NCBI WGS metagenome assembly JAEEGH01 (sample SAMN16246544, study PRJNA631951) | gut metagenome | biome: gut microbiome; feature: rumen; material: DP-attached | host: Bos | place: Iran: Karaj | collected 2018-10 | reverse complement strand
GTTTTGGACAAATTCGACTCTATTCTGTCCTCTGTGATAGACTCACACTTAGGACTTCGGAACATACACGGGGACGGTTCTTTCGTTATCACAGCACGATAACAAAAGAACCGTCCCTCTGTTATGTACAACTATCGTAGGATAACTCTACGTTGACTTTAGCCGCTTATTACTGCGTCCTGCCCAAGATGTAGTCGATAAGTTTTGTCACGTCGGCCATGTTCACGAAGCCGTCGTTGTTCAGGTCGCCGCGCGTGCTCATGTCGTCGCTGCCAGCAAGGACGTAGCGGGCGGTCACGGTGACGTCGTGGGCGGGCATTGTCGACGGTAGGTTGGTCCAGCCGGCGAAGGTGAAACCAGCCTTGGCGGGAGCCTGCTCTGGGGTGATGGCGGCTCCCGCTGCCACGTTCACAGTCTTGAAGGTCTCGCCGTCCACCTCGTAGATGAGTTTGTGCCATGATACGGCGGCATCGCCCTCCTCCACGAAGAAGAACTCCTTCCATTGGTCGGCCTCCTGATAGGCAGCGGCCATTCCCTTGGGCACCTCCAGCTGGCACTCCCACTTGCTCAGGTCGTCCAATGCTTGCGAGCCGCAGGTCGGAGGGGTGGGGGCACGGCTGATGACCTTCGTCACCGCCGTACAGTCAGAGAACGCCTCCTGGCCGATAGTCTCCACGCTTGCGCCAAACTGGAAGTAGTCCAAACTTGAACAGCCAGAGAACGCCCTGTTGCCAATGGTTGTCACGCCGTCGCCAATCTTCACGTTCTTCAGCCCTGTGCAGCCGTAGAACTCATTTTCTGAAATCTCAGTCTCTTGGTCGGTAATGTGTACCGCCCGCAGCGATGTGTTGCGGTAGAAGGGAGAGTAGCCGTACTGTTTGGTGGTATTGTACGATATATTGCCACCGATATACACAGAGTCTAACGGGCAATCTGAAAATATTGTTTTCCCTTCATAGCTGCTGTTGCCTATACCATTGCATCCCAATGTCAACTCTGTGGTGCGGTCGGCTATATACACATTTTTTAGAGCCTTACACCCATAGAACACACAACTGTTAATCTTCGTTACCGACTGCGGAATCTCGATAAGCGGAAGCGACGAACAGTTGTTGAACGCATAAGTATTAATACTCTTTACGTTGCTGCCTATCTGCATGTCAGTCAACGCCGAGCAACCTGTAAAAGTATAGGTTTCTATCGTTTCTACGCCTGTCCCCATTTTCACGCTCTCCATACTTGAGCAATTCTGGAATGCATACTGCCCCACAGTCTTGACGGCATCGGGAATTACTATACCTTGAAGTTTCGAGCAACCGGTAAACGCATATTGTCCAATACCAGTCACCTGCTCACCGAGTGTTGTCGATTGTAAAGATGTACATGATTGGAATGTATAGTCTCCTATGGCTCCTGTATTTGAAATCTCTGCTTCTGATAACTTGCTGCAGTTGGTGAATGCATAATTACCAATTGTGCCACCATTACTAAGTTCAACTGTAGCTAACTCTTTACATTCACTAAAGGCATAGTTGCCTACATCACCACTACAGCTAATCTTTACATCCTTGACATGTTGATTATTGTAACAGGCGTATGGATGTACCTGGCTTACTTTCATTTGTACACCTTTATATTCCACTGTCCCACCTAGAATAATATTCTCATTCGTAGAATCATACGTGCAATCTATAGCATCGCAGGTTCGCTCCGAAGGGCTTACTGGCACATACTTCACACCATCCACCTCGAACGTAGAACTCAGGAACTTGTACACCGTCTTGATAAAACTGCTGCTGAATGAATATTGGTCGTTCGCTACATAATTTACCCTGCCAGCCGCGTTATTGTACCCGTTTGGCGGAGTATTGGTCAGCCAAATTACCTTTGCTGGGTGGTGACTACCGAAAATATTGTAACTTATAGATTGTACGCTTGCTCCAATGGTCGCCGATTCTAAATTGTTACAGCCAGAGAATGCATACTGACCGATGCTGGTCACGGAATTGCCGATAGTCACGCTCGTAAGTCCGCTACACCCCTTGAACGCCCAATTACCGATGCTCTTCACGGAATTGCCGATGGTCACGCTCGTAAGGCCACTACAGCCTTCGAAAGCCCAATCACCAATGCTCGTAACTGAATTGGGGATAGTCACGCTTGTTAGGCCACTACAATTCTGGAATGCATCCTGACCGATGCTGGTCACGGAATTGCCGATGGTCACGCTCGTAAGGCTGCTACAGCCAGAGAAAGCAGAGCGAGGGATCATCTGAACGTTATCACTTATTGTTAAAGTAATTAGTGAAGAGCAGCCATCGAACATAGGCTCAATATCGCTACAGTTGGTTGCATTGTATATAACTTCTTTAAGGCTACTACAACTCCTGAACGCGCCATTACCGATGCTAGTCACAGAGTTGGGAATAGTGACGCTCGTAAGGCCACTACACCCTTCGAACGCAGAATAACCGATGTTTGTAACAGAGTTGGGAATAGTGACACTCGTAAGGCCACTACAGCCTTCGAACGCGAAAACTTCAATGCTCGTAACTGAATTGGGGATAGTCACGCTTGTAAGGCCGCTACAACCACGGAACGCAGAACTGCTAATGCTCGTCACGGAATTGGGGATGGTCACGCTCGTAAGGCCACTACAGCCATAGAACGCTGCACCTTCAATGCTCGTAACTGAATTGGGAATAGTTAAGCTTGTCAGACCGCTACAACCATTGAACGCAGAACCACCGATGCTCGTAACTGAATTGGGGATGGTCACGCTCGTAAGGCCGCTACAACCTCTGAACGCTGTACCTCCGATTCTTGTCACAGAATAGGTTGTTCCATTATATGTAAAGGATTTAGGTATGACCAAATTGCCCGAATATTCAGTAGTTATAAATGCCGTGTTCCTAGATACAACAATTGCCTCCGTTCCCGAAAAGTTGTAATAGATACCATTAATGAATGCATCATAGGCGAAAGCCTCGATACAAATCATATTAATGAGCAATGTGAATGTAAATGCAATACCTTGTCGTTTCATTATTCTTCTTTTTGTACTTTTTCTATAATAAACTTAAAGTTACCACGATCAGACAAATTCTTCGCACTTGCAAATAGATTTCCACTTTCGTCATAGACTTCAATGTCATGAAGATGACCTTCTAACTGACCAGCTACTTTATGTTTTTTTATTTCATCCTCAATAATAAAGCTTACACCATCTTGAGTAAAGATTTTGTTTACATATAATTGTCCTTTGTCTTCATTCTCTATGGGTGGAGACTGATTTTTTTCAAAATCATCAATAAATATAAGATTGTCAACTTTTAATTTGATAGATTCCTTACCAATTTTAAAAACTAAAGTACCATTAACGCTCTTCATATTGCTTCTTTTTTGTGCCTACCGTTCTCCCTGCATCAGCGGTTATAATAATAAAGTTGCGGAAACAAAAAGACGTGGGAGAAACATCCATTTGCTTATCCCATCGTCCAGGCCTTCGCATTGCCCCTTTATCAGGATAAGCAACTTCAGCCTGCCCACGCCGTCGCGTATTATATGTAATGCCGGGAGCCAATAAAGGCTACCAAGCATCGGGATATAATACATCCAACGTGGACGCTTCGTTGCATTATCTTCAGATAAAGTTTCAAGTTGCGAAGTTGAGACGATAGAAGATAACGTCAGAAAAACGTCCTTTCGCCCCACTTGAGAAAGCACGGTGGCGTTACGAAAACACCGACGTGCAGCCGCTGCGGGGCATTTCCACAAAGTTACGACTATGCTCCACCCATACAAGCGGGCAGTTGAAGTCAGGTGCAAAGATAATGAATAATTCCGAACTGACAAAGAAAAATGAAGAAAAAGTTTGAGCGGAACTTGGTGAACTTGGAGTTTTTGACGGTTCTCGCATTTTAACCTCCCAACCTCCCGTTTTTCTCTGAAGCGTCGATGTACAAAGGGATTCGGTACGGGAGGTGTTGCAAGCTATACTTTTCCTGCCGTGCTTCAATCCTTTCACGGAGTTGGTAATTGTTTGATAGTTAACGTTTTACGGTGAATGGTTGCTTTCGGTATGGATGACGCAGCTTTGTCAAAGTAAGCGGCTTGATGTTGAGGGGCAGTTTTGGTGGATAAAGTGGCGGTTTACGGACGAAAGGCGGCGGGTTTTGCTTTGCTGACCTTGGTCAGCAATTCATGTGGCGGCTCCAAACGATGTGAATGGCAGCTCCAAACGGAGTGAATGGCGGCTCCAAACGATGTGAATGGCAGCTCCAAACGGAGTGAATGGCGGCTCCAAACGATGTGAATGGTGGCCCCAAACGTGACAAAGATATGGGAGAAGATTTCAGATTGCCTTTCCACGACAGAAGCGGTGCTCAATCTGGCGGTCGTCGCCAAGATAGATGTAACGTTCCAAACGCTGAAGCAGTGAATAGTTGTCGTGATTCAAGTCGCTGTCGTCGATGACGAGAGCGTCGAACTCATAGCCAGGCTCGAAGCTTCCCACCTGGCCGAAAAAGCTGCCAGCCGACTTGGTGGCCAGCCAGAATGCCTCAGAGAGAGTGAGGAACGGTCGGTCGTGATTCTGCTGGTAGTGCATCTTGCTCACCTGGATAGCATAGACCATTGTCTGGAAGATACTCAGGTCGTGGCCTCCGCTGATGTCGCTGCCGAGTCCCACGCGCAGGCCCTCGCTGAGGAACTGCCGAATGGGCGCCATGCCCGATGCCACGTTGAAGTTCGACGTAGGACAGTGGGCCACCATGACGTTGCGCCGTTTCATCAGTTGCAGTTCTTCGCCTTCGCTCCATACGCAGTGAGCCATGACGGTGGGCGTCTGTCCGAAGAGGCCGTAGCGGTCGTAGGCGTCGCCGTAGCTGGTGCTCTCAGGCTCCAGTTCCTTTACCAAGGCTATTTCGTCCTTGTTCTCAGAGAGGTGCGACTGTACCGGCAACTGATACCTGGCAGCCAGTTCACCACAGGCGCGGAGCATCTCGGGCGTACACGACGGGACGAAGCGGGGCGTGACGATTGGCCGCACCAATCCGTCACTTTTCTCTTCAAACCTGTCGCCTATCAATTCTACATAGCCCTGCACCATATCCTCCACCGACTCCGACAACCCTTCCGGGCAGTTGCGGTTCATGGCCACCTTACCCACCAGTGCTCCCATGCCAGCCTCCTGGAAGAGGCGCATCAGCAGGCGGGTACTCTCGGTATGAATGGTAGCAAACACGCAGGCCCGCATGGTGCCAAAGCGCCGCAGGTCGCGCACAAAGTGGCGGTACATCCGCTCGGCATATCCCGTATCGGCAAATTTCATTTCCTCGGGGAAGGTGTACTGCTGGAGCCACGGCAACAGTTCCAAGTCCATGGCGATGCCCTGATTGCGATATTGCGGAGCATGCACGTGCAGGTCGTTCATGGCTGGAATCAGCAGGCGGTCGCCGAAATCCGTGACTTCAGCTTCCTCACCGTCCAACCGTTGAGCATTGAGCGTTGAACGTTGAACAGAGGCCAGATCAGCAGCCACTCCTGTCACGCGTCCATCGGTGCCGACAGCGACATAGCCATTCTCGATTACCTCGAAACGGCCCGGTTCCTTCGTATAGAGGATATGAGCTTTATAAATTCTTTTCTTCTTCATCAGTCACTAAAACCTTTCACTATAATGGCCTGACGTGCAGACGCTTAGCAAATAAGTGAAGAGTCTTCTGTCTACTTGATTCCCCGTTCGTTCAGAGCCTTGGCGTAGCGGGCGGCGTTGCGCAGGTGCTCAGCATAGCTGACGGCAAAGTTGTGGGTGCCCGAGAAATCCTCCTTGGCACACATATAGAGGTAGTCGTGCTTCACGTTGTCGAGCACGGCATCGATACCTTTTATCGATGCAATCTTGATGGGACCCGGGGGCAGTCCCACGTTGCGGTAGGTGTTGTAGGGATTGTCGAGGAACAGCATGTCGTGGTAGATGCGGCGCAGCTCAAAGTTCTTCAGGGCAAACTTTACCGTTGGGTCGGCCTGCAGGGGCATTCCCTTCCGCAGGCGGTTCAGGTACATGCCGGCTATCATGGGCTTCTCTTGGTTGTTGGCAGTTTCCTCGTCGATGATGCTGGCCATGGTGCATACCTCGTTGGGTGTCAGTCCTGCGGCCTCGGCCTTCTCCTGTCGCTGGCGGTTCCAGAAAGCGTCGTGCTCTTTTACCATACGCTCCATGAAGTGGTCGAGCGTCACATTCCAATACATTTCGTAGGTGTTAGGCACGAAAAGGGCGGCTATGGTGCAGGTGTCGTAGCCCCAGCGCTCGCAGTAAACCTCGTCAATCAGGGCGGCGGCTATCTCTACCGAGTCCATCATGAGCTTGTGCGAGAGGGCTCCGGCCAGTTTCTGCATGGTGCGCGACTCGGGAATGGTGAGCATCAGCGGCTGCTGCTGTCCGTTCTTCATCTTGCGCATAACGCGCCACGTGCTCTCACCGGGCTCTATGGCGAATCGTCCCGTGCGGGGGGTCTTGGCGTAGTCAGTATGGCGTATCAGCGTCGAGAATCCCGAGAGACTATGCTCCGAGGCGATGGGGCGTAGCTTCGTCAACACGGAGTCTATGGTGTCGTCATCGTCCACATAGACAAATTGCCTTTGCTCGCTGTTGCTGAAGTCGGTCATGAAGTAATAATAGCCCAGCCCCACGATGCCTATTAAGCAGAGTGCGGCGGCTATCAGCAGATATTTGGCATTTTGTAGTTTCATACCTTTGTTTTTTAGGAAAATCGGTGCAAAGATACAAAATAAATATGAATTGTATGATAGCCATTGAAAAAATATTTCGCTTTCCTTGCAAAGATTTATGAATTTATTTGTATCTTTGCCCGTGAAAAATAACCTACTGACGATGAAACTGAAGTTCACCATACAATATGCTACGCAATGGGGAGAGGCTCTCCACGTCGTGCTTTGCTACCATAGTAAGGATGGTACGCAACGCGAGTCAAACCAGATTATGCTTACCCAGGATGGGCAGACGTGGACGCTTGAGACGGCTATTGTCGAGAGCCGTCAGCATCCTGTCAACGCCGTTACCTATGCCTATCAGGTAGAGGATGCCGACGGACAAGTGCTGCGCCGCGAGTGGAGCCAGGTGCCGCGCCTCTACTGGTTCGACTCGTCGAAGAGCTATGTGTTCCACGACCAATGGCGCGACCTTCCCCTCTGTGCCCATCTCTATAGCAACGCTTATCTCACCACCCAACATGCCCCTCATGGCGAGCAGGTAGAGGCCCGGCGGCAGCCGCTTTACCGCCGGACGGTGCTTTTCCGCTGCTCGGCTCCGCAGCTGGTGGAGGGCCAGTCGCTGGCTGTCATCGGTAGCCATCCCATGATGGGCGGGTGGAACACGGCGCGCTATCTGCGTATGGAGTATATCAGCCAGCGCGAGTGGTTGCTGTCGGTCAACATGGACTCCGTGCAACTGCCTCTGGAATATAAATATGTGATTGTCGACGACCATACCCACGAGTTGGTAGCATGGGAAGAGGGCGACAACCGCACCATCGATGAAGAGCTTTCCGACGGCGAGGTGCGCGTGCTTTATGGTGGCCTGCTCCGCCTGAAGGAGAAGACGTGGAGGGCGGCTGGAGTGGTGGTGCCCGTTTTCTCGTTGCGTAGCGAGCGTTCCTGGGGTGTGGGCGACTTCGGCGACCTGCGCCACCTGGTAGATTGGGCGGTGGCTACTGGCATGAAGGTCATCCAGCTGCTACCCGTCAACGATACCACTACCGACGGTCGCTGGCACGACTCCTATCCCTATAACATTACCTCCTGCTTTGCCCTCCATCCACATTACCTCGACCTTGAGCAACTGGGTGAGCTGAAGGATAAGCAAAAGATGACCGCCTATCGCCGCCAGCAACGTGAGCTGAACGCCTTAGCCTATAGCGACTACGAGGCTGTAGACCGTGTGAAGCGCGAGTATGTTGGCGACGTCTTTGCCGAGCGTGGTGAGCAATTGCTGGCCACGAAGGAGTTCAAAGCGTGGCTTGAGGAGAACAAATGGTGGTTGGAGGAATATCAAAAGTCCGCCGCTGACGCAACGGGAGCTACGGCAGTTATCTACTTTACCCAGTATCACCTCCACCTCCAACTCAAGGCAGCAGCCGACTATGCCCGCTCCAAGGGTGTGCTGCTGAAGGGCGATGTGCCCATTGGCGTCAACCGCGACAGCGTGGAGACCATTACCCATCCCGAACTATTCCATCTCGACAGTTCTACGGGAGCTCCTCCCGATGCCTTTTCGCCTTTGGGACAGAACTGGGGGTTCCCCACCTATCGGTGGGATAGCCCTTCCCTCGTTTCATGGATGCGCCTCCGCCTGCGCTGGATGGAGCAATACTTCGACGCCATCCGCATTGACCACGTGCTCGGTTTCTTCCGCATCTGGGAGATTCCCGCCACCGCCGTCCAGGGATTGTTGGGACACTTCTCGCCGGCGCTCCCGTTTACCGCGGGCGAGATTGAGTACTTCGGACTGTCGTTCCGCAAGGACACCTTCACCAAGCCCTTCATCAACGACCGCGTGCTCGAAAGGCTCTTCGGCATGCATGCCCAGTATGTGCGCGACACTTTCCTCACTCCCAAGGCCTACGGGCTCTACGACCTGAAGGGCGACTACGATACCCAGCGCAAGGTTTCTGACCACTTCCAAGGGCGTGGCGACGAGAACAGCTTATGGATTCGCGACGGACTGCTGAGGTTGGTGGCCAACGTACTGTTTGTGGAAGACCCGCGGCAGCCCGACATGTACCATCCCCGCATCATGGCCTATCAGGAACCCGTCTACGAGGCCCTCGGCAGCGACGAGAAGGAGGCCTATATGCGACTCTACAACAACTACTTCTACCAGCGTCACTCGATGTTCTGGGGAAGTACCGCCATGCATCGGCTCACAGATACCCTGCAGGACTGCCGTATGCTTGTCTGTGCCGAAGACCTCGGCATGCTACCCGACTGTGTCAGTCACGTGCTCGATGCCCTGCGCATCCTCACCCTCGAAATACAGTCCTTGCCTAAGCAAACGGGATATGAGTTCACCCACCTCGACGGCAATCCCTACCGCTCTGTCAGCACCTTCTCCACCCACGACATGCCGCCCCTGCGACTCTGGTGGGAGGAAAGTCCCGAGCGTACCCAGCGCTACTACGTTACCATGCTCCAGAAGGAGGGACGTGCCCCCGAGCACCTGCCCGCCCATTTGGCTGAGGAGATCATTGCCCGCCACCTCTACTGCCCCTCTATGCTTTGCCTCCTCTCCCTTCAGGACTGGCTCGCCATGGACAGCGAACTGCGTCGCAAGAATCCTCGCGAGGAGCGTATCAACGTGCCCTCCGACCCCTACAACCGCTGGCAATGGCGCATGCACCTCACCATTGAGCAGCTCCTGAAGGCCGAACGGTATAATAATAAGGTGAAAACCATGATTACCCGAAGCAAGAGAATAATCTTCCTTTAGCTTCTCAAATCCTGCAGTCGGGCGATGTACTTGCCGAGGATATCGAACTCGAGGTTGACGACGGAGCCTACGCGAATGTCCTGGAAGTTGGTGTGCTCCATCGTGTAGGGAATGATGGCCACCTGGAAGGTGTCGCGGGTTGGTCGGCAGACGGTGAGGCTGACACCGTTGACGGTGACGGAGCCCTTGTCAACGGTAAAATATCCAGCCAGGGCCATATCGCGGTCGTAGTCGTACTGGAAGGTGAAGTAGGTGGAGCCGTCGGCATCATCCATGGCGATGCAGCGTGCGGTCAGGTCTACGTGTCCCTGAACGATGTGGCCGTCGAGGCGGCCGTTCATCTTCATGGAACGTTCAACGTTTACCTTGTCACCTACTTTCAGCAACCCGAGGTTCGAGCGCAGCAGGGTTTCCTTCATAGCTGTGACCACGTACTGGTTGCCGTCGATGCTGACCACGGTAAGGCACACGCCGTTGTGGGCTACGCTTTGGTCGATACTCAGCTCGCTGGTAAACGAGCAGGAAAGTGTGATGTCGATATTCTCGCGGTCGTGGCGAATGGCTACGACGGTTGCAAATTCTTCAATGATTCCACTAAACATAACTTCTATCGTTCAGTTTTCTTGCTTAACTCCTTTAACTTCTCTAACTTCTTTAACTTCTCTAACTTCTTTAAAAAAAGAAAGGGTCGTACCGATGATTTGGTGAAAACTCCTGTTTCACACGATGTTGGGCGCTCTCCGTCTTTGTAATCCACCGGCTTTTTCAAAGCTCCCCTATACAGGGTAATAACGTGGCCCGCCATTGGCAAGAGAAGTCATCCCGAGGTTTGATTTTATTGTAGAGTATCCCGATCTATCAGGTACGACCCCGTTTTTCCTTTTATTAGTCTTCTATCAGTTCATATTCGTCAGTTTTCTCCGTATTTTCGTTGCTTTCGGCCTCCTCGACGCTGTCCTGCAGCATGGTTGCGGACTGTTTGCCGCCATCCTCCTGTTGTTTCTGCTCACGGTATTTCGAGGGTGTGAGTCCTGTGCTCTGCTTGAAAGCGCGTGTCAGGTCGATAGCGTTGACAAAGCCGGTCTTTGAGGCAATGTCGGCTATGTTGTCGTTGGTGTTCTCGAGGAACATGATGACTTTCTTGAGCCTGAAGTCGCGTATAAACTCCTTGGGCGTCTGGCCAATGAGTTCCTTGAGCTGTTCAATGTATTCTTCGCGCGTAAGACCGGCCTGAGCAGCCATGTCGTCGACTTTGATGTCGGGCTTGGTGTAGTTCACCTCGAGCCAGTCAAGTTGTGCCTTTACGAAGTCGTAGTCCTCCTGGTGGATGAATGCCATCTCCTGCGGGCCAAGCTTGAGCACCTTCATTTGCTGTACTCTCTTGAGGTAGCGCTGACGCCAGAACATGAAGGCGAGAGCGGCAATCATGAAGATGGCCATGTAGAGCCAGACGGCTTTCTTGGAGAGGAGGAAGAGGGGCGGTATGGTGACGATGATGGTCTTGATGTCGTACTTGTCGGGCGACTCGAGCAGGAATGCCTTCACCTTGAAGCGGTAGGTGCCGGCGGGGGCATCGGTGTAGCTGGCCATGCGCGACTTGTCGGCGTTTTTCCACTCCATGTCGTAGCCTTCAAGCATGTATTGGTAGTGTATGCGGTGCTGCAGCTGGTAGTTCATGGCTGCGAAGCGGAAGGCGAAGACGGTGCTATGGCTGGGCAGTACTACTCGCTTGGCATCGGGCACGTAGTAATCGTAGTAGTCGTTGAGCTGAGGGCTTACCAATTCGCCGTTCATGAAGAAGTCGGTAATGCGCAGCTTCAGCATGGAGCCGTTGTCAGTCACCAGCTTGTTGAGGTCAACGGTATAGTAGCCATAGAGCGTTCCGAAGAGGATGTGGCCGTTGGGCAGGGTGATGGCAGCGCCTTCCGAGCACATGGTCTCATCCACACCGTCAAGGCTGGAGAAGGTGGTGAATATCTTCTTGTTGACGTCATAGGAGCAGATAATGTGGTCGGTGGCAAACCAAACGTTCTCGTTCAGGTCGAAGGTGATGCTCTTGATTTCCTCGGAGGGCAGGCCGTCCTTGGCGCCAAACGATTCGAAGAGCCACACACCTTTGGAGTCCTTCTCGGTGGCGCAGGCCACACCGCCGCCGTTGGTGCCTACCCACATCTTGCCGTGCTTGTCGAGCGCCAGGTTGACGATGTCGGTACTCATGAGTATCTTGTCAGGCTTTTCCTCTGAGTTGGGCAACTTCTCGATGCTAAGCTTGCCGCCTTTGTATGACATGAGGAGTATGCCGTCGGTAGTTCCCGCCCAGATTACACCGTCCCTGTCGCGGGCGATGGTGCGTACCTTTAAATAAGAGTTGCGCGGGTATTTGCGCTTCATGTCGTTCTGAGGGTTCAGGAATATGTACTTTCCGTCCTTCTTGGTGAGCACGTTGACGCCTCCGCCGTAGGTGGCCACCCAGATATTCCCTTCCTGGTCTTCAACGGTAAGGTAGGCAGCGTCGTGGCTCAGGCTGTACTTGTCGTCATCGTTATGGCAGAAACGCTGCAAGGAGTAGCCTCCGCCCTCGCCGATGGTCATCTTGAACAGTCCGTGGTCCTTGGAGCTGAGCCAGTAGTTGCCTTTTGAGTCCTGCGCTATGCCGTAGATTCGTCCGATGGGGTGACCGTTGCCGTCGTGGTTGATGACGGTTCGTGAGCCGTCGTCTTTGGTAACGACGAGGGCGTTGTTCTTGTTGGCCAGCAATAGCAGCTTGCGCTTCTTGTCGTAGAACATGCCTCGTATCTCGTTGTCAATAGGCGCTTCCGAATCTGGGAAGAGTAGGGTGCGGGTAATGTTGTTTTTAAGGATCTCCAGTTTCTCGAGTCCTCGGCGGCTAGTGGAGATGAACACCACGCCCTCGGCCAGCTCCTTGGTGGCGTTGACCGTGTTCGACAGGTTCCAGGGGTTCGACGGGTCGTTGTGGAAGTACTCCACCACGTCGGTCTCGCGGTTGTAGTAGCCGTATCCGCCGTGGTTCATGCGAATCCACAGTACACCGTTCACCTCGTTGAATACACCACCCTGACCGTCGTGCTCGGGAACGAGTACCAACTGTTCGAAGTGCTTCTCGTCGCCGGTATCTACCCTCAGGCGGTTGGCACCGTCGCGGTTGTCGGCAAACCAGACAAGGCCGTGGCTATCGAGGAACACGCTCAGGATGCTTACCCCCGAGGCCTTCCTCAGCTGACGCGGTTCCTGACCGTAGGAGTAAAGGTAGATGGCTCCGCTCTTGCAGCCCGCATAGATGTTGTAGCCGTTGGAGAAAAGGGCGGTCACCTCCTCGTCCTCGAAGAGTCCCTCCCGCTCGATGCTCATATTGCCGATATCGATGCGATGCATGCCCTTGTCGGTTCCCACCCAAATGTCATCGTGGTAACCCTCGGCTATGCAGTTAACGGTAAGCTGAGCGGTGGTGATGAACTGCATGTCGGGCTCGCCCTTGTCGAGCTTCATGCGGTACATGCCCACACCGGTAAAGGCCCCCAGCACGTCGCCGTTGCTCATGGTGAAGAGGTTGGCGCTGGTGCGGTATTCCTCGCTGCCGCTCACGTCCTTGAAGGGGTTGATGAGACGGTCGTGAATACGGTCGAGCACGAAGACGCGCCCATCGTACATACGCAGCCAAACGTTCTGCGTCTGGTCGATGACCATACTGAAGATTCGATTGTGGAGCCCGGGAATATGGCTGGCGTTACCTGTCTTGTAGTTGTAGAACTCGTAGCCGTCGAAACGTGACAGACCGTTCCATGTGGCAAGCCAAATGTAGCCATAGTCGTCCTGCGAGATTTGCGCTATGGCGTTGCTGGCCATTCCGTCGTCGGTAGAGTAATGTGACAGCGAGGCCTGCAACTGCTGTGCCCTCAGCTGGTGAGGGATGAGTAAAGCGGCAATAGTCAGCAGCGTCAGTATGGTATATCTTTGCATAAAATGGGCGTTCTATGAATTTACAAGCGACAAAGATACAGTTTTTTCTCCATTTCGCCAAGTTTTTTATAAAATTTTAATAACCATCGTTCTGTTACAGCCTCGGATTGCCGTCTTTGGCATCTCATAGAATGGGAAAACAGCGTTTTTTTGCCGAATAGCCAAATAATTGCGTAAAATACTGCAATCCTTGACAAAAAAGAAGCAAATATTTGCACCATTCCTATTTTTTGACTAACTTTGCCCAGACAAACTAATCGACTCAATAACAAAGATGAAACGCTTACAACTACTGACCATTGCCCTGCTCATGACAGCGGCGAATGTTTATGCCCAGAGGCGGGCTACCATTGACCTCAACTTCGGATGGAAATTCCATAACGGCCCTGTAGCTGGTGCTGAGCAAATGGCATTCGACGATGCCCAATGGCGAATCGTCAATGTGCCCCACGACTTTCAGATAGAACAGCCTTGGGTTGCTCCTGCCGCCGATGAGAAAGCCGACAATACTGACGTGGCTGCTAACATCAAGAGCCGACTTTCAAGTCGAGGATTCAAGGAAATGGGGCAATCGTGGTACCGTCTGCACCTTACCCCCGCTGATTCCCTGCGTGGACGTAGGCTGCTGCTGCAGTTCGACGGCATCATGTACGTGGGTGACGTTTATCTGAATGGTAAGTGCATAGGAGGAACTGACTATGGCTATGTGGGCTTCGAGATTGACGTTACCCAGCAGCTCAAACTGGGACAGGAGAACGTGATTGCTGTCATGGCCGATACCCGCGAACCAAACAACTCACGATGGTATACCGGTGGAGGACTCTTCCGCAATGTACGTCTCGTGGCTACCGACCGTGAGCTCTACTTCGAACGTCATCCTCTTTATATTACTACCCGCGACAACCGATACGTCACTATCCAGGCCGAGCTTACCAACCGTGGCAAGCAGAAGGAGGTGACCATCGCCACCAAGATTTATGACCCCGACGGGCAAATCGTCTACGAGGGAAAGGAAAAACGCAGCCGCATTACGGCTTCGCGCACTATGGAAGCAAGGTTGTCTGAGGTGGAAATCAAGGACGCCCGACTTTGGGACTGCGAGCACCCCAACCTCTATATTGCTGAAGTAAGCCTGTTACGTGCCGACGGTTCCGTGGCCGACCAAGTAAGCACTCGCTTCGGCATCCGCACTTTGGAGTTCGGCCCCGACTTCGGATTCAAGCTTAATGGCAAGAAGGTTCTGCTCAAGGGCTATGCCAACCACCATAGTCTGGGAGCCCTTGGGGCTGCCGCCTATCCACGAGCCATCGAGAAGAGAATCCTGCTGATGAAGGAGTGGGGCATCAATCATATACGCACCTCGCACAACCCCTATAGCCGAGAGTTCATCGAGTTATGCGACCAATACGGCATACTCGTTGTCGACGAACTCTACGACAAGTGGACGCGCCAGCATACTGCCGGGCGCATTCCTTTCGAACAGCATTGGCAGCAGGAAGTGCCCGAATGGGTGAAGCGCGACCGCAATTCCCCTTCAGTTGTGATGTGGAGTCTGGGCAATGAGCTGCAGCAAGACCCCAACCAGCCCTACAACGACTTCGGAGTGACCATGTACCGCTTGATGCGCACCCTCCTGCAACGCTATGACTCCACTCGTCAGGTAACCGTAGCCATGCATCCCCGCTACCGTAACTGGGAAACAGATTCGCTGCCCGCCGACCTGGCCATGATTACTGACGTGCAGGCCTATAATTATAGGTATATGTATTTCCCCGGCGATGGACGTCGCTTCCCTTGGATGAAGTTCTACCAGAGCGAGGCCTCTATAGCCGCTATGGGGCAGAACTATTTTGAGATGAACCTCGACCGCGTTATCGGACTGGCCTATTGGGGAGCCATCGACTATTTAGGCGAGTCGCAGGGATGGCCCGCCAAGGGATGGGCGCAGGGCGTGTTCGACCTCTCGCTGGAACCCAAGCCTAAGGCCTATTATATGCGCTCGTTCTTCAAACCCGAGGAACCTGTGGTTCATATTGCTGTTATTGATAAAAAGGGCGACCAAATGTGGAACGGGGTGCAGACGGGCAACGATGGCATGAGCGACCATTGGAATCGCGTTAGTGGACAGCAACTTTCACTCATTACCTATACTAATGCCGACGAGGTGGAGTTGTTGCTGAATGGCAAGAGCTTGGGCAGGAAACCTAACGATGTGAAGAACGCTAAGGTACGCAACCAGATACATTGGAACGATATTGTGTATCAGCCCGGCACACTCGAGGCCATTGCCTATAACAATGGGAGAGCCGTAGCCCGTCACAAGATAGCAACTACCGGCGATGCTGTTAGCCTCAAGGCCGAGGCCGACCGTCCTGCTGCCGCTACCGGGAAACCTGCTGCCTCTGCAGCTCCCTGGCTCGCTGACGGTTTGGATTTGTTGCACGTTAAGATAACGGCTCTTGACAAGAAAGGCCGTTTGGTTCAGACCACCGACCAAGAGGTGACCTTCCAGGTGGAGGGTAATGCTGAAATTGTAGGCGTAATTAATGGCGACATCAATTCCGATGAAATGACTGTGGGCAATACGCGACGACTCTATAACGGTTCCTGTGTTGTTATCCTGCGAGCCTCCCGTCAAGCAGGTCCTGTCACGTTGACGGCAAGTGCGCCGGGACTGAAACCTGTAAAGCTGAAGCTGCAGACCAAGTAAGGAAGAGCTCTTTTAATAGCCGCAGATATCCTTTTACTGTCAAAAAAACTTAAAAATGAGTCAGGCGTGATACAATCATGCCTGATTTTGTTTTATATTTGCATAATAAACAATCTATAGACTATGATGATGAAGAACTCAAAGAATTATTTATTGTGCCTTTTACTGTTAGGATGTTTGCTGACATCATGCGAAAAAGTACTATTGGATGAAGAGCTGCCAGTAAATGGTGGGGCTAAGGATGCGAATGTCACTATCCGGGTGGTGGAATTGGATGCCGCATGGGGGAATACTGTCTCCCGAGCGCTGACCAACGTCTCGGAGGTGTGCAGCCGCATGAGTTTTGTGGTATATCAAAATGGGAAAAGGGTGGACTATAAATACCAAACCCTAAACGATACCGATTTCGGCGTGTTCCCGCTTCAGCTCAGTGAAGGAACCTATCAGTTGTTTGTTGTTGCACATAGCGGGGCCGATAATCCATCTATTAGTACGACCGCTCCCTTAGCAACGTTTACGAATCTGAATCCGGATACGAACAATGGTACCGGATTCCCAGATACCTTTTATTATTATGGTAATATGAGTGTTGAAGGCGACGACACTCAAATAAATATCAGCATGAAGCGGGCAACAGCGATGTTCAGGCTGGTGACAACCGATGCCAAACCGGCAAACATTAAGATGCTACGGTTCTTCTGTGAGGGCGGCAGTAGGATCCTTAATGGTGCAACAGGTTATGGCAAGGACGATGCCAAGCAGTCGATTTTTATGTTCCTTGACGATTCACTTACTGGTCAACCCTTGCAACTCGACGTGTTTACCATTCCGCACGGGGAGACAGACAAACTGACCATTACAGTGGGCGCATACGATGCCAATAATGACATCAAGTTCAAAAAAGATTTTAACGTGCCGATGCAGCGCAATTGCATTTCTCGCTATACAGGCGATTTTTTCGACGTTGACGACCAGAATCCCCCCGATAATCCTGAAGAACCGAAACCCGAGGAACCGTCTTCTGCTGTCGTCATGGTAGATCCTGAATGGGGAAATATCTTCGATTATACTTATTAATTGTCACGGCTGTAGCATGATGGAAGGTATGGAAGTAAGACCGCGAAATGTAAAAATGTAAGGAAAAGAATCAATTTTCTTGCAAATTATTTGTGGAATTCGGAGAAATGTATTACTTTTGCAGCCGATAAACAAAAACAGAAGACCGTTATGTTGAACTATAATGCATACTTTTACGGCTATTATTTTTACTTTGCAACAAGTTGTGAAGCGGTAAGTCGTATTTAATCAAGTATGAAAGGTTGAACAATAAAGAATAAGGCTCCGCTCTCATAAAAGTGAAAGCGGGGCTTTTTTAATAAGAAGAATATGAAAAGAATTGCTATTCAAGGACTGATAGGATCATTCCACGACATTGCGGCACACCTCTTCTTTGATGGTGACCAGCAGATACAGCTTATCTGTTGCTCGACGTTCGAGGAGGTCTTTGCCTCTATCAAGCAAGACCCGACGGTCATAGGCATGTTAGCTATCGAGAATACAATTGCGGGAAGCCTGTTGCACAACTATGAGCTGCTGCGTGATTCGGGAACCACCATCGTTGGTGAGCATAAGCTGCATATCTCCCATTGTATTTGCTGTTTGCCCGAGGATGACTGGGATTCTATTACGGAGGTTCATTCTCATCCTGTTGCCCTGATGCAATGCCGTCAGTTTCTTTCAAAGCATCCTGCGCTGAAAAACGTGGAGGCTGAGGATACGGCTGGTTCGGCCAAGATGATTGCCGAGGGCCAGAAACGCGGATGGGCTGCTATCTGCCATGCTGAGGCTGCGCGAATGTATGGATTGAAAGTGCTGGAGGACCATATTGAGGACAATAAGCACAACTTCACCCGCTTTCTCGTTGTGTCTAATCCCAACAAGGCCGACATGTTGCGCCCGCTGACGGAGACCAATAAGGCCAGCATCGTCTTCTCATTGCCTCACGAGCAGGGCAGTTTGGCTCACGTGTTGGCGATACTCTCGTTCTACCACATCAACTTGACGAAGATACAATCGTTGCCCATCATTGGACGTGAGTGGGAATACCTGTTCTATGTAGATGTGATGTACGACGACCTGACGCGATACCGCCAGTCGATAGACGCCATTATTCCGTTGACAAAGGATTTGAAGATATTAGGAGAATATAAGGACGGTCGACAGACTAATTAAAATAATAAGGAATTAGAAATTATGATTACTAAGATACAACCAGCAGAGAGATTAAGTTTGGTACAGGAGTACTACTTCAGCCGCAAACTGAAGGAGGTGGCGCAGATGAATGCCGAGGGTAAGGATATTATTTCATTAGCTATCGGTAGTCCCGACATGCCGCCATCGGAGCGCACCATTAACAAGTTGTGCGAGGTGGCAAAGCTGCCCGATGCACACGGCTACCAGATGACGGTGGGCACACCCGAACTGCGCGATGCAATGGCAAAATTCTACAAGCGTTGGTACGGCGTGGAGCTCGACTGGAAAACAGAGGTGCTGCCGCTGATTGGTTCGAAGGAGGGTATTCTGCACGTAACCTTGGCCTTTGTAAACCCTGGCGACGAGGTGCTGGTGCCCAATCCCGGCTATCCCACCTACACATCGCTCAGCAAGATTCTGGGTGCTAAAATTGTGAACTACAACCTGCGTGAGGACAATGGTTGGCAGCCCGATTTCGACGAGCTGGAGAAGATGGACCTCTCGAAAGTAAAGCTGATGTGGACTAACTATCCCAATATGCCTACTGGCGGACGTGCCCGTATGGAAACCTACGAGCGACTGGTGAAGTTTGCCCAGGATCACAACATTGTGGTGGTGAACGATAACCCTTACTCGTTTATCCT
>JAEEGH010012442.1_pt1 | contig 19094 bp, 26 predicted proteins | sample 9134181 | NCBI WGS metagenome assembly JAEEGH01 (sample SAMN16246544, study PRJNA631951) | gut metagenome | biome: gut microbiome; feature: rumen; material: DP-attached | host: Bos | place: Iran: Karaj | collected 2018-10 | reverse complement strand
AGAAGGCAAGGGCTTCCTTGTTCGACGCAATACACCCCAAGTTGATCTTGACGGCATTGTCCCTTTTGCATATGCCGTAAAACTCTTTCATTATGCACCAGCCGATGCATCTGCGCCTGTACTCCGCATCCACGTAGAGCTCTTCAATCCTGCAGACGCTCCCCATAGGCGCGTATCTCAGATATCCGACAGCCCTGCCTGCATCCAAGTCCTTTGCATAGACTACGCCAAAGGGAGTCTTTCTGCATCCGCTTTCAACGCCTGCATTTTCTTCTTCATCGCCGTCTGGCGGCATCAGCGCATTCAGAAGCAGGTCGCTTTCTTCATCCAGTTTCAAGCTAAGCTCTGCAAGCTGGTTCACCAGCAGATCATCGGTTCGGCTTCCAGCAGGGATGCTGGCAATCGTCAGTCTCATTCTCTCTCCTTGGGTAAAAGAAAGGCTCCCTTTCGGGAGCCTCTTGGATTATGTTCTTACGCTAGGTTCAGACTAGAAAGTGAAGCGGAAGGCAAGCTGGGTGTCGATGCCACGGATTTCAGCCTTGGTATGACGCTTTTCGATGCGGCCAAGGTCGACGTAGCGGGCAGACAGGTCAATGCCAAAGTTGTCAGTAACGGGAACATAGAAGCCGCCGCCAGCATTCCAGGCAAAGGTCGTGGAACGATGGGTGCCAGAGAACCAGTTGGCGCCAAGACCGGCGGTGATGTAAGGCTTCACATAAGGAACGGTGTCAAAGTCGTAGGCGGCATTGAAGAAGACAGTGTGGCTGTCGAAGTCAACGGAGGTGGCATCAAGATTGATCTTGGTGTTGCCAGTGTAGAGGTATTCAACTTCCAGACGGAAGGGCAGGTCGTACTTGGGACGGAAGTTGTAGCCTACGGAGAGACCAGTGTTCCACTGGTTGGTGTAGCCATGACGCCAGGAATGAGTAAGGGCGCCACGAACGTCATCCTGCTGCTGGAAAGTCACGCCGACTTTGGGAGCAATGTAGAAGCCCCAGACATTGGAAGCAGGTTCAGCAGAAACTGCGGGCTGAGCAGACTTCTGCTCCCAGCAATAGTTCTCGGCCTGAGCGGCCACAGAAGTGAAAATGAGAGTGGCCACAATGGCCAGAACGGTAAAGATACGTTTCATTGTGCAAATCTCCTATAAAGTGGTTTCGGTGGTGAATGCTTGGTTAAAGATATTGCACTTCAATCAAGCAAAGGTATTTATGAGTGAAAAATCTTGTACTAGGTAGGTTTCATCCTGACCTCCTTTTGCGAAGCAAGATACTGCCTTAGAGCAACTACGGCCAGATGAATGCATTGCCGCTGAACCTCCTTTTGATTTCCTTCTTCCATTGCCTTCACAACGTCAGCAAACTCGGCGGCAATGCATTCAAGGCCTTTGAAGCGTGGATGAACTTCAATGGCCTTGGCAAGATGTTTTTTCACCTTGCCAAGGAATCCATCAACATCCTCTTGACTAGGCATTCCCAATTCCAGCACGTTCAAGAATGCAGTCATAGTTGGAAAGCGTCTTGAGCATGAACTTCATCGGATTGATGTCGCCACCAACGATGTACTGGAAGAGAGTCGGACTGAATCCAGACACAAGAATGGTGCCATATTCATCTCTGGACACAGGAACATTGGCCTGCCTGGAGTTGACATTCCAGAACACCAGCGTAGGACGCTCAACATTGGTGTTCTTGAAGAGCAGGTCAATCTTGCTGAAGAGCGTCTTCTTCCTTGCCGCCAGCTTCTTCTTGGCCTCTTCCTGACTGTTGGAATACCACCACTCCTCCGGATTCTCTATCTCGTCGAACTCCATGTCAGAGATGATGACAAGGTTCTTTGGGCAGTCTTCAGGTTTGGAGTCCTGCGCCAGAGAGATGTAGAGCTTGAACATCTTCTCGATATTGGTGTTCAGGCCACCATGCCTTTCCATCTTCATGAAGCGTTCAAAGAGGGAGTCCTCAGGATTCAGCTTGAGGCACTCAGGATGCTGGGAGAAGGTGATCACGCAGTCCTTGAACGGACCTTTGGCCTTCTCTGCAAAGTACATTGCAAGGGATGTGGAGACAAAGATGGGTACAGGCTTGGAAGAGTTGTTAGCCATGCTTCTGCAATAGGTGCCATACATGGAGCCAGACACGTCTGCAACCACAAGAGAGGAAGTGTCATTAGTCCAGTCTGGAAGAGCCTTCCACATCTCTTCAATGACAGGATCTCTTCCATTCTCATTGCATTCCTTGCGGACAAGATCATAAGGCATCAGAGTGCCGGAGTTGATCTTCTCCTCTCCCTTGGAGACATTCTCAATGAATGCTCCATACCTCTCGCCATCGTGCTTCCAGAAGGCCTGACGGTACTTGAGACCAGCGCCAGAAGGAAGCTTGGAGTATTCCACTTCATCCCATCTGTTTTCCGAGATCTTCTGCTCAACAACGTTGATGTACTTGCGGAGAGGAACGATCAGCTTACGAGCATTCCTGTCGGAGCCACAGCAGGCTTCCGAAATGCGCCTTGCATGGCGAATGGCCTCAGGATTGTGCCTGTTGTTGGCCAGAGGAAACCACTTTGCAAGCAGGGAAATGCTCTTCCCCTCTTCCATGAGGTCCCAGTCTTCCTTGATCTGATTCTTGACCACCTTGCAGGCCACGTCAAACCATTCAGGCTTTGCGTCGTGCATGATGGAAAAGAGGTCAGACCAGCGGCCATACTCTCCAATCTCCTTGAAGAGGGACTCGACCACTTCCTCATCATCAATCTCGTTCAGAAGAAGCTTGAAGCACCTCACGAAGGAAGAGCGTTCGCCCATGCCGTTCCGCACGTCACGCAGGAAGAAGAGGTTCTTAACTGCAAGAGGAAGGTCTTCATTGAGAGCCTTGGCATACAGCTCCTCAATGCGTGGATCTCCACGCATCCCGCCAGCCATCGAGAAGAAGTCAAGATTGGCATTCATAGTCGACTTCAGGCAGATGGCGCCATTTTCAGTATAGGACATGTTGGACTCTTCGGCGAAGTTCTGGGCGAAGGTATTCATCGGTTGCTCCTCCTTATACGAGAACTGATAGAATGCTTATATCAATGACTGCTTGGGTTGTCAAGCCTTCTCGGCAAACTTTCTGTAGAAGTTGAGAAAAGGCTTGCCGATAACATTTTCAAACGGCTCACACTCAGCCCATATCTCCTTGATGCAGGTGTCATCTCCAACTGGAGAAACTGGAAGACGCTCGACTTTGGAAGCATCTGAAACTACGCAGTGAAGTCCATCTTCCAGTGGACAGTTGTAGTATCTTAGCTTCCATTCGTCATTCTTGTCCTTTCGGACAAGAACAGGCTGGCCAGGAAGAAACTTTGATGCACTTCCTCTGGTTCCAAGCATTCGTTCATTTCCTTTGTATGGAATGCATTGCTTCCAGTATATCCCATTGAGGCAGACAAATATCTTGGAAGAATCAACATCTTCATAGGCAAAGATGCTCAATTCCCAAACTGAAGCGTCATGATCCCTTACAAGAACAAGCTCTCCTGGCTTCATTCAATGAAATCCTCCTTCATGGCGCAGGAAAAAGAAGAGGCCGCGCATGGAACGATTCTGGACTGAAATGGATTAGGATCAGGAGCTTCCTTGTAGAAGGAAGGATTCCACCAGGGCCATTCAGTTTCAGGCCTTGAAATGTCGGCTTCTGGAATCTGAAAGACATGCTTTCTTTCTTCATCGGTCTCCATGAAGCTTGGAGGAATGGTGCATATCTCTATGGCGCCTTCATCGGTCGTTCCATAGTAGAATCCTAGCTTCTTCAGTCCATCAAGATCCCTGTAGCAGCACATGTCGCCTCTCTTCCATCCATCAACAGGAAGGGAAGTGTCCTGAAGGTTTTCGTGCCATTGCAGCGGCGCCCACTCATTCCACTGATTGTCAAGTCCATCCACACACTTTATCTGATTGGACCAAGAAGTGTCGAAAGTTTGAAAGACTACAGTCTTCCACTTATCATTTCTAGAGTTTCTTGCAAGAATGACATCATTTCTTTTCAAGGATATTGTAGACATCAGCTTCCTCCTTCAATGGCACAAGATAGCTGAAGCATATCAATCATCCGCTTCCTTGTCAAGCGAATTTTCTGCTGGAATGGTAGGATAGGCTATGCGGCATCTAGTCTCCAGCTCCTGAATCCTAGCTCCCTGTGCGTCCAGACGTTCACAGACGGCCTTCCAAGCTTCAGATGCATCATTGCACCCTTTTTCGATGCTGTCAAGCCTTTTTTCAAGCTCCTTGAAACGAAAGTCCTCCTTTTCCCTAGCCTTTCTGGCCAGCTTCATTCCGAATCCAATTTCATCCTTCATTCCATCCATTTCTCTTCTGTTAGGCTTGATAAGAAGGAAAAGAATCCAGAAAACAGCAATGGAAAGGACTGTCTGAAGAAGACTCCAAATGACAAGCTGCATTATGCTCATGCCATACCTCCTTTAATGTCTCTCCATAAACAAAATTTAGCTCTGAAAATTGAATGAAGCAATGATGCAATCAAAGTAATTGCTAAAATAAGGCTTCCCATAGCAGCTGCTTGGCCTAAATTGCCAGAATCATTCATTGCAATTATGCCAACTGATGCCAACATTAGATCCCCACTGCATAGAAAAACTACTGCAGAAACTGTACTCATTGCAGAAATGAAAAAGTAGTAGAATATGTCTAGAAATGCTGCTCTTGAAATTGGAGCAACTACTCTGAAGAAAGTGTATAGATTGCTTTTTCCTAAGGACCTTCCGACTATTTCATAGTTTGGATCAATCTTCGTAAAGGCATTTATTGCAGTCATATGGGTAATCGTTGAAAAATGAACTATGCAATTCATTACCAACAATGCAGATGTTCCATACAAAAAGCTTAATGGCATTTCAACTCTAGAAAATGCAAATAGATATGCTATGCCAAGGGTTGTTCCAGGAAGTCCTAAAGGAAGCATTATGGACAGTCGATACAAGGCTTTTTCAATCCAAAATGCTGGCAAACGCTCCATTGCATATGTTCCAAATATGACTGCCATGCTTCCAAAAAATGCAGTTGCTCCTGCAATCTGCAATGAGTTCAATATAGGATTCCACGAAAAGCCAATGCTTTCAAAGTCATAGTTTCCTAATCCTAAAGAAAGATCATATGGCCAAAAGGAAACAAATGATGCAAGGACAACCATTCCAATAGTTGCCATTATAGGAAGTTCAACAGCAAGGCTTCCAAAAACAAAAAATGCATCTCTTCCTTTAGAAGGTTCTGGACAGAATTGGCTTCGTTTAGTGGAAAGATTTTTTTGCCTGCTTCTTGCCCACAAGTCTATTCCAACAGCAAGAATTGTTGGAATCAACAATATAAGGCTAGTTGCCGAACCAACAGCAAAATTATGCTGTCCAATAACCAAAATGTATATTTCAGTGGCAAGCATTGAAAAGCTTCCACCAACAACTTTAGGAACTCCAAAATCAGTGATTGTCAAAATGAATATGGCAACGGCGGAACTAATTATTCCGTATTGGGCATTAGGAACAGTTATCGTAAAAAATCGCCTAATTGGTCCAGCTCCAAGACTGGCAGCAGCAATGTATTGGTTTTGATCAATGCTTTCCAATGCAATCCTTAAGAGAATGACTGCATGTGGCAATGCAAAAACAACTTCACCTAAAATGATGCCTATTGGACCATACAAGGAATAGCCACACAACAATGCCTTTAATGGGCTTTGCTCTCCAAAGAGATATACTAGTCCTAACGCCGGAAGCAATGATGGAACAAGAGCTGGAAGCATTGCCATTGAACCAATAATCTTTTTGCAAGGCATGTTGGTTCTTGACAGTCCATAAGCAATGATGAATGCCAACATCAATGTTATGAACGTTACTGTCAATCCAACAGTTAGGGTGTTTATGGCTGCAGTGGACAATCCAGGCGTAGAAAAGAATGCAATGAAGTTTTTTAGGCCAACAAATTCTCCATTAGGTCCAACAAGGCATCTTGTCAAAAGCTCGCCTATTGGAAGATAGAGCAATGGAACCATCACTAGAATGAGGATTCCAAGAATGATGGTTCCTGAAGATGAAATGTTCTCTTTAATCATGGCCAATATATTTTTCTGTCTTCCAATAAGGTGGCTGCCATAATATTGTGAATATTCAAGCCATTAATCTTGTCTGATGCAACATCAGCCATTATTCTGGTTGACATGTCCTGGAGAAGAAGAACAACTCTAATGAACTTTCCATAGTGTCTGACATCTTCTATGCTGACAGGAATTGTATTAGGTTCACTCAATGTATTCTCTGTAGCCTCTCGTAGAACAACATCTTCATATCTGATTCCAAACATCTTTCCATCAATCGAAAGTATGTTTGTATCTCCAAAAAAGTCGGCAACAAAATTGCTTTTAGGATGCAGATAGATTTCTCTAGGCGTTCCAACTTGCTCAATGTGTCCATCATTCAACACGACAATTTTGTCTGCCAATGCAAAGGCTTCCTGTTGATCATGGGTAACCATAATCGTAGTTATGTTCAATCCTTTTTGGAGCCATCGAATGTCTTCTCCAAGCTTCACTCGAATTCTGGCATCGAGGGCAGACAAAGGTTCATCAAGCAGAAGCAGCTTTGGAGATGGAGCAAGGGCTCTGGCAATGGCAACTCTTTGTTGCTGACCTCCAGACAGGCTCGTAGGACATCGTTCTTCAAATCCTTTCAATCCAACAATGGCAAGCATTTCTGAAACTCGCTTTTTTATGAAGCTTCGTTCCTTCTTATGCAAACCATAAGCTATGTTGTCGAATACAGTAAGATTTGGAAACAAGGCATATTGCTGAAAGACTATTCCAAAATTCCTTTTGTTTAAAGGCATGGAAGTTATGTCTTTTCCTTCCAAAAGAATTCTGCCACTAGTTGGTTTTGCAATTCCACAAAGGCAATTAAGGAGAGTCGTCTTTCCACTTCCAGATGGACCAAGAAAGCAAACAAGCTCTCCTTTTTGAATTTCAATTGAAGCATTATGCAAAGCCATATGACCAGAATAGGACTTGGAGATGTTGTCTAGAACTAGATGCATGGCTTCTACTTTGAAAAACGTTCACGCCAGGTCTTCAGTAAACGCTCTCGATTGTCTGCTGCCCACTGCAAGTCATTTTTGCACAGCTTTCCAGCAGTCTTTTGAGATGCTTCTGGGATGGAATCCTTTCTGGCTGGAAGGCCAGAAAATTCTGCTGCAAGCTCTCCAACCTTCTCTGATGCAGACCAATCCATCAACTTCTTTGCCGCATCCAACTTCTTCGTAGTCTTGAGAATTGCTCCAGCCTCAACTTCCCATCCTAGTCCTTCTTCTGGAAGGACGACTTCAATTGGAGCATTATGCTTCAAAAGATTTCCTATAAATGCTTCGGAACTGATGCCAATGACAATTTCTCCCTGAGCCGCCATGGAGCAAGGACGACTGCCAGAATGAGTATAGAACTTGACATTCCTGTTGAGATGCTCGGCATAATCCCAAGCCTTTTCCTCTCCAAACATTTGAATCCAAGCGGCAAGATCCATGTAGCCAGTTCCAGAAGAGGCTGGATCTGGCATGGCTATCAATCCCTTGTATTCCTCCTTCGTCAGATCAGACCAAGAAGTAGGAGTTGAAAGCCCTCTACGTTCAATTTCCTTTTTGTTGACACATATGGAGCTGGCCCAGGCGGCAGTTCCTGTCCATGATGCTGGCTGGGAAGCATCCCTCATTTCTGGGAGCAGGCTGCCATATCCTTTAGGAGTGTATGGCAAAAGCATTCCTTCGCTTTTGAGAATGAGCAAGGAAGTTGCTCCAACACCAAGGATGGCATCGGCTTTAGGAGATTCCTTCTCTGCGAGCAATCTGGCCGTAATCACTCCAGTAGTTTCCCTTACCCATTTTATTCTAATGTCTGGATGCAAGGTCTCGAAGCTTTTCTTGTATCGAGGAAGCCATTCAGGCTCAATGGCAGTATAGACGACAAGCTCTGTAGGCTCATTGTCGGAAGCCTTTGCTGACGAGGCATCAATAATGGAGATGATGCAGAATATGGCAATGAAGAAAACGACAACTAGTAGGCATTGTTTCATGGCTAGTCCATCCTAAATTCATTCTTGATAAGGGTGAATAGGGCTCGGGCAACTCTGTCGGTTCCTAAGAATTGATCCTTGTTTATGTTGATTGATATTAGGCTGTCCAACACCCTTCCTCTCATTTCTGAACTGCTGATTCCTTCCGTACGAGGAAAGATGACAAGTCGTTCTTTGGAAACAATGTTGCTGTTGTCATCTCCATGGACAAGAAGGTCAATGTTGTGTTCATCCAAGAAAGCTTCATCAATCAGCCATTTGCAAGGAATCACTTCATCGACGTATCGAATGCTTTCGATTATTTCCTTACGTTCTTCAAAGGAAAGCTCTGGCTTGTATCCTTTAGTTCGCTGAACTTCCTCGTCTGTGGTCAATGCCACAACTACTGTTCCTAATTGGCTTGCCTTTTTAAGAAGCCTTATGTGGCCATGATGAATCAATGTTGCCGACATGTCTACACATATTCGCTTACTCATAACCTTCCTCCTTGCTGTACTCCAACTTCCTATACTGTATCTAGATGGAATGCGAAATGGCTCCTTGTGGGAGCCATTTCATAGTCAACCTGTCAATTGCCTTTCTAGGAAAGCTTTGCCAACTTTGCCGCTGGAAGCATCTTTGCCGCATTTCTTAGCAGGCCAAGATCAGCTCTCCTATACTTCACTCTGCGTGTAATGACCTTCTTCTTTGCTGGGTTTCCTGTCCAAACATTGAGTGCAAATGTCCATTCAAAGTCGAACTTCTTTGAATTGTCGAATCCATTAGGCTTATGACGCATGAGCCAAACCATATGGTCGCTGTCTCCAATCAGCTCAATTTCAAACACCATTGTCTTTGACTTGTTTACGAAAAGATGCGATACCCAACTTTGCTTGGTTGGATCCTTCATCTTGACGATGTCCTGCGCAGTTGAAGCCTTTTCAACATGGGTGAATGGCTCTCCAAAAATGTTGGTCAAGTGCTGCACACATCCAAAGAAGTCAAGGCCATCAGATCCACCTTTGAAGCATTTCAAGATGGCTTCGTAGATTGGACCACGAGTCTTCAAAGTGTCTGCCGCTGCAGCGGCACGATTGGCCTGCGCCCATTCTTTTGATTTCTTGAATGTCTCTCCAGCCTGCCTGTAGGCCTGGGCATTTCCTTTTCCTGAACCAGAAGTTGCGGCGCCAGCAACGCTCTTGATTGACTTGCCAATCCATTTCTTCAGCACGTCATTGGCCGCATTGATGTCCTTCATCTTTTCGAGACTTCCACCACGGTCTGGATGGTTGCTCATTGCCAACTTCTTATGGAGAGTTCTCAGCTCGGTTGCTGATTTTGGAAATTCAGCCAAGCCAAAAATCTCCAATGCAGCCTTTGGATCCATTATGGCTTCTGCAAGCCATTCCTTAAAACTCTTGAATTTGCTCATATGCTACACCTTGAATATTTTCTTGATTTTATCTGCTGGAAGCATCTGGGATGGATCTTTCAGATACTTTTCATCCTTTCTTCTAAACTTGAGAGGCTTCAAAATGACTTTTCTTGAACCATCCACAATGGCTTCGGCAGAGACTTTCCATTCAAAGTCGAAGTCAATCTTGTTGTAGTAGCCATCAAGCTCTTCTCTGTTCTTGTAGGCCATTTTGTCCGAGTTTCCAGTCACATGCACGTTGAATGCCTTGCTTCCATCAGCATTGGTGAAGGAAGCCGTCATCCATGGCTCCTTAACGTCATTGAGACGCTTGAATCCATCTCCATCTATCTGCCTAGTGGAAATGCCTACAGTGAAGGATTCTTTGAACATGCTGTTGAGATAGGAGCAATATTGACTTTTTGAAGAGTTGAAGCATTCATTGAAGAATGTCATAATGTACATGCGTATCTTGCGGCAGACTTCTTCCTTTGGAAGCTCCTTGGGCATCTCTCCCCTTGGAAAGACCTTTCCATACTTTCTCAAGGTATGCACTCCCTGGAACTTCTGCTTGATTGGCTCATCTCCTCTGCTTATGGAAACTCCAGAAAGTCCACCAGCAAGATGCTGCTTCAACACGTCATTGGCAGTATTGATGTCCTTCATCTTCTCCAGAGAGCCACCCCTGTCTGGATGGTTCTTCATGGCCAGCTTCTTGTGAAGCTTCTTCAGTTCATCTGCGCTTTTTGGAACATCCTTGAGGCCAAAGGCCTTCAATGCTCCCTTGAGATCCATGGCCGCTTCAGCAATATATTCTCTAAAAGATTTCATTCTTCGTTGGCAGATGAAATATTTACATTTAAATGATGGTACAGCATTGCGTGGGAATCAACTACGTCGGAAACAGGACTTCCAACGCCAGTCTTGTGGAGCAGGTCTTCCATAGAAACGTTGTACTTGTCCTTATATGCTGCAACCATAAGATCCTTTCCGGCATTGCCTTTCCCACAGAAGCTCTTCTTCACAGCCGTTGGAGCATACTTGTGAATCTCTATCCCAACGGAATGCATGAGAGTCTTCAGAATGCCTGTACATTCGGCTATGTTGAATACAAGGCCAGAAGCTCCAAGAGCATAGTCCTCCATTGCAACGACCTTGACTCCTTCAAGGACAAGAATGGAGATGAACCAGTCAGCAAGAACGAAGTATCTTTCTTCAGGAGCCTCTATCTTGAACTGCGTCTGTGGATATATGTTAGGAACATCCCAAGCCTTCCTAAGCATCTCCTCCTTCTTGGAGATGTTGTTCTGATTGAACCAGTATCGGCAGGTCTCATGGCTGAACGGTCCATCATCGTCATCATACACGCACAATGCAGGACAATTTATCGAGTAGTCTATTCCACCATACACCATCAGCAAGGCTCCTAACAAAAAGGGGAGCGTATGCTCCCCTTGATTGCTCTAGACTATTTTAAGCTAGCTCTTGTTGGTCCATATCTCGATAGTGGCTCGAATCTTGTCCCATGCACGTTCACGCGTTATGTTGCCATCATACTCTTCATAGTACCAATCCATAAGCTTTCTGACAATCAGTGAAACAGGAACATCATTAATCAGGTTAAGCCTCATTCGAGAATCCATAATGTCGTTGTACTGAGATTCAAGAAAGGCAATGACCATTTTCTTTGGCGAAGTTGAAAGCCAGTTCCTGACAAACTCTTCTGAACTTTCAGATTCGGAGCCATCTTCAGCCAACTTTCCAAGTTCTTCCTTTAAAAGGCTTTCAAGCTTGGCAAGCCTCTTTTTCAGTTCACGATGAAGATCAGTCGTATCAAAGTCATCTTCATCCTCTTCTTCGTCATCTTCATCGTCTATCTTGGAAAGATCATAGGCTTCAAAGGTGGAATACTGAGTGTTTCCATTTACATCTACAAACTCGACAACATATTCATCATCGTTGATGCCGGCAATACGTCCACTGAATTCATCATATATTAAGCAGACGTCATTGATTTCAAATGAAGGATTTATTTCATTTCCAGTGCTGACAACATCAAGAATGTCATCCTCTTCAACCCACCATTCAACAATTTCATTTCCATCAAAGAAACGAACCTTGTATGGCTGACAATCATCATTATGGTCTACGACAATGATACGTCCAACAACATTCTTCTTTGTAGAGCCATCGGGAAATTCATAGGACAAGATACGAGCCTTCACCTTGTCGCCAAGTCCATATAAAAGCTCCTTCTCATTTTCAGATGGTTCATCCTCCTTTTCGTTCCATACAGACCGCTTTAAAGGAGAATCAATCTCAGACACTACCTTGTACCTGCAGCATCTGGCCTTTGCATTGCCATAGTCGTTTGGAATGGAAACAACGTCGGCCGGATTGATCTTGACCAATACAAGCCTGTCACCTAGGCCAGAGAATGACTTGACATAGGAATAGGCGCAGAAGTGAAGTCCAGAAGAGCAGGTATTGTTGGGATCATCATCCACTTCATTGCGAGGCATTTCCACCACAGCGCCAATAGAGTTGTCAAACTTGCCAGTATGCTTGTCCTTGAAGTCGGAAGAGACCACCTTGTAGGCCATGATGTCGCCATCTTCGGCAATCGTGAAGCCACCTTCCTCCTGGCAGGCCTCAATGAAGCCCCAAAGCTGATTTCTGATGCGATAGGAAGGATTCTCCCTCATCTTGCGAACGAAGTTGACCATTGGATCAAGAGGAAGGCCTTCCCTATGCATGGTTTCTATCTGCCGACAGAGAGAGCCATAGATTGGCTCACCATCAATGTAGATTGTGTCGCTTCCGAAACTGATTCCAGAACCCTCGATATTAGCTTCTTCACACCATTCACGGAGCTTTTCATCTTTCTTGACATCAAGAATGGCCTTTAAGTCCTTCCAAGGAGCCTTCTCCTTGATAAGCTTCAGAACCTTCTCCTTCTTGCCATCTTCAGAATCTCCAAGAAGCCAAGTCCTGCCTTCGGCACATATGAACAACATATTGCCAGTCGACATGTAGGTATATTCTTCCATCTACTTTGCAACCCCCTTTATCTTTTTGTACAATGCACGCAGAATAGCTTCATCCTCTTCAGACACGTCATTGCACATGGCCTGCATAAAATCTACCAATTCATCTGCAGAATCAAAGTTAGCAAGATCAACAGGCCGTTGGCTTTTTATTGGAGTTATCACCATGCCATCAACCTGATACTTGTCATCATTCATTGCCTTATCTCCTAAAGAAATATGGCACGGGTGGACCGGTTCGAACGGTCGTATGATGGAGTCAAAGTCCAATGCCTTACCAGCTTGGCGACACCCGTACTGATACATTTAACTGCGTCTAAGCGCCAATCTCGCCATAATAAAGTTCAACCTCATGAACAGAGTCAATACGGAAGGAGCGCCAATCATTCTTTTCCAAATCATATACGGCAACAATGTTCTCGTTTGCAGCCCTCTTGGCGCCAACAAGCTGCACATCATTCTCCTCTAGAATCTGAGCCTTGAGAGTGCAGATCATCTCACGGATTGTGCCATCCTTTTTGGTGAAGATAACCTTTGTCGGACCATCACGAAGCATCTTCTTAATGAGGGTCTTGTTTTCGCAACGAGAATTGTACTTGTGGTCAATCTTCATAGACAACTCCTTATGAGGTTTGAGTTAGAGAGTTTTGCTCTTTGTAGGCTACTTTTAGCATAGGACAGCCAAGTTGTCAACAAAAATCTTCAAGAGACTTTTCTGCCCTACAGGACTTGTTCAGACACCTAGAAATCTCGTCTAGGCCTTGAACTGAAAGGCTTTTTCCATTCATTCTGATGGAAGCAAGAACTATGCCAGCAATCTTGACTTCAAGCAAGGCTTCTCCATCTCTGTTGAATGAATGTCGAATCATTCCCTTTCGCCCTTCAATGTCTACATCCTCGTCTACGCAGAAAGCTTTTTCTCCATTGAATGCCTGCTTCAGAAGCACTGGATTGAAGATTTGCAGGCATTCAAGCTGCTCCATCAGCAGGCCTTTGTCAATTATGGAATAAGATGACAATTCTATCTGCCACCAAGCTTTCTCGCCAGCATGCCAAAAATAGTCCTTCAAGTTGAAGACTTTTCACCTGAGCCATCTTCCTTATCGAAGAAGAACTGAGTCCATTCTTCTGTCGTCACTTCGGCACATTTCTTCTCCTCTCCAAACGGACAGGAAAAGCATCCCATTGGACAGTGCGCCTTGGGATCATTGCAGAGTCCAGCAAGTTCAGCAGGCTGAACAAGCATCTCAAAAACTCTGGCCTTGGCTCCAATGATGCCAGAGGGCCAGAAGGACAGCCTCATCTCGATTCCTTCACTCACGGCTTAATGCTCCTTTTGTCATAGTCTTCCTTCATCATTTCAAACAACTCTATCCAGTCTTCATTCCTGACATCTACGCAGGAAAGTGGACGCTCTCCCTTGTGCCTCTCCTTGTATGGTTGCCATTCAAACGGACAGGACAGCAGATTGCCAACAGGACACCCACCGCCTTTCTTTACTTCCTGACGACAGGTTCTGGTCAACTGCTCAATGTTGTACTCTCCTTCAAGCACTACGCCATTTAAATGGTCAGAAAGGCCAATCCAAGTCTTTATCTCCACTTTAGTATGCTTGTCCAATGTCTAGCTCCATATGATGTTGACTATCATTGCACACAAAGCCACAAGAATTCCAGTTTGAAGCAAAATTTTAGACTGAATTCTATGACTTGCTTTCTTCAACTCATCTCTTGAAGTAAACGCAAAGAGTCTGTGAATGCATGAGGCAGCTATTGAAGATGCCGAAAAGACTATCATTAGAAATAATAGAATTGAAACTGTCATTGCTTTAACATACGCCTTAGTCCACATTTCTCCATTGCAAATGAAACCATAAACTCGATTATGGAAATGACTGCAAAGAACAGGATTGCAATTGGACTCAGTATTGCTCCAAGAAAAATCATTATGAACAGAATGAACAAGGTAGCTGCGGTCATGTGGAAAGGCCTCGGCTTTGCTATTTGAAGAAGTCTAAAAGCGACTTCCTTGTTATTTCCTGATTACAGAAAGGATGAAATGCATTCTTCCAGGGAGTCTGGGAATGGACTAGATCAAAAAGCTCCAGAAGAGAATAGTCCTTGAAATAGTCAAGAACCTTGTCTATCCTGCCCGCAACAGATTTTGGCAGAACATCTTCTTCAGACTTGTCTATGTTCAACGAACCATATTTTTTGTATGCGTCATATACCACAGGAACAACTGGTCCATAGCATCTGGCCTCAATCCGTTCATCAAAGCAGGCTTCCCTTCCTTCAGAATCAACAAGAAAATAGGCCTGCACGAAATACAGAAAAATCTGCAGCTTCAAATTTGAAATCATGCGGTTGTGCTTCCAGCACCATTCGATGATATGGTTGGCGGCATCCAGAGCTGAAGCCATTGGCCATCTCCTGCATTGACATTTAAGCTTATAGCACGATTGCTAAAGGATGTCAAGAAAAAGGCGGCTCAGCCTCTGCCAAGCCGCCTTAGTTTTTTCCCTAGGATTTCTACATTCTAGACAAGCTGAGCCACAATGGTGAACTTGAGTTCAGAATCCTTCACGTCCACAGGCTTGATGATGATGCGAAGGGAATCAAGCACTTCCTTGGTGAAATGGAAGCCTTCAATGTAGGCCGAGTCATATACGCCAACAATGTGGCGGCCAATTGCCGTCTCGAAGCCAGAGCAGAAAACATAGATGAAGCTTTTCTGATCATCTGTCAGAGTAGCCATAAACTCGTCGATATGTGGCTTTGCGAATGCATTCCTCATGTAGTCAAGGAATGGATTTTTCTCTTCAGGCATCTCTATGCCTTGGGCTTCTTGGGTTGCTTGGGCTTCCTCGGGAGCCTGGGCCTCTTCAGTGGCTTGGGCTTCTTCAGGCTGCTGCATCTCATTGACTTCTTCCACTCCCATTTCCTTCACTTCTTCCATAAATTCCTCCTATCCTAGATGTTGATTCCTAGCAGCTTTTGGTCACTTTCTTGCTGCAGTGGAAATAAGACTTCCCATCAGCAGAAGTGTGATCAACATTGAATTCGTAGTCGTTAGGGTCATTCTTGACAATATTGACCTTAGTGTTTTTGTCATTGACTTCTTCCTTCGGAAGAGAATTTAGAACCTTTCTAATCTCGTCATTGACGATGTCAGCACCTTTAGGTGCAGGAGCAGAAGCTTTCTCTTCCTTCTTTTCCGAACAGGTGCCTTTGCACTTCTTTTCTTCATTGGCCTTGTCTTTGCCGCGATAGTCAAGCCAACAAGGAATGCCAAATCCTTTGAAGAAGGAGTCGTCGTCAAAGAATCTGTTGAACGGCCTAAGAGTGTCCATCCAATCCTTCATTCCAGTCACAGGATTGATCCAATCTTCAAACCAAGACTTGACTGCAGGAGCTTCATTCTTTTTAGGCTCTTCCTTCTCGACCTTCTTTTCCGTAGCCTTCCTACGAGAAGCCAGAATGTAGGCATCTTCTGGAGTCAAGCCATAATTGAAGATGTAGTCTGCATAGGCCTTTTTGCCTTCAGGACTCAATTCCTTCGTAGGCCAAAACGCTTCCTTCGTGGCAGCTAGCGCCTTCTCGGAAGAATATCCTTTCTCGATGTAGGAATTGTACATCTTGTTGAACTTTTCATATTCGGCGGCATCATCAAAAACCATTTTCTGAGTCATGGAAACTTCTCCTTATCTATTGATTTTGGAAGACATAATAGGTGTCGTTGAACTCGGCCAACTTGACTTCGTTTCCTTCCTCAATGACGGCATCGGATGGAGCAAGAGCCGTAATTTCCTTCCCCTTGGAGTCTTCAAGAATCACTATGTTGACGCTCATTCCAAGAATGAGAAGAGGCATTCTAATGTGCTTTGCTTTGGCAACCTTGATCTTGTGGAACTTAAGGAACCCATTCTCCTCGCAAATGTAGGAGATGACACGGGAGCCATGTACGCACAGGAAGTTTTTGTAGCCAGCATTGAAAAGCTCGATGAACCTCTTGTCGTCAAACAATTCAGGACGCTTGAGGATGAAGGCCTTCTCCACAGTGACAACCATCACAGGAAGCTCGTCCTCAACCCAGATTTCGCAGATGGATGGATAGTTGATCCCTGCAAAGTTGAGCGAGGGCCTACTAGTCTTCTTTATGAAGTCTAATATAATGTCTGCCTTCTTTTTGTCAAGTATTTTTTTCTTCTCGAAGATGATGTCGCCAATCTTCCAGTACATCTTCAGCTTCTTCACTGGAAGGCACGTTTTGGTGAACTTGAGAGTCTTGTCGTGCCTATGGTTCATCGCAAACGAGAACAGGGAAAGCACTTCCCTAGCCAAGTGGCCATTCTCGTACATGGTCTTCAGCTTGGGAAATATCTCATTGGCATATTTCTTGAATACGCATCCAATAGCAAACTCATACTCGTCTGCAGAAAGCGTCTCGGCCATGTAGCGGACGAAGTATTCACGATGCTTCTTTTCTTTGAAGAGCCCGCGATCAAAGTACGACATGAACATGTTCAGAATGGTCAGCTCATTGATTGAGCCATGCCGATACTTCAGGTCCTTGAGATTGTTCTTTTCTTCTGCAAGCAAGGTGTCGGATGGAATGATGTCGGAAGCCATGATGCAGATGCCATAGTAGGCCCACCAGGCATTTCTGAGCAGAACACGCATGAAAGCCTCAAACCTGTCCTGCTCCTGAGCCGCTTCCAACAGATAGTCGAACACCAATGCATGGGAAATGCTATTGATGCGCTTTGGACCTTCCATTATTTCTAGAAGGCTATACTTGATTTCATCCTTTTCCATAATTTCCTCTTCTCCTAAAACTAGCCAACTAAGGCTTTGCTATATCATTTAAAGTCATCAATTCTGGACAGTTGCTCCTTGAGGCCATTCTTTGCCAGATAGGTGAACAATTTCATTCCACCACCTTTAGGCTCTGCTTCCTTCCAAGCATTGATGACCTTTTCCGTATACTCTTCTGGAATGCACTCGAATGAGATCAATGTCTCGTTCTCCTTATATCGTTTCTTTTGGCTCTCTGTAAGAAAGTCTGTTCCAGAAGAGAATATGCTGGACATCATCGTTCTGGTGATAGGCTTTTGACGCTCTCCATCAACAAAGGAGTTGATGTTGGAATTGATGTTTGGAATGCCATCAGACTTGTCTCCATGCACTATGAGATCAATCAAGGCATGTTCTGGATTAGGCTCCCTTGTAGTGGTTCCATTGCGTGGAAGATACTGAGACACCCATGAAAGCTTTTGAAGCTGCGCGTAGTCCTTGTCGTTGGAAACTATCAATGTCGGCTCAACATCTCCAAGCAGCGTTGTACGACCAACGCTTTCCATGTTCTTAGCAAGAATGGCAATAACGTCGTCTGCCTCAAGTCCTCTAACCTGAACAAATCTCCAAGGCGTAGCCTCTCTCAACTCGTCCGTTATTTGGTTCATGTCCTTAAAGACTGCATTCCAATCTATGCCGGAGTCGATTCTTGCCTTAGCTCGACCAGCCTTGTAGTTAGGAAACACTTCCTTTCTCCAGCAGGCTCCACCCTCAAGGCATATTGCCATCTCTCCATAGTCTTCCTTAAACTTTCTGCTGTATGAACGAAGCTGATTGAGAATGCAATGCCTCAGAAACTTTATGTCGCACTTCGTTCCAGGATTTCTTGCAAGCTCGACGTGCAGCGCACTGTACATCGAACCAGAATAGTCGACCAATATCAAAAGAACCTCCTTATCCTCTTCTACATTGACTTGATAGCTTCAGTCAGCGTATGGCACATTTCAACCAATGACTTGATCGTTAATTCCATCCCCTTTACCTGATGTTCAAGCCTTTCAACACGCTCCATAAGCCTATCAACGTCTTCCTTCTTCTTGGCCCGAAGTGCAGCCCTTTTCTTGGCATTCTCGTATCCAATTGCATCATCATTGACAAGAACGCCAGACCTCCCTCTCTTCCATTTATCCATTGCTCTCCACTCCTTCTTCAAGGAAGTCTTCAATGGTCTTTGGCTTGTTCTTCTTTGCGGCTTCCAACTTTTCCCGTTGAGCCTTTGAATAGCCTTTTCGATAGAATGGAGCTTTTTTCGGACCTTTTGCTATGTTGTCCATGTAGGACTTGTTTCGAGCATTGATTGCATTGTACTTGGAATTCTCTTCGTCGTCGGTTTCAGTTGGAATGTCATAGAGTATTTCAAGCTGCCTTCTATATTCAAGATGGGTGTTCAGCTTTTCCTTTTCCGTCTTGATGCGAGCAACGAAGGCGTTGTATGCAATCTGAGTGTAGAATGCAAATGGATTTTGAGACTTCTCTGGATTGAAGTTGCGACAGAACTGAATGCAGGCCAAGATGGCATCGGAGATCATCTCCTGCTTCCAAGTGTATCCAGCAAACCTGCCTGATCTGGCTAGGTTTTCGCATATTCTCATAATGGCTAGAGCTATCTTGTCTGGAATTTTTTCCTGGCCAGAAGCACGCCATTTGACAAGCTCTTCGTAAAATTCCTTATTGTTGACGTAATTGTGTGAGACT